>Ga0115559_1000461_pt1 | contig 28601 bp, 15 predicted proteins | sample COGITO_mtgs_1105_3_FD_87281 | JGI IMG/M metagenome (GOLD analysis project Ga0115559, IMG submission 87281) | Pelagic marine microbial communities from North Sea - COGITO_mtgs_110506 | ecosystem: Environmental > Aquatic > Marine > Epipelagic | place: Germany:Helgoland, sampling site Kabeltonne... | reverse complement strand
GAGAAACAACTTCTTCACTCTCCCGAGCATGGACACGTCGGTGACGCCGGTGCAGCGTGAGATGTCCAACTCCTCGACACCCCCAAGGGCAGACACGTCGGTGGAGCCAGTGCAGCCACTGAGAAACAACTTCTTCACTCTCCCGAGCATGGACACGTCGGTGACGCCGGTGCAGCGTGAGATGTCCAACTCCTCGACACCCCCAAGGGCAGACACGTCGGTGACGCCAGTGCAGCCACTGAGAAACAACTTCTTCACTCTCCCGAGCATGGACACGTTGGTGATTTCCTTGGAATAGGAAATGTCGAGCGTCGTGACACCCCCAAGGGCAGACACGTCGGCGACGCCGAGGCAGTGCTTAATGGTGAGCGTCTTGTTCTTCCCGAGGGCCGACACGTCGGTGACGCCACGACAGGACAAAATGCTCAGGGTCTCGACCTCTCCAAGGGCAGACACGTCGGTGACGTTCCGGCAGTGCGCAATAACGAGTGTCTTGACGCGACCAAGGGCAGACACGTCGGTGATTTCCGGACAGTCTGAGAGAGTGAGGTTTCTGACGTGTCCAAGGGGGGAGACGTCAACGAGGCCGTTGACCAATGATAGCGTCAATGTGTGGATGCCACGGAGGGCAGACACATTCCTGACGCGGTCAGATCCATGGAAGCGGAGCACCGAGAGCCAACCGAGGTGGGACAGGCTTGATGTCCATTGGAAGCACGAAGCCGAGAGGAGCCACGGAAAGACTCGTCGGAGCTTGTCAGTGTCTTTGTAACCCAGGAGGAAGACGGATCCTGTCGTGACACGCGTGGTAGGCGAGTTGAGTCTTCCCAACACCGTCTTCGAAACAACCCTGAGCGCCAGTACGTGCTCCACGCCGAGGAACCCACACACAACGTTAAACGTCGCGTCACAGAGATCGACAATCGACGACTCGCGCGGGCCAACCCTGACACGTTTCGGTTCACTGGCCATCCTGGCCAAGTGGGTGTGTGAAAGGGGAAGGAGAGGTGTGGGGGGTGGATGCACAAGCCTCACGCCAGACAGACTGAACACTGGTATACGGATTCCACAACAAGTTGACAAACGCTCAACCCCGGGACAATGAACCTCGAATATACACAGAATGGAACGAATACATTGCTTGGACTACATTTCAAGGTACTTGACCCCACCAAGCATGGACGTGTCCGTGACGCCCGTGCAACCCTCGATGTCGAGGCTGTGGACGTTGCCAAGCTTAGACACGTCGGTGACGCCGGTGCAGTCCCGGAGGTCGAGGCTGTGGACGTTGCCGAGTTCCGACACGTCGACGACACCCGTGCAGCCCTGGAGGACCAGACCCTTGACCCCACCGAGTTCCGACACGTCGACGACCCCCAGGCAGTGGCAGAGTCTGAGGTTCTCGACACCCCCGAGGGCAGACACGTCGGTGACGTTCGGGCAGTAATTGAGACTGAGGTCCTTGACACGGCCGAGGGCAGACACGTCGACGACAGCCGTATGAGAGATGTCGAGCGTCGTAACGCCCCCGAGCGCAGACACGTCGACGACGCCCGTCAGCGAGAGGATGAGCGTCTTGACCCTCCCGAGCTTCGACACGTCGGTGACACCCTTGCAGGCATGGAGGTTGAGCGTCGTGGCACCCCCGAGTGCAGACACGTCGGTGATGCGGGGGCAGTCAGAACAGTCGAGCTTCGTGACACCCCCGAGTGCAGACACATCGGTGACATCGAAACAGTTACTGATGCTCAACTCCCTGACGCCCCCGAGTGCAGACACGTCCTTGACGCGATAGCAGTCGTTGATGTTGAGCTTGCTGACACCTCCGAGTGCAGACACGTCAACGACACCGGGGGAGTACGAAATGTCGAGGTTCTCCACCTTCCCGAGTGCAGACACGTCGGTGACGCCCGTCTGCGAGAGGTTCAGCGTCGTGACGCCCCCGAGTGCAGACACGTCGGTGACGCCCGTCTGCGAGAGGTTCAGCGTCGTGACGCCCCCGAGTGCAGACACGTCGGTGACACTCTTGCAGCCACGGAGGTTGAGATGCTTGACGCCCCCGAGTGCAGACACGTCGATGACGTTCGTGTATGAGAGGTTGAGGTACTCGACACCGCCGAGCGCAGACACGTCGATGACGTTCGGGCAGTGCTTGAGACTGAGGTTCTTGACACGGCCGAGGGCAGACACGTTGTCGATACCCTTGCAGAAGTCGAGGATGACAGTCTTGGCATCCTTGAGGTAAGACACGTCCACGACGTTGTGACAGAGCGTGATGTTGACCTTGGTCGCAGCCGTGAAGCCAGACACGTCGGCGATGTTCTTGTTGGCATAGCAGTCGACGATGACGTCTTCCTCCTGACCCGAAGGTGGTGAAGTCCTGACACGTTTCATGGAACGAGACATCGTGTGGGTGGAAGTTGAGAAGGAGGAGGAGGGAGTGTGGGGGGTGGATGCACAAGCCTCACGCCAGACAGAGTGACCACTGGTATATGGATTCCACAACAAATTGACAGAAGTTGTGGTTTGGGTGGGTTCACATACACCCAGCCATATACAAGTGCTCACAGTGTCTGACCCTCCTGTCCACAACATCTTGGACCACACCCAGTCACTTCTCCTTCTTCTGGTCATGTCTTCCCCAAAAAAGGAGGATGTCACAAGTGTCGAACCCAGTGTTGTCGTTGTCAGTGCAAGCACCCCGTCAAAGGGTTGGTGCCGTTTCCAGCACGGCTGCTCCCCGGCCCAGGTCGCCGCAGTGGTCGCCGTCGACCCAACCTCGATCGGGATTGGGACAATCGCACTGAGAACTGCACTGGCGTCGTGGGGAAAGGTGGTCCTGGATGGAAGGTGTGACCACTCAATGTCGGGGTGGTCGTGCTGTGTGTTTTGTGACCCACACCGAGTCGCCGTCGAGACGATGCTGAAGGACAAAACGTTCATCTCCCGCCTGGGCGTCCCGACAACCACCCACCGCTGCTTCTCCTGCAACCACATCATCAGAGACGCCCCAGGAGGCGTTGTCCGGATCGTCAACGCCGACGGCAAGCTCCTGCTCGAAGAAGATGGCGGGGAAGACCTCCTGGCCGACCACCGCTCGGGGGGGCTCGACACGACAGACGCCACCCGCCAGGACGACATCTTTAAGTACTGCAAGTCGTGCCTCGACGAGTGTGTGAAGAACGGTGTGTGCGACGTGTGTCTGCACCCGATGGCCGTCGACGCCGAGTCGCAGACCCTCGTCTGTGCCACCAAGTGCTTGTCCGAGCTGGACGGCGAGGAGAGCGCCCAGGTGCTCCATGACTACCTGTTTGACCGGCGAGAGAAACTGGTCGGAATGACCCCCGAAAACGACACGGGAGGGAGCGGAACATTAGAAGACAACGTCGCCTACGTCCCACCCGCAGAGGACGAAGAGGGGTACGTCACGCCCGACGACGACGACGACGACGAGGAGGTTCAGCCCAAGCCCACAAAACGTGTGCGGGTGTCAGAGGAGTGACAAGCCTAACACAGAGCCAACTTGAATGTAGCCAGTGAATGTGTGTATACGCGTTGATGATCACCACAAAACACAGACGCACGACGATGCGGTGCCTTTTCCTGCCTCTCGTCGTTGTCGCCGCCGCCGCCGTGGGCACGACGACTGCCTCGTGGAACTGCGTGTTCCCGTACAGCTCTGCGGGCGGAGACTGGGGTGCGTCCGGAACGTGGTTCACACCAGAGCCGCCGACCAGCGCCACTCCCGTCGTCGTTGATGCGCGTGCCACGATCGGCGTGACGTCCCATGTGAGTGCCGGTGGACTTACAATGAATTCCGGAACGCACATCGTCGTGACCGGGGCGCTGGTCGTCGACGGCGGCGGCGGCGGCGCCACACCAACAACTTCGTGTGTGCGTTCCAGACCACTGACTGGACCCGTGGCCGTGTCTGGGAACGGAACGCACATCAGTGTGACCCCGCCAACAGTTGCCGACTCGGGCGGCGCGCCCGTCCTGGCGTACCACGTCCTGATGCGGACGGGAGACGGGGTGCCGCTGGGTGTCGGCGAGGCCGACGTCACACTCGTCCCCACAAACGGCCAGCTGGGACTCGTCCACGTCCTCGACGTGACGAAGCTTCTTAGGGTCGCCACCGGGTACACCGCGGGCGTCGTCGTCGAGACACGGCACGGGGTGTCGGACGCCAGAACATGGTCTGGGCCGTGGACGACCGAGAGCGGGCTCCCCGACTGGGCACTGCTGGCGTTCGACACCCCTTGGGCCCGTGCCGCGTTCTATGACTCCGGTGGCAGTGTGTGGACGCCGCCCCTGGCGTCCCCCTCCGCACTCACCACAGACGCGGCCCAGCTCGTGGCGTCGTGGCCGCCGGTGAACCCCGGGAGCGTCGCAGGGGCGAGTGCCTACGACGTCGAGGCCGTGCCCCGTCGGGACACTGGATGTGGCGCCGGAAACGTGACGGCTGCGGCACGTGTCCCCCCCAACAGCCTGCTGTCCCTGCTGGACGTCGACCCGGGAGGGGCGTACGCCGTCAGGGTCCGCGGAGAAAACGCTGCGCACGGACCCGGGGAATGGTCTCCGTTCGTCAACGCCACCGTCCCGTCGTCTCCACCGACGGGCGTGTCTGGGCTGCTTGTGACCGCAATCGACGACAGGGGCATCCACGTCGCGACGCCGGTCGACACGACCCGTGTTGGGTGCAGTGGGAGCGGGATGAGGCAGCCACTGTCCGCCTTCCATCTGTGGGCGAGGCTCGGTGATGATGTGTGGCGTCTGCCCGGCCCCTGTCCGTCGCTGCTCGACCCGGGGAGCACCCACGACGTGTTTGCAAGCGCCACCACCACACACAGTGGCGGCGACAAACCACCAAGAGACACCACTCCAGGCGTCGTGACGTGGGAACGGGTCGACACGGCGTCCACTCTCCCTCTGCGGACGACGCTGCGTGCACCACACGCCCTGAACACGTCCCTCGTCGCCGACAGAGCAACGGGTGAGTTTGGACTGACGATCCATGTCGTTCCGTCGCCAAGGGACGTCCTTGGTCGCGTCGTGGCGTGGACAGCAACCGACGGTGCCGGCGCAGAGGCAACCGCCCCCGCCGTTGCGATTGGAGCCACCGACATACGTGTGACGTCGGGCGTCCTCGAACACAGCGAGTACACGTTCAGTGTGTTCGGACAGGACGCAGACGGCGTCGACGGGGATCCTGCGACGGTGGTCTGGCTGAGCCCGGGCGCCATCCCGCCTGGACCCGCCCGTGACCTGGTGTCCGTTGCCACGTCCAGCGTCGTCAGTCTGCACTGGCTGCCACCCGTACACACCGGCGGCTCCGCCTCTCTCCCCTACACCGTCACGTTCATCGACACCGGGACGGGACTCCCTGTCCCGCCGGACACCGTCGTGGTGGACCCCGTCGTGTGCACCGCTCTCCATGACTGCTCCACCACCGCCGTCTTCACGTCTCCCCCAGTGTCGCAGACGCTCACAACCGTCGTGTCGACCGGCACCACCGCCGTGAACACGACGACGGTGCTCCTTCCGGCAGGCGCTCCAGACGCGCCGCTTGTGTCCCAGCGCAACGCAACGGGCGGGAGTGTCACACTGGACGTCGTTGCCCCGATCGAGACGGGAGGCGCGCCTGTCACACACGTGTGCGTCGTCGGGGGGGACTGTGGCGTGTACACCTCCAGCCCACACACCGTCCGGGTCAGGGCCCCTGTCCAGGAAGGCTGTCGCCTGTCGTGCGCCTTCTCCGTCCTTGTTACGCTTCGCAACTCCCTCGGACAGACGTCGTCGCCGGTGGGTATCGACGTCCTGACGTCAGACACACATACACCCATCGTCCTGCCGGAGCCACGGTTCCACGGCGCGACGGGAGGGTCGGTGCTTGTCAGCCTGGACTGGGGGACGACGGACGCCGGTGCAGACACGGGAGGGTACGCTCTGGAGGATGGGGTGTACGCCACCGACTTCTCCCCTGGTCGTGGGACGACTTCACAGGAAGGACGGTACAACCCGGCGTGCAAGTGCGTCACGATGCGGCTTGTTGGTATCCCGGTCGGGACGGATCTGGCGTGGGTGGCTCCTGCCATCCTGTCCCCGCACGCCACACAGACAAACGTCACGTCGCCGCCGCCTGGCGCCGCGACACTGGACCGTGCAACCGAACCGGGCCTGCCGGCGTCCACCGGCGTGTCCGTCGTCGCCCCAACCAGCACGGCCAACGCATGGAGTCTGGCAGTTGGAGTTAGCAGCACGGGGGTCGACGTCGGCGGACTACCACCGGACGACACCTACTTCACCGCAAGCGTCGTCCTGACCGCCATCCCGGACGTCACGACGGCACAGACGGCCGCCCAGCTCCCTTCGACCACCACCCTCCGTGTGTCGTACGCCACACCCCTCGTGCAGTTTGCCGCCCTTCCGTGGTCAGACGTCAACGCGACCGTCACCTTTTCCACCGCGTCCCAGACACTGGCAGTAGAGAGCGCCCGTCTAGGCCCGCCGTCCCCACCCGGCCAACCGCTGGCGTCGTTCAATGGCACGTCCGCCGTCGCCACACGCCACGCAATCGTCGTCCCCGACGGGAGCTGGGTCCCGCCTCCACCGGCAGACTCGGGGGGCAGTGCGGTTGTGGCGTACCGTCTTGTCGTCGATAACTTCTTTGCCGGGGGTGGGAGTCTGAACGTGGAGGACGACACGTCCGGCACCGGGTTCAGGGCCCAGCTTCCAAGTACGGGCGCCAGGACCTTGACGCTGCGCGTCCGGTCCGTGACACGCGACGCCACCGTGTCGACGACGGCCATGAGCATTCCGGTGACCGTTCCAGCGCCCTGTCCCGCAGGGACGTACGACCCGGTGTACACAAACATCAGCGCCGTATTCACAGACCTTCCATGTGTCCCCTGCCCCGCCGGGACGTGGACAGACTCGACGGGAGACGTGTCGGCGTGCCCTCCGTGCCCCGCCGGGACGCGCGCCCTGTCCGGGGTCGGGTGTGTGTCCTGTCCACCAGGGACGTTCTCCGACGCGGCGGCGCTTGCGTGCACACCGTGTCCAGCCGGGACGTACACCCCCGTGCCGGGACACGGGGCGTGTCTGCCGTGTCCAGGGGCGGAGGCAGGCATTGAGTACGCGCTCCAAGGGGCGGTGGGGTGCTCGCCCTGCCCCGCCGCGCTGTCGTGTCCATCAGGACACCTGTGGGTGCCCCAGGGTGTGTGGTGGGATACTGCCGACGGACGGGCGGCATCGTCGCGACTCAACGGCACGTTCTACCCGTGTCCCGACTTTGGGCGCTGCTCCGCTTCGGGGGCACGAACCGTGTCGTCGGGGGACTTTGTTCCCATCCTCAACGCGTCCGACGTTGCCGCGCTGACACCCGGATGCACCAACGACAGGTGGACAGGGGTTCTGTGCAAGGAGTGCCCCCCGCATTACGTCTCGGCAACAGGCACCTGTATTGCCTGCACCCCCCAGTGGGCGTCCGCCATCCTTGTGCTGGTCATGGTAGCGGTCGCCGCAGGAGTGACGGCGTTCCTCATCCGCCGGGCGCTCGTTAACGAAGACCCCAAAGTCAGCTCGTCCAGCCCCGTCGTCGTGCTCCGTATCTGCATCAGTCACGTCCAGCGTCTAGGGGCACTTGCACTCCTCAAGATCCAAGGACCCGGCGAGTTCAGGCTGATGAGCGGCGCGGCGGACGTCCTCGCCGGGATCTCCCCCGACCTCATCCCCGTTCGGTGCCTGTTCGGACTGGGGTTCTACGACACGTTCTGGGTGTTCATGGCGGCGCCCGTCGTGTCAGTGTCCATTGCGGTCACCGTCGTGTTGCTTGCCGGTGTGTGTAAGAGGAGGAAGAAGAAAAAGAAGGCGGGCACGAGCGCAACATGGCCTGGACACGCTGGGTCTGCCGAGCGGGAGGCGGGGACTGGAACAACGACGGACGACGCCACGGGCCGCCAGTCGCCTCAACAACAACAACAACAAGCAGACACACGACGACGACAGCGACGACCGCAGCGGCAGCAACAGCAACGACGTGGATTGAAGCGCTCAAAGAGCCGTGTGTCCGACGAGCTGCGCGCCGACGCCAACGTGGCCATCACATCGGCGGTCGTCATCATGTTCCTCATGTACGTGACGCTGGCCAAAGCCTGCTTCCGGATGTTCGACTGCTACGATGTAGAGATTGATGGGGACGTCCGGCTCAACGCCGAGTTCTCTGTCGTGTGCGGGACGGCACGGCACCGCCGTGCGTCTGTGGCGGCACTGGTGTTTGGGAGCGTGTACCTGGTAATGGCCCCCGGGGCGACGTTTGTGTGGCTGTGGAGGAACGCGGAGCGACTGTCATCTCCTGCGTTCCGACGGTACTGGCGCTTTGTGTACGACGTGTACAAACTCCGGGCGCCGGGGCGAGGAGGCACCAGCAGCCGAAGCGGGAGGTACATGTGGGAGGGCGCCATCCTCACCGAAAAGCTGTTCCTTATCGGCGCGTCGGCATTCATCCAGAACGCACGCGTCCAGGCAATCTCTGTGTTCTCCGTCCTGGCGCTGGCCCTTGCGTCGCACACCGGCGCGAGACCCTACCGACTCCCGGTCGCCAACACCCTTGCCACCGGCTCCTACCTTGTCGTCATGGCGACACAACTCACGGCGCTCTACGCGTGGGCCAGCGACGGGACCAACGCCAACACAAACACCAGAACCAGCGCAGTCGGCGCAGACGGCGGCAGTCCTGAACCCGGAAAGTCGTACAGTGCCATGCTCGGAGTCATGCTGGGCATCAACACCGCCTTTTTTCTTTACGCCGCCGTCGTGTTCATTGCACGCACGAGACAGGCACGGCGGGCCAAGCAGGCAACCGGTCGCCGTCTTCCAAGAATGCCGTCGGACATCGTCACATGGGACGCGTCCACCAGCTCCCTCCCGGTGACACCATCGTCAACGACTGGACCAAGACTCGAGATGACAACAAACCCTTTGAAGCGACGCCATGTCCAACGAGCGCCCCCATAAATTCCCAGAAAAGAAAACACACACACATGCATGATGATTGTTTGGTTTGAGGTGGCCAAACACTGGCGTGCTGACGAGACGGCGACGACAACTACTTCGTGCGGACCTTCTTCTTCGGTGCACCGGCGCCCTTCTTGGGAGTGGGCTTGACACGCTTTTTCTTTGACGCCGGGGCAGGCGTCTCCTCCTCCTCCTCCTCTGCACCCGCCTTGGCCTTGGACGTGGCCTTGGACTTGGACTTGGACTTGGACTTGGACTTGGACTTGGACTTGGACTTGGACTTGGACTTGGACTTGGCTTGAGCGGCCAGTGTGACGAGCTTCTCCGTCGACGCATCCTGGGTCTCGAGGGTGTCCACGGGATCGGTGGGTGGCGGAGCCTTGGCCTTGGCCTTGGCCTTGGTCTTGGTCTTGGTCGTCACCTTGACACGCTTGGTCGGCTTTGGTTGGACGGGCTCGTCGTCGTCGTCGTCTTTGGCAGACTTCTTCGTCTTCGTCGCCTCCGCCTCCGTCTTCCTCTTCTTCGACGCCTTCTTCGTCTTGGGCTCTTCCTCCGGGGTGTCCCGGATCGCACACCCACTGGACATAAACTCTTCGTCGACTCCAGTCTTGGGCAACAGCGACGCCGGTGGAGCGTCCGACGTCACGACGTCAAACCGCAGCTTCAGGTTCATGCGCATCTGATCCGGCTTGACGATGATGGCGTTGACAATGCTGTCCGACGGCGGCGACACGAACCAGTCCTTGAACAGCCGGCTGATGTCGAAGAACACGTCGCTCACGTTGCGCTCCAGGGACTGGATCTCGGCGTCTGTGGGCATGGTGGCTGCGTCGTTGACAAAACGCGCCGCCTGGCCAGCCTCCGACATGACGTACGCGACGGGGCTGGTGATGTGGATGACCTGCTTGGTTTCCGGGTCGGTGCGGGTGGTAATGAGGTCCTTGTGCCTCTTGTGGGGCGCCCCGATCTTGCTGAGCAGCCCACGAACCCCCTTGCGGGTCTGGATGGACTGGGACGCGACGCTGAACCCGAGCATGGCCCCAGGGTAGCTCTCGGCGGAGCTCACGATGTTGTACGTCATCTTGGGCAGCTTGCTCGTACCGGCGGCCTTCACCCTCTCGGAGAACCCGGCGTGCGTCGTGTCGTCGCCGAAACACGTCATGGCACAGGCGGCACACGGCATTTCCTTGAAGCGGTCTTTCTTGGGGATGGCGTTGACTGCACGGGAAGCCGCCAGCGCGAAGTACTGCAGGACGCCGATGGCCACCTTGGCCTGGTTCGGGGTGGCGGAAAACTTCTTGTCCCGGCCAAAGAGGGCGATGTTGGGGGTTCCGACCAGGTACCCGATGGCGCTCACCACCATGACGCACACCATCGGGGACATGAACGTCGAGATGCGCCAGACGGCCTCCACTTCCTGGTCGTCCTCGGGGAACGCCGGGTTCTTTGTCGCGTGACTGGACAGCTTCCACGACGTGTACGCCATCATCATGACCTGCAGGAACTCCTTCTCTGTCACCACCTCCTTCGGTGGCTGGATGATGTACAGCAGGAGCGCCATCCTGTCCTTGGCCGTCGTGTGCGGAGAACGGGAGATGTGCTCCTTGATGACGTCGTCCAGCCCGCCGGTGACGAGGGAGTGGAGGTACGACGCCGTGAGGTACATGGCCGACGCCCGCATGTTGGGGTGGGACGAGCTCGAGATCAGCTGGGCGATGCCGTTCTGGTTCTTCACCACCGCCTTGCGCAGGTCGGACCCGGTGATGGCGATCGTTGCAGTGGGGTCCTCTCCCGTCTCGTTCTTGATGTACGGCAGTCGGTCGACAGTCGACGTCACCCCCTCAACCAGCGTCACCGCCGCTCCCTGCATCGCACACGCCGCGATGCCGACATACGTCCCGTCGGGTCCAGAGACGATGGTCGACCGGGCCTTCCTCTGCTTCCCCTGTGGCGCCTTCGTCTTCACTGGCATCTTCGTCTTCATCTGAATCTTCGCCGCCGTTGCCACCACTGCTTTGGCCTTGGCCTTGGCCTTGGCCTTGGCCTTGGGCTCGGGCTTGGACTTGGACTTGGACTTGGAGGGCCGTGGGTCCTCGTCGTCGTCGGACATGGAGCCGCCTCCACCAGACGATGCCCCGATGGTGGACATGACGTCGGACATCATCGTGGACAGGAACAGGGACCCGGGGATGTTGTCCAGCTGCCGGGAGTGGGACGACGCCCACCGAATCTTCTCGGTGAAGACGCTGGCGTTGGCCATCGTGAGGACCGTCAGCGACTCCGATGCAGCTGTCATCGCGGCAGCGGCGGCGGCGAAGGGCGACTCTGCCTTGTCTCCAGTTCCACCGGAAGACGGTGCCGCCACGCGACTCGTGATGTCCTCCAGGAGCTTGACGGCGGCCTCCATCCGGCGACCGACTCTGGCGATGCCGGTCTCGACGTTTGCGATGAACTCTTGCTTGGCCTCGTCCTTCTCGTCGTCGTCTTCCATGTCGGAGTCGGCGTCGATGTCGGTGTTGATCTTGTTGTTCAGCTCCTTCGTGGTGTCGCTCACGTCGTGTCCGACAACGGCGGTGATGTACGCCTTCACGTCCTTCGAAAACGACTTCTTCTTGTCGAAGTACGTCTTCAGCACCGACGGACTCATCGTGTTGTACGCCCCCATGAGCGCATGGACGAACTGAGCCACCCACCCGTCGACTTCCTCGGTCGTCATGGAGTCAACCGTGATGGTGGCGTGCAGCGCGATGCCCTCGGCGACCTGGCGCACCGCAGCGGCGACGGGAGCCCCCGGCGACTTCATGTCGTCATCGGTCAACGCCGGGACAGTCGCACCGGAACCGGAGCCGGAGCCGGCACCTGCGCTGGCACCGGCGAGCACACCCACGGCATCACCAAAGGCGTCAATGAGGTCCTGCGTCGACTTGAACTCGTCCGTCTTCTTCACGTGGTCCAGCGTCTCCAACTGCTTCTCCATCGACGCGTGTGTGGCGGTGGCGATGGCAATCTTGTCCACCGACACGCCGTCGCCACCGCCGGCCGCGGACGCGGCCTTCACCTTCGCCACCATCTTGAACGCGGCGGCGATGATCCTGTTGGCGGGGTCACGGATCTTCTCCTGGATGGAGTTCTCGTGCAGTCCCATCGGCATCTCGACGACGACGAGGGTCGTGTTCGTCTTGTCACCGGACCCGTTGGCAATCATCGCGTCCATGATGTCACTCGGCGCCAGTTTCCCAGCGCCGTCGTCGCCGTCCTCGTCGTCTCCCATCATGAGGGTTAACGCCGCCGTGTTGTTCAGGATCGTCTCGTCCTTGATCTTGGCCACGACAGCCTTTGCCGCCGACAGCGCGCCGCGAACGTCTGGCTCAAAGTCCTCCTCTTCTTCCGAGTCGTCGCCGCCGTCGTCGTCGTCGTCGCCGCCGTCGTCGTCGTCGTCGTCGTCGTCGTCGTCGTCGTCATCGTCATCGTCGTCGTCGTCGTCTTCCGACTCGTCTTTCTTCTGTGTGGAGGGTGCATGGGTCTCGTCGCCAGGCCCGTCGTCGTTGTCTTCTTCTTCTTCCCCATCTTCGTCGTCGGCGCCTCCGGTGCCATCGGCCTCCCCGTCGTCGTCGTCGTCGTCGTCGTCGTCGTCGTCGTCGTCGTCGTCGTCGTCGCCGTCTTCCATCGCTTCGGCGCCACCTGTCGCAGTACCGTTGACCGTTCCCCCGTTTTCGACGGGCGGAGGCGGAGGCGGTGGCACGATGTCGTAGTCGCTGTCGCTGTCGTCGTCGTCGTCGTCGTCGTCGTCGTCGTTCGGCGGGAGTGCGGCTTCGTCTTCCTCCACCGCCTCATCGGTCTCGTCTTTGCCGACAGAAGTTGGAGGCGGGACTTTGTCGCCGTCACCGTCGTCGTCGCTGTCGTCGTCGTCACTGGCGGCCATCACTGCGGCGGTCAGGCCTTTTGCCTTTCGGATCTCTTCGATGCTGGTGTGGATGGTGGCCAACAGCGTCCTGGCGTTCAGGAGGGTGAGGAGGGGCGCCGTCGCCGGGACGAGGTGTTTCGTCTGGTCGGAGGTGATGTCCTTCGTCGTCGGGATGCAGACCGTGGCGGCATCGATGGCGTGGATGTCGGCGTCGTCGCTGATGGGGATGAACGGGGAGAAGTTCGTGTTGCGACGCAGCTGGTTGAGGGTGCCGATGGAGTACACCTTGGCCGCCGCCTCGGCATGGGCGACAAAGACGGGGTGGAGGTAGACGGCAGCCATGGCGGCCTGGAGCTCGGTGTACGCCTTCCATGCGCCCTTCTTGGCGCGGAACTCGGTGTCGCATACGAGCAGGTCCAACTTCTCGATGGCCCCCTCCACGTCGCGGATGGCGGTTTCCAGCTTCTGCTCACTGGCCTCGAGGGCCAAGAAGCTGACGGCGTCGTGGGTGTACACGGAGGCGATGCGGAGGAGGATGTTGGGCAGGAAGTGCCGCCAGGCGATGGTGTCCTGCGACATGATGCTGATGTTGCCACCCTCCGGTTTGAGGATGTCCTGGGCCTGGGCCTGGAGGAACTGCTTGACGGCGTCGCTGTTGTCTGTCCGGATCGCGTTGTACGCGTCCTTCAGCTTGGGCCACATGCGGTCTTTGGTGGCGGTCTCGATGGCTGCGTGGACTTGGGGCAGACCCACGGCGGGTTCGGCGGTGCTCCGGTACGCCGCCATGGTGTCAACGACAGTGCTCGAGTACAGCAGCAGGAGCGGGACCTTCACCCTCGACCCGGAGACGGGCATCATCATCTCCTTCGTCGCGCCAAATGCGTTCTTCATGCGCTGTGGTGGGGCGGAAGCAACACTGTGTGTGAGAGGACTGCACGTGTGTGTGTGTGTGTGTGTGTGTGTGTGCGTACGGACCTTGTGGGACTCTTTGTTCGCGCTGATGTAGTGCTCAACCGTCTCCCTCTTGCCAATGAAGGCGGGGACCCGGATGTTCTTGGTGTCGTAGTACCCGGCGGACTTCAGGTCGGCACGGAACGTGGTGTCGTCCTCGGTGGTTGGCAGCGTCTTGTCGTCGGCCCAGCTCTTCAGGCGCGGGGCGCGCGCGGGGGTGTCGGTGGCCTCGTCGCCCTTCCCCAGGGCAGAGAAGCTGGCTGACAGGGACTCAAATCCGGTGGGCTCGGGGGTGGTCATGTTGGTGACGGTGACCACCTTGCTGTCTCCGACGATGGCGTGGAGGTGGGTGTACATGCGAGACATCGACGTCGGCACAACGACGACGCCCGGTCCTTTGGTCTTGATGCCAATCATCGTGACTGCTGTGTGTGGGCACAACAACAACAAACGAAACAGATAAGATACACGAGACAAGGTGTGTGTGCTAGTTCCTATACACAGTGACAGAGGTGTCTGGCACTCACATCAATGGGGGGGGGAGAGGTGTATGTGAGTGCCAGACAGGCAGTGGAAAGGGGCAGACAGGGTGAGCACTGGTATACACCCCAAATCCAACTTTTCAATCACCTCTTGTCTGACAGCTGCACACTCGATTGTGGTCCCATCCTCACTCGTCCACCATCCGTATACACTGAGTTCAATACATCCAAAGTCTGGCACTCACATCCGAAATCTGGCACTCACATACAGACTTTGGCACTCACATACAGACTTTGGCACTCACATACGAGTGTGTGAGGTTTCACCCAACATACCATTTGGTATGAGCGACGGGCGGAGTGCCTCCACGACCCTGGCTGCGACGTAGGCCACGACATGGACGTTCCATTCGTCGACGCATGTCTTCCACGCCTTGATGTCCGCCTCTGGTGCGCCAGTCATCGCCAGGCATTCGTCGATGGTGTGGCTGGGGGTCGTATCGAACGAACGTCCGATATTGGGCGGGAAGCCCCTGAAGATCTCGACGCCGGTCAGGAACCGGAGGAGCTGGTCGCGGAGCGTCTCCTCGCCGGTGTGGATCGTGCGGTGGTCCTGTGTGTTCTCGATGCCGACGGTGTCTCTGCAGAGGATGGAGCAGCCCGTGGTGTCGACGGACACAGTGAACGACTTGGCGACGAGGTGGAGGAGCTGTGGACCGGTCTCGATCGTCGCTCCTTTGAGCAGAGACGCGACAAGGCGGATGTTGAGCAAGTCTTCTGCTCGTGAAATCGGCTCCAGTGTGTCCGGGTTGACGGGCAGCCCTGCGAGGGCCGCCACCGTTGCCGACCCACCCTTCATCATCGTGTCCAGCGCGTGTCGTCGTGTGGGCCGCATGGGATGTCTGCTCTATACACCGATCCGTGTGGTGTGTTGTCGGGGTGGTTGGAGCTCAACACACACAAAAAAAGCAAACAACCATCTGAGAGCTGCACACTGTACAACTTTCCGTATACCAGTGCCACCCGAGTCTATGTGGTTCTCTCCACAACTTCCACACACATCCCCTTCTTCTGTTTCTTTGTCCCGTGGTGATATACTCTGGATCAGCCTGCATGAAGCTCTTGCACGACTGGGCCCGCGGGTACAAGGATGCTGCAGATCGGGCCGGTGGGTATGACGACATCAACACCGTTGTGTTCGGGGACCGGCGCGACGCAGAGTCCGTGTTTATGGCCGCCGTGCATGCGGTGCCGGTCCTCGTTCCTTGCCCTCTCCCCTCGATCCGGTACGTGTGTTCGTTGTGGGGGGTGACGCTGTGGGTATACCTTGATACTGACCCTCTCCCCAACAACAAAACAGGCCGTTCTGCTCCAGGATCGCGGCACTGGTCGACCCCGTGCCCGGCCGTGCCATTAACGCTTCTCGTGCCCGGTTCGTGATCAATCGTGCGACCAAGACGTGGAACACGTTCTTCTCTGCCGGGGGGGAAGCCATGTTCAGCGACGCGTTGTCGCTGAGCGACATTGTGACCGTGTTGCAGTACGCGCCGTTGCTGGCGACGGTTCTGGCGACCCACGAGGTCCCGGACTCAGTGGCTACGTTGAAGGAGGTGCTGGAGACGCACCGCCCGACCAGCGTCCGTGACTGCAACACGGTGTTGTTCGCCGCCATGTTGGGCCCGGACACGGGGGTTGCTAAGATTGTCATCGCCTGGGTGATCAAGCACCACGACATCCTTGACGTCGCCGACGACCCCCCGTGCAACTTGGTCGTCCCGGCACCCGGCGCCGCTGCCGCCGACATTGTGTCCGTGCTTGGCCACCCGATGGTGCCGGTGTCCGTCGAGGACATGATCAAGCAGCGTCTGGTCCGGCGAGGGACGGAGTCGGACGTGTCTGCCGCCATCCTGGAGAAGATCCCCACATGGACCAGCATTGCGTTTGTTTACGTCGACCCCGACGAGATGGTGTGGCGGTACAACGCACTGCTGTGTGCCCTGTTCTCCCCGTCGCGGCCCTGTGTCCCGCCTGTGACCGTCACAGGCTTGACGCGGAACGCCCGGTGTGGTACCGGCGAGTCTGCCGTGGACTTTGGGCCGGCCATTCGTGGCCTGCACAAAGCCTGTGTCCGGCCGACCGTCGACAAAGACGGGCACCCGGTGTGGTCGGCTCCCCACGGCCAGTCGTTCCTGTTCCTGCGGCTGGTGACGTCCGACTTCATCACCCTGGTGGAGGACACCAGTGCCAGGCGTGATGTCGATGAGAACTTCAGATTCGACTACGACCGGGCCGCTGAAGCCGTAGCCGCCTTCGGCGGGCCGCCCGTGAAGTGGAAGATCAAGCAGGATGCCATCATGAAGGACCTGTGCACGATCGACGCCAGTCAGGCGGGAGATGCCGTTGTCACGGTGACCAACTGGAACGTTGTCGACCCGTTGGACACACACCTGTCGACCGGTGGCGAGGAGAAGTTTTCGGTCGGAAAGACGGCGTTAGATGATCTGGTGGAACTGCACGACGCCGGCATCGACGAAGACGCGTTCAGTAACGCCATCGTCGATCACAACTTGGGATTGGAGGATCTGGGTCTGCGCCCCGACGGAAAGCGCGTCCGGCTGTCCGACGACGACGAGTAAGAAGAAGAAGGCAGAATCATCAATAGTGAACACATACACGCATGGCTTTTTTTTGATTTTCTGGGGAGGGGTACTTGTGTCTGTGTGTGTTCACTTCCCCTCGTTTACGGGGAGTGCGTCCACCGCTTTGGCGGCAGCCCGGATGATGGTCGTCGCCCGGTGGTTGTCGACGTACCACGTTTCTGTCGACGACGTACCCTCCACTTTGTCGGCAACGCGGTTCAGCATGTGCTTGACGACCGTCTCGGTTGTGTGGAAGTCCAGGCACTTGATGCTTCCAATGACCGCCGACGCCGACGTCGTGTGGTGTTGCCTGGTTCGGCGGGCGATGTTTTTGGTCTTCCCGATCTTGGTCTCAAGCGAGCCTTGGACAAACAGGGTATAGCACCACCCCGGCGCGTCCCTCCGTGCCCCCAGTCCGGTTTTTTTGATCGCCCACTGAGCAGCGGCGGCGGTCGACATGGCGACAGGGTCCTCGCCGACGCCAGGCGCCACAAAACGACGAATACCAGGCGCCATTCCCTGTCGTACCCCTCCTCCGCGCCCAAACGGACGCCGGCGTCCACGCCCATCCGCTTCGTCCTCGGCGTCCACGAACCTCGCCAGGGTTTTACACGTGTCTTGTGTGTGGCCGCTCACGTGACAGAAGCCGCACGTCTGGGTGTCGTCGTCCGACCCTCCGCCCAGGCTCAACCCCTTCAACATCTTTGCAACGGAAGCCTCGTCGCGGTCGTCTTCGTCTTCGTCTTCATCGTCTCCGCTGTCGTCTGTCCGCTCTTCTTCCGCTGCAGCGGCGGCAGGTGGTGGAGGGGACACACACTTATCATCACCATCGCCGTCGTCTTTGTGGATGGCCAATGACGCAGCCAGCATTGCGGCCTCCTCCGCCTCCACCCGAAGCGCCTCCTGTCCCGCTTTGATGATGGGGCATGTTGGGTAGGTGTGGCCAGTGTGCCTACACCCGCTGCAGCGTCTCGTTGCTGTTACCGCCGCCTCAATCTCTGCCTTCCCGACCCGCGTCTTTCCCGTCGCCGCGAGTCCCGCAGAAAGGACGAGGCACGACGCCCGGTTGTGTCCCGCCTCGTGGCAGGCCGTGCACCGCCTCCCACTCATTCCTTTTTTTTTTGGTCCACCTCCACACACACCAGCTCTTACAGGTCTCCGGGCTGTGTGGGGGAGGTGGGTCTCTGTCTGTCGCTGGTGTATACACCCAGACGGCGGCTATTTTCCGTTTGTATGTACTCGGTGGCGTGTGTGTATTGTGGTGTGTGTGTGTGTGTGTCTATGCCGTCGACCGGGGAACGACGGTCTTCAAGTGGTGTGCCATGACAACGACCGCGGCGGGGTTTTCCCACCCGTCTAGCATCGCCAGCAGTGGCATTCGAGACGGGGTGTGGTGCGCTGTCATTGCCACCGCGGCGCTCGACGTGTTCCTACAGGCGCGTACGAATGCGAGTGCAGAGAAGGGGAGGCCCCCACCGGCAACATCACCCGGCGACAGGCATTGGTGCAGCTGGTCTGCGTCGGCCGCCGCCTCGAACACCTGTCTCAGACGGACGTCGTCAACGGTGAGCATGACGTCTCGGGCGAGGACACGGGACACAGACCGTGGGAGCATGACGTAGGACATCGGACGTCCGTCGTCAATACCAGACGATGGGGCCTGAATGATGACGGCGGCGCACTGGACCACGTCCCCGTTGTCCATCTCACACACAGCCACAACGGCACCCGTTCCAAGAAAAGCCGCCTTTGCGAGCACCTCGCCGAGGGTCGTCAGCCGCAGCACCGCCTCTGCCACCGTGACACGTGCTCCGGCTGCAGGGAGGTCTGTGTAGGGGGCCCACCACAGCGCGGAGTTTGTGTCTCGGGGGCCGGCGGGCGGGGTCAGTGCCGCCATTACGTCCCGTGCGTCCTCTGCCGAGAACGTGCACCCGGTGTCGTCGCCCTGTCCGCCTCCAAGACACAACACCCCGCTGGACGGGCGTCGCAGTGCGACGGACACGGCGTCGTGTGGCGTGCATGCAGGGAACGTTGTGAGGGTCGTCACTGGCAACGTGTCAACGTCGACGACCACCGGACACGCAGGGAGGTCCAGCGGCAGGCCGGTGTCGCCGTGTCGCCCGTGTGATGATGCTCTGGGTGGTGGAGGACCCGCCGGCTCCAGCATCCGCGCAAGCCGGTTGCACATCTTCGTCGTACTCGGGTCGACACTGAACACAGCGGCACACAGTTTCCACTCGCCGCGGTTGAACGTGTGGATGACAGGCCGGTCGTCGGTGGACGCCCTGTCGAGAACAGACACCGTTTCCGGCGTCACTTGGACGACGACGCCTTCGACAAAGCTGGGGGTCTGTGCCTGGGGCCGTCTCCGCGCGCCATCACGTGCCCGCGGAGACGCGCGGATTGTGCACCCGGGGTCCATTCCCGAACGGGTCTGTCAACCCACCACCACCACTCGTCTGTACATACACACACCACAAGTTGTTGTTTGATTTCACGGCACACTGTGTGTGTGTGCGTCGTCTTACTTGGCCAGTGCCGCGACGAACTCCTCCCGGGAAGCGTCGTTGTCGAACCGTGGCGGGAGGCTGTTGAGGATCTGCTCCTTCCCCTCCAGGACGGGTGTGTTGTGGAGCGTGACCCCGTCGTCGTCTCCGCTGACGGTGGGAATCTGGGACGCCGCCGGCTCCTCGACGGCCAGACCTTTCGTCGCCAGGGCCCAGAACAGCTGGGAGGCCTCGACGAGCATGGAGCCGACACCGGTGTCGATGTCCGTCGAGACGCCGTCGTTGCGGCGGCGCACGGCGAGGGGGGTGCCGCTCCTTGCTGCCGCGACGCGGGGCGACAGGTGGACCTCCGTCACGGCCGACGTCTTCTCCACGACGCTGAACGCGCCGGGCGTGATGAACGTCCCGCGGCACGGCTCCCATGCGTACGCGTCGGTACAGTAGGACGCCCCCCGGGGGAACGCCGAGTACAGGAAAATGCTCAGGACGGGCGCGCCGTACATGTGGACGGTGACACACGGGTCGGCGCCGACGGATGCCTTGGCGCCCCGCGTCGATTTGGCGGAGATCTCGCTCCCCCAGATGAGCCTCGTGTCGACGACGGACCCGCCCAGGGTGATGACGATGTGCTCGCCGTTGAGGGGGAGGCCTTTGCACAGAAACTTGACGGCGTCCACGACAGCGTCATCTGTCGCGTTCGTGTGGACGTCGAGCGTCCCCAACGTTTTCCCGGACGCGTCGTCGTGTCCTCCGGCACCAGCACCAGCACCAGCACCAGCACCAGCGCCCCGCGCCTTCTTCTTCTTTGCCAGTGACATGGAGGCGGTTGCCTTGTGGACGGCCTCGACGGCGGCGACGACGACACCAACACCACCCAGCTCAACGACGGGACGGTCGGCGTCAGGGGAGCCAAGGAAGCGCTGCAGGAACCCCTGGACCCTCTCCTTGCTCCCAAACAACCCACCGGCGTCGCGGGCCAACCCTTCGAGCGTCGACGACAGTGTGCGGCGCAGCTGGCCACGTGTCAGCTTGTCGTTGCCGCCGCCCGCCAGGGGGACAGACACGTCCTTCGGGTCAACGGGGGGCTCGGAGACGACGCGCTTCGCCCTGGGTGGGTTCTTCTCCTCTTTGTCAGTGGGTGCCACCTTGGCACGCTTCTTCTTGGGGGGCTCTGGCACAGCAGCCTCTTCGTCCTCCTCCTCGTCTTCGTCCTCCTCCTCGTCCTCGTTCTCGTACCCGATGAACTCGTTCTCGTACCCGATGAACCCGTCCTCGTCTTCGTCCTCGTCCGACGACGGCTTCATGTCACCACTCTCGACACTGGCATCGTCCGAGTCGTCGTCTTCTTCGATGGCAGCGGCGGCTGGTTCCTCTTCTTCCTCCTCGTCCTCGTCCTCGTCCTCGTCCTCGTCCTCGTCCTCCTCCTCTTCTTCGTCCTCGTCTTCCTCCTCGGCAGCGGCAGCGGTGGGCTCGGCGGCGACGGGCTTTTCCTCCTCCTCCTCCTCCTTCGAACCGTCGTCCTTGGTCGCGGTCTCCTCGTCTCGGGGTCGCTTCTTCGACCCCCCGTTTGTCACGACGTCCGCGATTGGCGGTTTGGGGGCGCCGCCGTTTGACTGTGCGGGCTTGCCGGTGAGGGCCTGCAGTGTCTGTGCGATCATCGATGCCATCTTGAACAGTGTGTGTGGTGGTGGCGGCGGTGTCAACGACGGCGTGAACGTTTCCAGAATTTAGTGTCATCGTGTATACATTTTGTTCGTCGCCATGTGCGTTCCAGTCACCATGTGCGTGCCAGACTTTTCATCGAGACAGTGACACAGGGACGATGCGGATGATGACAACCGCGCCGTCGTTCCCAGTGACGGAAAGGACGTCTTCCTGTCCCCTGGGGACGATGGCGAGACACTGGTCCTTGCCGCCCTTCTTGGGGTCTGCCAGCTGGCCGTACACACGGACGACCCCTGGTGCCGTCGCCCCGCCGTCCGTGTTTGCGGCGTGTGTCAGTACGAACCACGCGTCAAAGTCCCCAAAGTCAACCCCCATTCTCGACATCATCGTCACGACGTCGTGGAGGATGAACCCCATCCCGGTACGGACAGCGATTGCGTACCCCGACGCGGTGGGAGTGGCGGTGCACTCCTCGAGGAGTGCGTCCCGCGTGCCAGAGATCTCCGGGTGCCTTGCACTGCTGAACCACGACGACTCCTTGAAGGTGACGTTGTAGGTTCCCGTCGTGTTGGGGAGTTCCGTCGCTCCGTCCAAAGGCGTGTCCTCCTCGTCCAACTCCAGGGCGTTCTCAAACCAGAACATGACGTGCTCTGCCATTGGTTCAGGGTCCGACTCGGGCTCCGACTCGGGCTCCGACTCGGGCTCCGGCTCGGGCTCCGGCTCGGGCCCCGGCTCGGCTGACCGTCCTGCCCCTGCCCCTGCAACTGCAGGTGTAGCCGGCGTGGCTGTGTCCGTGGCTGTGGCCGTGGCTGTGGCCGGGGGGCTAGTGCCCGTCGATGTCCGCCTGGCTGATGACGACGCCCCCCCGGCAATGGCGGCGGCGCACTTCTTGGCCTTGCGGGCATCATCGGGCGCCTCTTCGGCGGTTGGGAGTGCAACCTGGAAAGGCCCAAATGTGCCTTCCGCCCCGTCGCTCCGTGTGACTGTGATGGTACTGGTTCCGGGTGGGAACAGGGCACAGGCGATGGTGTCTTTCGCCTTGATCGTCTTCCTCTTGGCGCCGTCAAAGGTGATGGTCATCTCCAGCCCCGTTGGGTTGTGGAGGAAGATGAGGGAGTCGTTGAACGCACACCCGATGGGGGGTCCGCCGGCCATCCCGAACGAGTACCCGCCACCGCCCCTCACAACCGCATCTGTAGAGAGAGCGGACCGGACCCCGTCCAATCGAATCAAGACAAGCGACATGTGTGACTGACTGGTCCTGTGCAAACAACCGGTGTGTCTAAGCCATATATATCCATTTCCCCCTCCCCTTCTGGCCTCCTGGCGCCGTTCCTACAACTACTCCTTGTCAAAGTGGACCGCCAGCACAAAAGCGGTGACGAGGACGGACATGTCCAGCACCCCGTTGCCGACGATGAGCCACATGTCCTGGAGCTCCCGCTGGGGGGCCTGTGAGCTGAACCCGTCTCCCACCCGCACGATGTTGAGGGTACTGAGGAGCAGGCCGACGGTGGCGAACACGAGGACGACTCTGTCAAACCGTGACACGGAGTCGTACATGGTCACCAGCCCGATAGCGCCCAGCGTCACCGAGATGACGACCGCCGTGAGCTTGGCGACGACTTGGACCTCGATCATGCCGTGCCCCCTCGACCGCTCGGCGAACCAGGCCGCGACGCAGCACCCGAGCACCGATAGGAATAGCGCCACAAGCGTCGTCGCTGTCGTCGACGGGAGCTGGGCGTACACCCCTCCAAGGGCGACGTAGGTTGTGGCGGCCGTTCGCAGCCACCGGAGGTTCATCGTGTCTGTGCGCCACCGCACGGTGAAGAACGAGTACGCGATGATGACGGCGTGGACGATCAGCAGCGTCCCCTGCGCGACGCCGTACCTCCACACGCCGCACGTCTCTTCGGACCCCGGCTCCTCGGCGACACACACAAGCCCGGCGTCGGGGGCGAACCCGCCGGCGTGCCCCGTCGCCTCCAGAAACCACATCACACCCAGCGCAACCACGATCGCCATGTACATCGTCCGCACCGCCTGGACGATGGCTGCCGTGACGTCCGACACGAAGTACATCCGGCGGGTGTGGGCCCGGCTGCTCCGGCGGAGGTTTGCCTGGTGGAACGCGTCCCGCTGGTTCACGACTTGGACCAACAGACGCATGATCGAGTTGCTGTACTCAATGGTGGGCCGCGGCGCGCCCAGGCGCGGAGACTGGAGGCTGGTGGCGACGCTTCCGCCTGCACCCCCGGCGTCGATAAACGCGTCCCCCTCGTCGGGACTGTCTTCTTCTTCTTCTCCACTGGAGCCCCCCGTCATCGTGTCGGGGGGGCTAATGGCAAGGAGACGACGCATCGGGGGAAGGCGTGTCACCACTACCGGCGACAGGATGCGCCCCGGAAGCTGCACCTCCCCGTCCCGCTTGGCTTCGGCGTCCATTGCACTCACGCGCCACTGACGCCTGTGTCTGTGTCTGTCTGTCGTCATACCGACGCCTATACTCTCGATGGCCTGTACCTTTTTTTATTTCATGTGTATGCCACACACACACTGTTGCTACTTCTTCTCTTTCTCGGTTAGGGCGTCCATCGCCCCGTCCCGGAGACAGACCGACGTCACACTGCACTTCCAGATGCTTGTGACGGGTTCGATAATGGTGTCGAAGCGCTCGACGGTGGAGACGGCCGAGGCGGTGGCGAACGTCGTGCTGACAGCCACCGGGAAAGGCCCCAACAGCCCGTTGGTCCGGAGGTGTCCGGTGACAACCTTGCGCATGGCCTTGGTCGTGAGCCGGATTCCCCCGTCGTCTTCTTCTATGTCTGCCGCCTCGACGACGATTGGGTCTGGGGTTGGCGCAGACTCGCGCGGGTCCTCCCATAGTCCCCTGTCTGGGAGTGTGTGTAGGACGACACACGGGTGCTTCACGTTGTGTGTGTACACGCCGGTCCACCGACTACTCCTCCCCGTCGTCATCAGCTCCCGGATGGCGTCGATGGACAGGACGTCCTCCTCGACAGGAGGTTGTCTCGACTCGGCGAACGTCGTTACGATGGCCGCCTTCTTCATTTCCCCCCCAACCACCACCACCTTGACAGTGTATTCAGTCCACCGAAACGGGGGGGGTGTGTATACACGACACTGGAAGTTGTTGTTTGCTTGCCGGTGTGACCACCCAACAACATGGGGTTTAAGGACGGCTGGAAGACGATCAAGGACCTGGTCCCAGGGGCGTTTTCGTCTCTTGAGCCGTTCGGGAAGCACCGGGACGGCACCGAACGCTGTCCCGACATCACGCTCGTCGACGCCAGCAATGTGGCGTTCCAGGTGTACATTCCCGGCGGGGTGCAGACGCCCCGCAAGCTGGCGATGAGTTTCATCAAGCGCTTCATTGCGCCGTACTGGTCAAGCGAGCAGTCTCGCGCGGAGGCGGTGGCGCGCGGTGGACGCAACGTGGTGGTGCTGTTCTGGGACAACCCGCCGTTCGTGCCCCGTGCCAAGGAGATGGAGCAAAAAGCCCGGACGGCGTCCCGGTCCCGGGGGAAGGGCAGGGACATTGGCGAGATTGAGGTGGCGCACAACCCGGCGGCGACAGGTCGGGCGTACCCGGCCGTCCACTCCGTCTACCCGGACACCGGGATCGTTGAGGCGCTGGGCTCCGACGCCGTCGCGTGGTGGAAGCACGACCCTTCCATGACAGGCCCGGCGCCGCTGTCTCCTGAGCTGTCGGCCGACCAGTCGATGGGACCGGGGGACTGGAAACTGACGTACCTCCACGTCCGCGAGAACCGGGTCATCCTCCAGCGCATCCTCCGCGTCCTCTTAACCGAGCTCGTCAAGCCGCCGCCTGGCGCGGTGTTCATCCTGTTCGACGCCACCGGACTGTCGCCCATCGTCATCGAGGGGGAGCTGGTGACGAACGTACCCGGGTCGCGCGTCAGCAAGCCGGGTAGCCGCCTGACTGCCGCAGACGTCACCACCGCCGTGAGCACCGGGTACTGCATCCCGAATGTCACTGCAAGCACCCACAACGACTACTTGTTGGACGACGTGGGCGAGGCCGACGTCGGCCTGTTCCTCAAGCTGGGGCACGTCCTCCGGCGGTGGTGGGCCAACAGCACCGCGCCCGTCGTCCGGGTCATGGTCGACAGCACCGACAGCGACATTGTCGCCCACGGCGCCATGTTCCTGGAGCGGTTCCTGACCAACGAGCAGGCCGACTCGAGGCTCCCACGTGGGATGGCACTCCAGATGTTCCAGCGCATCAAGCGCCCCACGTCCAAGCGGCCCGACGCCAACTACGTCAGCGTCACCACCTTCCACAACTGGGCGCGGGTGTACCTGACGTCCTTCACCGGGTTCGACGCCCTCCACTCCCTCGTCCACGTCGTGTTCCTGCTGTGGGGCGGAGGGTGCGACTACGTGGACCGCATCGGAAAGACGGGGTCCACCTACATGGTCAAACGGTACCGAAAGTACTGCGAGGTCCTGGCGGCGACGACGCCCCTGGCACACCCGGCGCGCGGCGACGTCCTGCCCACCGTCTCTGCACACGACGCCATGACAGTCGCCGAGACAGACATGACTCACGCCCGGCGGACGGTGTTTGGGGCGGCGGCTCTGTTGCACGTCCGGTACGGCGTCTCGTCCAACGATCCGTCCCGTGGGCGGGAGTGGTCCGTCGAGACGCAGTCCGTTTCCACCAGACGCTTCTTCTCTTCCGTCTCTGGGTTCGGCAAGATGTTCGGAAGCACCGTGTCCGAAAAGGCGATGGCCCGGATTGGCGCACAGTGCGTCTGGTTGGGGCCGACCGAGTCGAATGCCGCCGCCGCCGAGCTGGAGATGTGGCTCCGCAACACGGCGTTCATGGTGGCGATGTCCCTCTCCCCCACCACCATTGACTGCCTTGAGGTCAGACACGGAATGGCCCGGTGGGGGTTTGGGACCCTCCCGGCATTCGACGGAGACGTTCGGGGACGTGTCGTACGTGTTTTGTGCGCCACGGATCCAACACCAGCCCGACGACGACGACGGGCTGGTGCCGGTGACGGTGCCGGTGCCGGTGCGGGAAAGTCCCACGGGTTCAAGCTCCCGATTCCGACCGCCCCGTTGACGCCACCGGAGAAGCTTGCGACGCCAGAGGACCCGTCCATCGCAGCCGGGATTCGCGCTGCAAAACGGGAGGCAGCCGCTGCCTCCAAGGAGGGGTACTCTCTCACGCTGGACGATGCTCCCAGTGACCCTGTTGCAAAGACGGCGCTTGAGAAGAAGGTTGACGCCCAGCTGAGACGGACGCGGAAGCTGTTGGAGGTGTCGCGGGCGGAGATGAATCGGGGTCGGAACACACTCCGAACCTGGACGACGCGGAAGGTCCGGGACCACCAGGCGAAGATGGTCAACGTCGCGACCGAGCTCGTCCTTGAAGATTCCCAGACCGGTCAGCGAGATCCACGCAAGTTTGTGAGTGTTCCGTCGGGGGACGAAGACGACGACGTCGCCGATATCCCCTTGGCGGCGGTTCTTCTTGATGACGACGAAGACGAAGACGACGTCGTTGTCGTTGCCCCCGTCCGCCCACCGCCCGTCCCAACCGTGAGTTTCCTCGTGGACGACGACGACGACGACGACGACATGCTGGGCAGTGTTTGCCCGTGAACCTGTAGAGGGGTTGAATATATATGACTCGATGGCTTTTGATTGTTGTCTCCTCCCCGATGGACCCGAGTATCCAGGCCGCCCTCAGTCGGGGTGGTGTCCCCGCCGATTTTCCTGGCGACTTTGTTGTGTTGGGAGCGGCGCGGAGGCGGCGGCCCGTTGCCCGTTCGGACGCCGTGGCGTCCGTTCCACGGATGGTTGCCGAGGCGGTCGTGTCGGCCGGCATTATGGCCGTCCCTGCACAACGGCTGTCCATCTCGATGGCGACGCTCATGCTGGCCCGTGACATGTACAACGAACTCGCGGACGAGGCGAGGGGGACTGGGGCGGACAAGTTTGTTATCAGCTCTGTCGTGCTAAGGACCGTCACAGACCGTATCAGGGCCATGTACGCCGCGAAACCAGACGAAGACGAAGACGACGACGACGAAGACGAAGACGAAGACGATGACGACGATGACGACGAGCGGATGCCGGTCTGAAGAAGGCGAAGAGGGTGCGAATGAATACATGTCATTTCTTCTTTAGTGTTTCCATGTCACGTGCCAGCGTCTCGCACGCCATCTCTGCGGCAGCGACGCTCCTGGTGGCGATCGGGACACAGTGAACGCTCCACGCCTTTGTGTCGGCGTCGATGCACGTCGGCTCGTCCCTGGCCTGGGACCGGTCGACACAGAACAGACGGGAGTACGCCGCCAGCCAAACGGCGTCCATTGTCGGACGCCGGTCCAGTGTCTTGAGGTCTTCCGTCAGGGCCGCCAGGCCGCCTTCCAGCAGCCGGCCCCTGTACGGAGACGCCTCAATGCGGTCCTGGGCCTCCCGTCGGTGGACGGGCTGGAGCACCGGTCGCATGTGTGAGATGCTGTCGGCGCCGGCGCGGGGCATGCCCAGGTAGTCCCCGAGGCTGTACTCGTGCTGGAACGCCATAAACAGGCGCCAGCACGGGCGGTCAAACGCGTCCCGCGCCGCCACCACCGTGAACATGTGTGTGAACTGGCCCAGGGTGTCGCACGCCTTCAGGTACGCGGCGGCCGCCTTGGGCGTCCTGCACGCGGACTCCACGCCGACGGGGAACAGCCGGCCCGGGCACGGGTCTCTCAGCAGGATGACGAGCCCGATTGCCTCTGTCGCCGTCGTGCGTCTCCCCGCGCTCCAGATGGCCCGACACACGTCCACGGCCCGGCAGTGGACGTCTTCCCCCCACTCCCTCCACACCCGCGGTAGCTCGTGACGGAACACGGCGGAGGTCACAAGGTGGGACACGACGAACCGGGCCTGGCCCCGGCACCCCGTAATGTCTTTTGTCTCTCTCTCCAACTCCTCGCACAGTCTGATAGCTGCAGGGACGTGGGCCCGCACGGCCGCGTCCAGTGTCTTCAGGTCTTCACGCTGCAGGGCGTGGGTCACGACGCTGCCGCTCCAGTTGCAGGCGCACGCGTGTCGAACGGCGGCCACGATGTCATCCATCGTCGTCGTGTAATATGCGATGCTGGTGGTGCTACTTATACCCAACAGCGGCCGTGTTGTGTGCTGGGGCGCGGTGTATATCAAAACCAGCCATAGTCGGAAAAAAAAGAGAAGGCCAGAAAAACGGTCGCGCGCTGGCACGCACATCCCGATGTGCGTGCCGGCGCGACCGCCGTGTGTAGTTTGCATTTTGACTATAATATACATAGAAATATAGTATACCACTATGTTATCCCCTAACAATGATAGTGATATTGTTAGAGAAACCAAAAGGTTGAAAATAAAACACCCCGGCATAATTCCTTTTTCT
>Ga0115559_1000458_pt1 | contig 28637 bp, 27 predicted proteins | sample COGITO_mtgs_1105_3_FD_87281 | JGI IMG/M metagenome (GOLD analysis project Ga0115559, IMG submission 87281) | Pelagic marine microbial communities from North Sea - COGITO_mtgs_110506 | ecosystem: Environmental > Aquatic > Marine > Epipelagic | place: Germany:Helgoland, sampling site Kabeltonne... | reverse complement strand
GTTGAGCGGTTGATCAGGAAAGACCAGCACGAGATGTTCATGCCAGGCAGCACGAAGTGCTTGCCGGAGTTGCTCTGAGGGCGTTTCACTGAGGTCGATATCGGTGACGAAGGCGCCGAGGGCTCCGCCGCTGGGTGTGACTCGCATACCTCTATCTTGGCGCGTACTCTGCCGAGAAATGGCATGGAGCTGTACTCAAAATAGTGAGCTTGCGCTAGATGTCGACGGCCTTTTCGCTCGCAGGAAGTTCGTACACAAAGTCGCAGTGGCTGGCGCCGCTCATGATCGTCTGGGTGCGGGTGAAGGTGATGTCGGGGTTGAAACCTTCGACCATGGTTCCGTCGCGGTTACAGCTCATGCGTGCTCCGAGATCGGCGTCGCCGAGGTCGCGGTACATTTCGGCGTACTTGCAGCGGGTGACGTTAAAGGCAAACGTGGTGTCGGTCTGCTCGACGACTTCGATCTCCAGCGCACCTCCGCGAGTCCACGCTTCTAGCGAGTCTGCGAAGACACTCAGGTCGTTGCCGCCCAACATCTCGGCCATGGCTGCACCTTGGCTTTTCGCGACATCGATGATGACTTCGGCGGCAAGATCGCGAACTCGTTCTTGACCGAATTCGTCGCCAAGTCGGTCGATGATCGGCGCCAGGATGCGGGCTTCGATCTCGCGGCGTTTCAGTACACCGACGTCGTTCAGTGTGTCAGGTCGTTCCGTGGTCATAGCTAGACACTAGAGGACCGAAGTTGCACACAACGAGTTCGTGGGCGGCGCGAGATGCCGCCAGGTAGAGCTCGGCTGGGCTCATGTCGGCGGCATCGACTAACACAGCGTCGTACTCGATTCCCTTGTGGCTCCAGACCTCGCCATGGCGGAGCACCCGCCAGTTGTCGTACGCGGCGTCGAGGCGCTTCTCGGCAACGTCGAATCGCTCGTTGAGTTGCACAGCAATACCGTTTGGACGGATGCCTATGAGCACGACTGCAGGCAGGTCGGTGGCCTGCGCAACGTCGTTGAGCCAGTCGACGATTTCTGCCGACATGCGGTATGCCGTGGCCAGTTCTGTCGGCTCGATCTTGAGTTCTCGAGCTATGGCTCGAAGCCCGACTGCACCGGAGACCGATGTTTGGGCATCGTCGCCTACAAAGGTCATACCTTTGGCCCGTCGCCGAACCGCGCGCATCTGCATGACGGTTAAGTCTTGAGCCTCGTCGACGATCACATGGGAGTACTGCATCGGGGGCTGCTCAAAACGAGCCTTGAGTTCGTCTCGTAGCGGTCCGTCGTCTTCGACCAGCAGCCATGCGTCGATCTGCTCAGCCTCGACTCCGCACCTGAGGAGCACGTCGCGATTGCGGAGTCGCTTGAATGCTTGTTTGGCACTCATCGGCGGCATGAGTTCCGCGGCGGCTTCGCGCACTTGCGCATCGGGTCGTTCGCTGAACCGGGCGAGGCCAGCAACCACCCCGGCGCGTTTCTTGCGCCATGGCAGCTTCGAAGCCGCGACCCGGTCGAGAATCTCGATGCTGACTTCGGCCGGCACCCGTTTACGCCTGATCATGACCTCTTCGCGTTTGTAGAGCGAGGCTTCGAATCGATCGAGCACGGTCGGCCAGTCAATGGCGGCGCCTATCGCCGACGTTGCTCCTAGGAGGCGGGCGAGCGTGGATTGACGGACCTTGGCTTCACCCAAGGTCGGTAGCACCGACGACACGTACTCCAGGTACTTATCTGTGGGCCCGATAACCAGAATCAACTCAGCGGAGAGCAGGCGCTGGTCCGTGTAGACAATCCACGCTGCTCGGTGGAGCCCGACGACAGTTTTGCCGGTTCCAGGACCGCCTCGGATGACCATGCTCTCGTCGGGGTCACGGCGTACGAGTTCGTCCTGTTCGGCCTGCAAGGTAGCAACGGCCGTCTTCATGGTCTCGCCCCGAGAGCGGCTGAGCTCTGCCATGAGCGGCGATGACCCGGTTACCTGGCCGTTGGTGAACTCTTCGATGAACAGTTCATCGATAGAGCCCACATAACTCACGCGGCGCTGGAGCCCCTGTGGGTCGTCGAATCCGGCTTGATAGAAGGACTGGGCAAAAGGTGCCCGCCAATCGATGACAACTGGCGTGTGGTCCTTCTGAACGCCATAGAGGCCGACCCGCCAGACCTCTTCGTCGTCGATGCGGCCGAACACGGTGAGCTCTCGTGACAACTTCTCGACGGCACCGCGGACTACAGCTTCCATGTACTCCTGGCTGACGTCGTCGGCAGCCATCAGTTCGATGGTCTGCAGAGATGCCAGCTTGTCGGCTGCTGCCTGGCGAGCATCATCGAGCGCGCGCTGTTCATCAGCAAGTTCAACCGACGCCATAGCAGCAGGCTAACTGACCTTCCGGAGCTAGGTGTCGAAGCGTGCGCCGGTGAGAGAGCGGCGGAGGTGGCCCCCGGTTGGCGGAGCGAAATGGGTACCCAACACCAACGTGCCAGTATCGACGAATCGCTCGATGATCTCGCGTCGGGTCTGGGTGGACAGAGTGCTGTCGGTATCGAACGCAGATGCGGCCAGCTCGGGCACCGCGAACTGCAGTGGTGTGTGGGTCATGTCGCCGGTTATCAAGGCAGAAGCGTCGTTGGACTCGATCAGCACCGATACATGGCCAGGCGTGTGGCCCGGTGTCGGAATGAGACGAACATCCTTGGTGAGCTGGTGGTCCGTTTCGACCAGGTCGACAAGACCGGCAGTGATCAGCGGGTCGATCGAAGGCGCAAGCACCTCCATGTGGTCATCGGTGCGGGTGTGTTCAACCTCGGTGCGGGCGAAAAGATAACGAGCATTCGGGAACGTGGGAACGTACCGGCCGTTGACCGCTCGCAGGTTCCATCCCACATGATCGAAATGCAGATGGGTGCACAACACCATGTCCACGGCGCTGAGCCCGCCGTCGATAGCTGAATCGAGCCGGTCGGGAAAGCCCAGGTCGTTTGGTAACGGCCGATCCTGTTCGCCGACACACGTATCAACAACGATCACCATGCCGTCGCTTTCGACGACGAACGAGTGGATCGACAACGCCATCTTGTCGTTGCGGTCGGAGAAGAAGTGGGGCACCAGCCAACCGCGATGAGGCGCAAGTGTCTCCGGCGTGAACGACGGCATGAGCGCAGTGGCGTCGATGTAGGTCACCACTTCTTCGACTCGGGTAACGCAAACGTCGCCGATCGTCCATTGCAGGTTGTCGGTCGACATCAGTTGCGTCCTTCAGAAGCGAGGCCATCGAATTTGGTACCCAAACCGGCCAACGCTTGTCCCGCACCGCCGAATGGATTGTCACAGGGATGATGGTGGCACCCAGTCTTGCCAGGTGGGTGCCACCATTTCTTCGGATTACAGCTGGGCGGATCCGCCAGCGATCAGCGGGTACATGCCATCGGCGCCCTGAGCAGCAGCGAGCTGGCCTACCCATGCCGACCATTCGCGCACGCCGCCGTACTCGGAACGCCATGTCCACAGCCGGCGGCTCGAATGATGCAACTCGTATTCCTGGGCCATGCCCATGGCTCCGTGGGCTTGGTGGCAAGCTTTGGTTGCTCGTGTGGCCGCCTGATTCGCTACCAGCTTGGCTGACGCAATCTCGAAACGGGCATCGCCGCGGTTCGCTTCGCGGCCAGAGCTGTCGGCCGCCATACGGGTGAGTGCCGCGTCTTGGCTGGCCCAGACCAGGTGTTGTTGCACCGCCTGGAAGCGGGCAACGGGACGGCCGAACTGCTCGCGTTCGTTCGTGTAGCTCACCGTGAGCTGGCTCATCTTCTCCATGGCTCCAGCCATGAGGGCGACTCGGCTTAGTGCGCCCCGGAACTTCAATGCATCGGCGTCGACCCCCTCAGGAGCGGGTGCGATGTCGGCTTGAACGCCGTCGAAGGTCAGGGTGTCTCGGGGTTCGCCGCCCAACGAGGTTGCATGTGAAATGGTTGCGGCCGCAGCTGGAACCGATGCAACGATGCCGTTGCCGACCAGTGCCAGGCGTTCGGCGTGACGACCCCACGGGACCATGTGAGCGGTACCGGTGACGACGCCGTCGCCGCTGACCGAGATCGTGTCAGTGCTGGTCTGAGATGTGCTGCCCGGGGCGACGGTCACGATGCCCTCGGGCAACTCGAGACCAGCGCTGGCCAGCAGCCAGCCACCAAGGATGCCGGTCTCAGCGGCAGGAATTGGAGCGGCGTAGTAGCCAACCAGGCGCAGAACTTCGAGAGCATCGAGCAAGGTGCCGCCGGAGCCGCCAGCTTCTTCTGGAAGGGAGATCCATGGGAACCCGGTCTCGGCGAATGCTTGCCAGATCTCAGGTGCGCCGCCGTTGGCCTCGGCTTGTTGGATGGCTGAGTGGGTGCACTGCTCGCGGAAGAGGCGAGATGCGGTTTCGGTGATGAGAGCGTCGACGGTCATGCTGGCAACCCCTGAAGTCCTTTGGATGCAACCGAACGTAGGATCTCGATGGTCCCACCTCGAATCGTGTTGCCGGGTCCGGTAAGTACACATTGTGCGAGCAGTCGCTGGAAGAGCGACTCGGACTCGGGTGTGAGTTCATGGTCCACCAGTTCAACCAGCTTCTCGATCACCTCGATCTCGAACCGAGTGCCCATCTCCTTGACCAGGGAGGACTCGATGGATGGTGCCTCGCCGTCGTCGATCAGACGAGAGACCGACAATGAAAGGTTGCGCATCGACCACCACCGGGCCGTGAGTTCGCCAAAGAGTTCGGTGGCTCGTTCCCCGATATCGGTGCCTTGTGTCTCTCGCAGCAGCTGCTCGACGGTAGAGAATGGAGAAAGCCAGCGGTCAGGCCCGCCCCGTTCATAGGCCATTTCGGTCGTGTTCTGGTTCCAGCCCATGCCTGCCTGGCCGACAACGTTCTCATCGGGCACGAATACATCGGTGAACGAGACTTCGTTGAAGTGATGCTCGCCATTCAAGAACGGAATGGGGCTGAGCTCAAGGCCGTCGGTGTTGTGCAGGTCGATTAGCACCTGGCTGAGGCCTTCACGCTTGTTGCTGTCTGCCTCGAGCGGAGTCGTGCGTAGCAGGCAGATAAACCAGTCGTTCGTGTGCGCGTTGCTGGTCCAGATCTTGGTGCCATTCACGATCCAGCCGCCGTCGTCGCGGTCAGCCCGAGTCGAGACCGAGGCCAGATCTGAGCCACTGTCTGGTTCGCTCATACCGATCGAGAAGCCGAGTTCGCCCCGACAGATCGGCGGCAGGAACCGTTCCCGCTGTTCGTCGGTGCCGAACTTGTTAATGATGTTGCCGGTTTGGCGGTCGGCCACCCAGTGGTAACCAACAGGAGCGCCCCATCGCAGCATCTCTTCGACCACGATGAACCGGTCGACAGCCTTCTTGTTGCTGCCTCCCCATTCTTCGGGCAGCGCCATGCCGACCCAGCCTCGCTCGGCCATCTTCTTCGAGAATTCCTTGTCATGACGGGCGGACATGCCCAGGCCAGGTTCATGACTGCCCGGAGGCAGTTCATCGGCCAGAAAGGTTCGGACTTCGGTTTGCAGCGCCAGCTCATCGCTGGCGAGCTCGGTAGGTGTAAATCGCATCGATAGCGAACTTAGTCCGAGGGGGATCAGTCTGAAGATTCCAGTAGCCGTCCAATATTTCGGTCGAGCGCCGCGGTGTAGACCCGCTGAACCATCGTGGCCAATGCCGCTTGGGTCTGATCGTCACCCGGGTCGAGGTGAGACAAGTTGTTGCCGAACTGTCCCATCCACCACAGCACGTTCTCGTCGTAGCTCTGATCGAACCAGGATCGGTCGACGACGATGCCGGCCACGGCGAGCCTGGCCAGGTAACGATCGATCAACGATGCTTCGTTGGCCCTGCGGTTAACCACACTCAGGCTGGTGGTAATGAAACACGACAGGTCCATTGCTGCCGGGGCACGCATGGCTGTCTGCCAGTCGATCATGGTGACCTGGTCGCCTTGGAACAGCAGATTGTCGATGCGATAGTCCGAGTGCACCATCGTCAACGGCTCGCGGGCGGCACGCGCCGACCACGCCGAGAGTCGGGGTGCAAACGCCAGCACCCAGTCAGCTGTGGGGCCGGGGAGCACTGAGTGATACCGCTCGACGAAGGTCGGCAGGTTGGCCAGCCAGAACGGTTGCAGACCGCCAACACCAGTGACATCGAACCCTGGCATCCACTCGAACGGAACGTCTGCGTCCCACCAGCGAGCGTGGAAGTCGGCCAGAGCATCGACGGCGGCAGCGGCCTGAGCGGTTGTGGCTCCCGCCATAACGTCGAACTCGTCGCTATCGATCGCCTCAAGAATCACGGCCCACCGGTGTTGCTGTTCATCGGCTCCGGCATAGAAACATCTAGCCAGCTGGGTGGCCGTGGCTTGGGGCGCAACATCGCGGTAGAACGCAACCTCGCGGGCGTAGGCGTGCAACATGTCGCCGATCTGGCGACTGCCAGGGTTCGCTGCTGGCAGCTTGATAACGAACGCGTCAGGTCCGGAGCCGGAGCGATATGTCACGTGCACGGTCGCCAGGTCACCAATGAGCCCTTTGCTCGGGTGCATCGGTTCGACGGTGACAGACGTGAGTTCGACGCCTGCCATTCCGCCTTCGCGCAGCGCATCTTGGAACCATGCGGGCGTGACATCGGAAAAAGTTGCAGGTACGGCGATCGTCATGGTTCTACCCGTCGTAAAAGAGAGGCTCGTGAAGGCCCACGACCGCTCGAGAGCGGGGATCGTCTCCGGCATGGGTGACAGCGCCGGGGGAGAGTTGGTGCGCCCGGTCGGTCGTGCGAAGGCGCTGCGCGATGTCGCGTCGGCCATAGTGGATTTGGATGAAGTCGCGTCCTGGATCGCCAGCCATCGTGGGCATACGGCGATGCCAGATGTCGGATACGAACAGTTGTATGTCGCCCGTCTCTGCGACGAGAGGGACGACCGCCTGGCCATCGCACGTGAGCGTGATGTCGTTGCGTCGGTCACCCGGCGGGGCTTGTCCGGAACGGTGACTGCCGGGGATTACACCGGTAGGCCCCGACTCGATCGTCATCGGGGCCAGCAGCACGTGGACGGCAACCACGAAGATGGGATAGGGAACATTGGTCGGCCACGAGACGTCGACAGGTCGAGGAATGTGTGGTCCGGCATCACAATGCCAGCCGCCACCACCATGTGTCACGGCCTTGCCTGCCGGGTTACGCCATGCCGTGTTGGCAATGACATGACAGTCCTCGCCGATCAGCGGTTCGATGGCGTCAAGGATCACCCGGCTGGCTATCAGGTCTTGCACAACCGTGCTGCGGTTCAGCACGGCGTACCGGTACTCGTCGGCATCGTTGGCCCGACGGAGTTCGATGTCTGGCTCGGCAAACAATCGGTCCATGTCGGCCCGAAGTGCATCGGTCTCGGTGGATGACAAAGCCCCCGTCAGCAGTGTGTAACCGTCGCGTTCGAGCTGCTCGGTCGCCAAAGACGCTGGTTCGCTTCGATGCCGTAAATAGACGCCACGCCGGGTGAGCATGGGCCGAGCTTAGGTTCCCGCAACGGCCAGTACCGTATGGGCGATGGGATCACTTCCTGTTGTTGATATCGCTGCTTTCCGTCACGACCCGTTTGGGCTCGGCGGCCAGGCATGTGTTGCCGAGTTGCTGCGGGCATGCCACGAGACCGGCTTTGTCTACATCGTCGGCCATGGCATTGATGCCGCCCTCGATACGGCGCTCTTCGATACTGCCCGCCAGTTCTTTCACCTGCCGCTGGGCGAACGACAAGCACTAGCCATTGCCAACAACGCAGCGTTCCGTGGGTACACAACGTTGGGCGATGAACGCACCAACGGCCAGGCTGACTGGCGTGAACAGCTCGACGTCGGCCCTGAGGAACCAGCGCCGACAGATCTCAGCGGCCCAGCATGGCATCGGCTCCGAGGACCGAACCAATGGCCCGAGACGTTGCCGGCCATGAAACCTGCCGTTCTCACCTGGATGGACGAGATGGAGGCGATGGGTGTCACCTGTCTGCGGGCACTGGCCCTCGGCCTAGGCCAGACCATGGACTGCTTCGATCACGCGTTTCTTCCCGAGTCTGACGTGCACGTAAAGGTGATCCGATACCCCGAACGGCCAGCCCCACAGGCCGAACAGGGCGTTGGTGTCCATCACGACACTGGTGTGCTCACCTTCATTGCTCAGGACGGCATGGGTCTGCAGGTCGAGACGCCAGCTGGTTTCGTGGACGCTGAACCGATGCCTGGTGCCTACATCATGAACTTGGGCGAGATGCTGCAACGTGCAACCAGTGGGTACCTCAAGGCAACGCCGCATCGGGTCATCAGCCCTGCCGGCGGCGAGCGCATCTCTGTTGCGTTTTTCTTCAACCCCCGGTTTGAGACGGTATTCGAAGCAATCGACCTGCCCCCTGAGCTAGCAGCCGAGGCACCGGGCGGCGCACACCACAAGATCGAGGACGAGATCCACGCCCTGTTCGGCGAAAACAACCTCCGCACCCGCCTCCGTTCCCACCCCGACGTCGCCGCCCGCCACTACCAATAACGAATCGGTGCCAGGCACCTGTTCGTTATCGAACCGTTACGCGGCACGCCGGTCACGCGTGTTCCATGCTGCTCGGACCGCGTCGATGTCTGCGGCGAGGCTCTGGTCTTCGTCGCGGAAGCTCCGGGCCCGGGCCAACGCGGTACGAAACGTGGTCGTCGACGTGTAACCGAGCGTCTTGCAGATCTGGCTCGTCTCGGCAGGGAACAACTCGTTGGCGAGAATGGTGGTGATGAGCCTGGGATTATTTCGTCGGCACGCGTGCTGGAGCGAATTGTTTGGTTGTCGGTGCCGGTAATTTGGCAGACGACATCGCAGAGGCGTTCAAGGTCTTGTTCCGTGGTGGATGTGCCCATGGAGATCGATCTCGTACCGGAAATCAGTGAAAACTTGTCGTGTCCCATGCCTGTCTCGACGAATTCTACGTAGGTGGCCCGTGAGCCAAACATGCCGATAATCATGGTCTGTTCGACCCGCACGAGGGTGCGCGCTGAGCAATCGTGCTGCTTATAGATAGCGAAGCTCGACCACGGATAGGTGCCGATGTCGAAGCCCAACTCACCAGGATTGCGATGTACATATCGGCACACGAGTTGAAACTGCTCGTCGGTGGTCACCAAGACGTTGTAATACCGGGCACGGAAGACGGGCCCTTTGTGAGCATGCCGGTAGTTGAACGCTCTGGCGTAGTTGCCTTGGAGATGGTGCATGAACTTATCGAGCGTTCCGAATGGGCACCGCACGATCAAGTGGTAATGGTTTGGCATCAGGCAGTATTCGAGGACTTCAACGCCCGTTTCTTCACTCGCTTCCTTCATGAGCGTGAGGAACAGAAAACGATCGCGGTCTGTTTTGAACAGATCCGCATCGCCAGCACGGTGGTTCGTGACGTGATGAATACCGCCGTCAGGATTGTTGCGAGGTGGTCGAGGCATGCCACAACCGTAGAACCGAGGTGTGACATCGTGGGATAACGAACGCGTGCCTGGCACGGATTCGTTATCCGCCGGCGAGGGTGGCGAGGAAGTGGACTTCGGCGCCGTCGGGGATGTCTTCGTAAATGGCGTCGGGCAGGATCTCGCCGTTGATAGCGACGGATGTGCCATCGCGCAAGCGTTCACCGATGCCGGGGTAACGGTCGTCGAGAAGCGCGATCAGTCGACGCACCGAGGGTGCGTCGACCTGGATCTCGTCGTCGTCGCCCGTCAGGTCACGCAGCGATGCAGAAAACTTGACGGTAATCACGAGTGCTAATCCCGTTGATTGATTGCGCCGAGCAGGTGTACCGGTGACATCGGGAGGTCGTTGAGTCGCACACCTGCGCCACGTTGAATCGCATTACCAATGGCAGCCATCGGCGGCACGATGCCAGCCTCGCCTACGCCACGCACGCCGTAGGGATGACCGGGGTTCGGCACCTCGACCACGATCGTCTCGATCATCGGAAGATCCGATGCAACCGGGATTCGGTAGTCGAGGAAGCTCGCATTGTCGAGTGTGCCGTCGGTGTTGTGGATGTATTCCTCGTTGAACGCCCAACCGATGCCTTGGGCGACGCCCCCCTGCATTTGTCCTTCGACATAACTGGGATGGATGGCCTTGCCCGCATCTTGTGCGGTCGTGTACCGAGCGACGCGACATACACCGGTCTCGTCGTCGATCTCGAGGTCGACGAGTTGGGTGGTGAACGCAGCGCCAGCGCCACGCACATTGTCGGATTTGGTCACCGAGATCGGCCCACCGGTGCGGGGAGCCTTGGCGGCCAGATCAGCAAGAGTCAGTGGTGTTTCGGTGCCACTGGCGTGTTGTGCCTGGCCCTCGACCCATTCGACGTCGTCGATTTCGCAGTCCCAGGTCTTGGCCGCACGGCGACGCAGGTCTTCCTTGATGGCCCGGCAGCAGTCGATAATCACCTTGCCGGTTGCCAAGGTGACTCGGCTTCCACCTGTGACATCGTTGAAACCAATGGTCTGGGTATCGGCAATCTTGACCGAGATTCGATCTACGGGAATACCGAATTCTTCAGCGGCAAACAATGCCATCGATGCCCGGCTGCCACCGATATCAGGTGACCCTTCGATCACATTGACATTGCCGTCTTCGTTGATATTCACCGTGGCGGTCGAGTTTCCTCCGATGTTGAACCAGAAGCCACTGGCGACACCTCGACCCATACCTTCGGGCACAGGCGACCGATAGTGGTCAGAGTCACGGATCGCTTCGAGCGTTTCAACGAAGCCGATACGAGGGAACACCGGGCCGTAGGAGGACTGGGTGCCTTCGACGGCAGCATTTGCCAGGCGAAGGTCGATGGGGTCCATGTCGATCGACATGGCCAATTCGTCGACGATGCTCTCGATGCCATACGCAATTATTGGCGCACCGGGGGCTCGGTACGCAGCGACTTTTGGTTTGTTGCAAACCACGTCGAAACCTTCGACGAAGAAGTTCGGAATGTCGTAACAAGCAATTGCCGTCATGCCAGCAGCGCCTACAGGCGAGCCAGGGAAGGCGCCAGCCTCGAATGCCATCCAGACTTGGGCGGCGGTCATCTTGCCATCGTTGGTCACGCCCATCTTGATCTTCATGCGTGAGCCTGAGGTCGGACCGGTGGCCTTGAAGACTTCGTCGCGGCCCATGACCAGACGAACAGGGCGACCAGCTTTGGAAGACAACCGAACCGCAAGGGGCTCGAGATAGATCGTGGTCTTGCCGCCAAAGCCGCCACCGATTTCGGCCGCTTCAACGACAAGCGCTGACGGTTCCATCCCGAGGGTTGTAGCGGTCATTGCCCGGAGCGAGAAGTGACCTTGTGATGAGACGAACAGGTTGGCTCGTCCGTCCTGGCCTGCGTCGGCAACACAGGCGTGGGGCTCGATGTACCCCTGGTGCACGGGTTTGGTGGTGTACACACGTTCGAGAACCACGTCGGCATCGGCGAAACCCTGATCGAGGTCGCCACGTTCGTGGACCACACGAGACGCTGCGTTCGAAGCAGTTTCGGGTGCGGGGTCAACACCACGTGTGATCATCGCTTCGTGCAAGATCGGGGCGCCGTCGGCAAGTGCTTCGTCGACGGTGAGCACGTGGGGGAGCTGTTCGTAGACAACCTCGATTGCAGCAGCGGCAGCTCGTGCGATCTCGCGGCTGGTCGCAGCGACGGCTGCAACTGGATGGCCTTCCCACAGGGCCTTTTTCCGAGCCAGGATCTTCTCGGACATAAAGACGTCGTCGGCTTTGGCACCGGCTTCGGCCAGGTCGGGTAGGTCTGCAGCGGTAATCACGGCATGCACACCTGCCATGGCTTCGGCTGCGGACGTATCAATCGACACGATACGAGCGTGAGCATGTGGCGACCGAGCCACGGCTCCTTCGAGCATGCCCGGAAGCGTCAGGTCGGCACCGAAACGAGCCTTGCCGGTGACTTTGTCGAGCCCATCGGGTCGGACCGAGCGGCTGCCAACCCACTTGTAACTCGGTGCTCCGGTTGGGGATTCTTCGATCATGGTCATGCTGCGTCTCCAGTCTGTGCGCTGGCTCGCATGCCTTCGGCGGCATCGAGCACGGCTCGAATAATCTTGTCATAGCCGGTACACCGGCAGAGGTTGCCCGCTAGGGCGTAGCGGACTTCGGTCTCGGTCGGGTGAGGGTTCTTGTCGAGCAACGCTTTGGCTGCCATGAGGAAACCGGGAGTGCAGATGCCGCATTGCAGAGCGGCACCTTCGAGAAAACACTGCTGCAGCGGATGAAGTTCGTCGGCGTTGGCGAGACCTTCGATGGTGACGATGGTGCGGCCTTCGGCTTCGGGGGCGAAGATGAGGCATGCACAGGTAACCCGGTCGTCCATGAGCACCGAACAAGCACCGCAGTCACCGGTGCCGCAGCCTTCTTTGACGCCCATCAGGCCGACGTCGTCGCGAAGTGCATTCAGTAGTGACCCGCCGGACTCACTGAGGAAGTCGGTCTGGTCGCCGTTGATCGTGCAATTGATATGGGTGCGGCTCATCAGTGGGCTCCGTTCGTGGTTGCTGCATTTTCGGTGTCTTCGCCTGCGGCCCGTGCCGCAGCGATCTTGACGGCTCGTTTGGCCAGGACACCCGTAACTTGCTTGCGATACGCAATTGTGCCCCGTTTGTCGTCGATGGGGTCACACGCAGCGCTCGCAGCTAGTGCAACTGCGGCGAGTGTGTCGTCGTTGATGGGCTGGCCGACAAGGGCTGCCTCGGCATCGGCTACTCGGCGAGCGGTCGGTGCGACTGCCCCAACAGCGATGCGGGCTTCGGCACAGTTGCCATCAGCGTCGAGAGTGATGCGAGCGCCGACACCGACAACTGCGATATCCATCTCGGTGCGAGGAGTCATGCGCAGGTAGGCGTCGCCGGTGTGTGCAGGAGGTCTGTCGACTTCGAACTCAACGATGAACTCGCCAGGTGCGAGCGAGGTTCGGCCTGGCCCGGTCGCTATTTCGGCGACACCGACGGTGCGGGTGCCGTCGGCAGTCGCAACAACGGCGCGGGCGTCGTTTACCAACATTGCCGGCACCGAGTCAGCAGCGGGCGAGGCGTTACACAGATTGCCACCCAAACTCGAGCGGTTCTGGATCTGATCCGAACCAATGAGTCCTGCGGCTTCGCTGAGTCCAGGGAACTGGCTGGAGAAGCCAGGATCTTCGGTAAGACGACTCGTTGGCGCGGCTGCGCCGATGGTCCAGCCGTCGGCGCCTTCGGTCACGGCGGTGAGTCGATCGATGTGTTTCAGGTCGACGAGCAGGCCAGGTTCGGGGCGGCCAGAGCGAATCTGGGGAATGAGATCGGTAGCGCCAGCGAAAACTCGCGATTCGAGTGTTGACGACAGCGCCCCGACGGCGTCCTCGATGGTGGTTGGAGCCACATAGTCCACGTGCATCCTCCTTGAATGATGTGAAACCAATTGTTGCGCAGTTTGGTGCTTCACGGGTAGCCGGAACGCAATGGCGAGATGTCACAATGGCAGAGTGAATGTGTCTGACGCCTTGCGTACCCGTTACTCCGTCCGTGGTTACCTGCCCGATGCCGTGCCCGAAGAGCTGATCAGAGAGGTGTTTGACGTCGCCCGTTTGGCGGCTTCGGGAACCAACACTCAGCCGTGGCACGTGGCCGTCGTATCAGGCGATGCGTGCAACCGCTTGCGCGATGAACTGTGCGCCAACTTCGACGACGGTGTCGCCCAGGACCGAGGCTTTCCTGCCAATGCCAAGATGGAAGGTCCGTACCTCGATCGCCGCCGGGCGTGCGGATTCGGGTATTACGAAACCATGGGCGTCGAGCGCCACGACAAAGATGGCCGGCTAGCGATCGCCCGGAAGAACTTCGAGTTCTTTGGAGCGCCCCACGTGGCCTTCTTCTCGATGCCCCGTAGTTTCCAGTTCCCGCAAGCTCTCGATGTCGGCATCTTGTTGCAGTCGGTGATGCTGGTCATGGTCGAGAAGGGACTCGGGTGTATCGCTCAGGGTTCGCTGGCCAATTACCCAGACTCGGTGCGTGCCATGGTCGACATGCCTGAAGACAACGAGATTCTGTGTGGTTTGTCGTTCGGCTACGAAGACGCCGACGCCCACATCAACACCGTGCGTATGACGCGCGAGCCACTAGAGACGGTGGCCAGTTTCACCAGCTAGGCGAAAACAAGACAAGCGCCGGCCTCGTCGGGTCCGTGCGCCAGCATGGGTGAGCCAGCTCACATGGGTTCAGAAGACGAAGACCCAACCGAGACAAGGTGTCTCGGTTGGGTCCGTCGAGTCGTTGGCTCAAACAAGGCTTGTCGACCCTGCGGAGTATCCGAGAATCCTAGAAGTCGATGACAGTGCGGGTGCCTTCGCGTCGTTGCATGGCCTGGTAGCCGTCGTTGATCTGGTCGAGATGGATGTGTTGGCTCACCATCTCGTCGAGCATCAACCGTCCGTCGAGGTACATGTTTACGTACTGGGGCATGTCCTTGCGGAACACGTTTGAACCCATCATGGAACCCTTGAGGGTCTTCTCCATCATGAAGATCTCATAACCAGGAATCTCGACCTTGGCGTCGAATGGCATCATGCCAACAATGACGGTCGTGCCCCGAATGCCGGTGACAGACCATGCCTGCTCGGCGGTTTGTTTGAGGCCGATGCACTCGAACGCGTAGTCGGCCATCTGGCCTCCGGTTGCCTCTTTGACATGAGCGATGACGTCGGTCTCGGCACCGTTGATGATGTCGGTTGCGCCAAGGATCTTGGCGAGCTCAAGCTTCTCTGGGGTGATGTCCACCGCGAAGATGCGACCGGCACCAGCGATGCGTGCACCTTGGAGTGCAGAGAGGCCGATGCCGCCACAACCAAAGATCACTACGGTCGAACCGGGTTCGATGCGTGCGGTGCGGAAGACAGCGCCAACGCCGGTGGTTACACCGCAGCCGATGAGTGATGCCTTGTCGAGTGGCATGTCTTCGTGGACTTTTACCACTGCGTTTTCGTGCACCAACATTTCCTCGGCGAAGCCGCCGAGCCGTGCGAACTGCGCCAGGCCTTCGCCTGCGGCATTGGTCAGCCGAGGTGCAGCATCCCTGGCCCGGCCAACAGCCCGAAGGTTGGTGCACACGTTTGGGTGACCGGTCAGGCACATGTTGCACGTGCCGCAGAACAACGACAGGCAGGTGATCACGCGATCGCCTGGTTTGCAGTAAGCGACGTCGTCGCCCACGGCCTGGACGATGCCAGCGGACTCATGGCCCATAACCGCTGGCAACTTGGTTTCCCAGTGGCCTTCCATGAAATGCAGGTCGCTGTGACACAACCCTGCGTGGACGGTTTGGATGAGCACCTCGTTCGGTCCCGGCTTATCAACCGTGACGTCTTCGATGACGAGTTCACCTGGAATCTGATTTAGTACAGCAGCCTTCATTGCCCCATCCTGGGGCACAGACGCCGGTCAGCCAAAATGTGACGGTGAGTCCACTGCCATCTACGGTCGGTTGTATGACTGATTGGTTGAGCGCTCACGGGGGCGTACATGGCCAGGTTGCCGAAGGTTTCGAACCGGTGGCCCAGGTATTCGTAGACAATTTCGCTGACCGCAACGAGACCGGCGCCTCGGCCTGTGTGTACGTCAACGGTGAGCGGGTCGTGAACATTTGGGGTGGCGCCGCGAATCACAAGACGAATGAACCATGGCGGGAAGAGTCCGCCATCGTCGTCTTCTCGACCACCAAGGGCGCGACGGCCATCTGCATCGCTCGGCTGGTGCAAGAAGGCAAACTCGACTACGACCAGACCGTGGCGACCTACTGGCCCGAGTTCGCAGCGGCAGGCAAACAAGACGTGACCGTCGGTCAGCTGATGAGTCATCAGGCCGGGCTGATCAGCACGGACCCGCCGCTGAGCCTGGATGAGATCCTGCAGGTCACGCCGGTGGTCGAGGCACTCGCTGCCCAGGCACCGCTGTGGGAACCGGGCACCGATCACGGTTACCACGCACTCACCTATGGCTGGTTGGCTGGCGAACTGGTGCGACGGGTCGACGGCCGAACGATTGGCCAGTATTTCGCCGAAGAGGTGGCCGGACCCCTTGGCTTGGACTTCTGGATCGGACTGCCCGAGGACCAAGAGTGGCGGGTCGCCCGGCTCCGAGGTGCGCCTCGGCCATCAGGCGAAGCGCTCGATTTGATGCGAAAGATCGCCAGCCCTGGCACCAATGGTGGGCGAGCACTCACTATGGATGGCGCCTTCGCACCGATAGACGGTGTCGACCCGTTCAACACCCAACCCGTGCGCGCCAGCGAGATCCCGGCAGCGAACGGCGTGACCAACGCCGCGTCGGTCGCCCGCATGTATGCCGCCACGATTGGCACAGTCGATGGTGTCCGGTTGCTTGACGAAGCCACGGTTGACAAGGCTCGAGCCGAGCAGGTGTTTGGTCCTGATCAGTCGTTGGTGTTGCCGACTCGCTTCGGGTATGGCTTCATGCTGCATTGTGATGAACTCGTACTCACCCAGGATGGCGCGTTCGGTCACTACGGCGCTGGCGGCTCGCTCGGGTTCGCCGACCCCGCAACTGGCATGGCCTTCGGGTACGTCATGAACCAGATGGGCGGCGGCATCGCCAGCGACCCTCGTGCCGTGGCTCTGCTCCAAGCAGCCCAAGCCTGTATCTGAATAGCTTGTATTTGAAGAGATTGCTTCTATGTCGGTGGTAGTGATTCAAGGCTCCCCGAACTAGGTTCGCCTACTCAGTCGAGCCACACAGTCACATCGAAGAACACAACAGAGGGCACCATGCAGGTCGGAATTTTCGGATTTGAATCCAAGGTCGACAAGATCGTCGAAGAGGTAGCCATCGCTGCTGGCCAGGGATTCGCCAGCTTCTGGGTCCCGCAGATCTTCGGCGTCGATGCCCTCACGGCACTGGCCGTGGCCGGACGCGAGGTTCCGGAGATCAAGCTGGGCACATCGGTGATCCCCACCTATCCGCGGCATCCAATGATGTTGGCCCAGCAGGCACTCACCGTTAGCCAGGTCATCGGTGGCGGCCGGCTGCAGTTGGGAATCGGCCTGTCGCACCAACCGGTTGTCGAGGGTATGTGGGGCATGCCATTCGAAAAGCCGGTGCGGCACATGCGCGAATATCTGGAACTCCTAGGCCCCATGCTTCGTGACCAACGTGTGTCTGCCTCCTACGAGACCCTCACCGCTCGCGGTCAACTCGATATCCCCGACGCCGAAGCGCCAGCGGTGCTGGTGGCTGCGCTTGGTCCGCAGATGCTCAAGGTCACGGGCCGCCTGGCCGACGGCACGATCACCTGGATGACCGGCGCCAAAACGATCGCAGAACTTACCGTGCCGACTATCGCTGCGGTCGCCGAGGAAGCCGGCAAGGCCGCTCCCCAGATCGTGGTTGGCCTGCCGATCTGCATCACCGCTGATGTCGATGCGGCTCGCGCACGCGCCGCCAAGGAGTTCCAGATCTACGGCCAGCTGCCGTCGTACCGGGCCATGCTTGACAACGAAGGCCTCGGCGGGCCCGAGGATCTGGCACTTATTGGTGACCCAGCCGAAATCCGTGATCGCATCGCCGTCTTCGAAGATGGCGGCATGACCACGTTCGCAGCCAGCAGTTTCGGCAACGAATCCGAACGGGCCGCCACCCGCGAGTTCCTCCAGGGTCTGCTCTAGAAGGAGCCTGGTTGGCGGCTAGCGCCCGGCGATCTCCTCGGGTGACGTCGCCAGCCAGGTGTCGTGCTGAGCATTGGAAACATCGATGATCTGTTGCATCGAGTCGAGCGACGGCTCGTTGAGCAGCATGCCGGGCGCACCCGTGATGCCATCACCGGCCCGGAACTCGAGCAGCTGAACGCCCTCGGGGCCAGCGGTGTACTTGTACGGCATCTCATTAGGAATGAATACCCCGTCGCCTGCGCCCAACACCTGTGAACCCAGCCGGACCTCGCCGGTGATGATGTAATACAAGCAGTCGCCGAAGCGGGGATGGCTGTGGCGGAACAGCGGCATGTTGGCACCGAACCAGACATGGACGAGTGACATGCCTTGGGGTCCCTTCTGGGAGAAGAGCAGCGTTTCGGAGACCCCAGGATTAATGGCCCGAATCATGCCGTCGAGTTTGGTGCGCACGTCGGCTTCGTCGTTGTCGACGAGCAGCGGGCTGTAGTCGAAACCGTCGATGATCGCAGAGGTATCGAAGTCCTCAGGGATCTGGCGGCGGCGTTTGATCTTGGGCGCCTTGAAGATCTTGAACCGACCTCGTGCGGACCGAAACCGGCCCTGTTCCTCTAGGTCCTGCGTTACGTCTGTTGCGTCGGCGATGGTCATTAGCGCACTTCGCAGCCGTCGAGATCGCCAGCTTCGCGCCAGTCGTTCAGGATCTCGAAGAACCTGACAGGCCCTTCGCCGTAGCTAGCGCTGAAGAAACCGTTCGGGTTCTCGGCGACACCCTCGTTGTTGTAGTAGCCGGGTGTGCATTCGGCCCGGAATCGTGCACCCAAACGGGCCTTGTTCTTCATCTCGTCGACCCACGCCTGCTCACCTTCGACGGTGGCCTCGACGACGGAGCCATCAGCAGCGCGGACCTTGTCCAGAATGTACGCGATATGCACAGCTTGCTCGTTGAGGGTCTGGGGCACGTTGACCGTGACAGCGCCTTGGGTGAAGCCCATGAAGAATGCGTTGGGGAAACCTTCGGTCTGCAGGCCGTGCACCGTGCGCAGACCGTTTTCCCATTTGTCGCTGAGTTTCTGGCCGTTGCGGCCAACAACGTCGTAACCGGACCGGCGGGTGTAGCTCGTGCCGACTTCGAAGCCGGTGGCGAAGATGATGCAGTCCAGTTCGTACTCTTTGCCGTTGGCGATGAGGCCCTTTTCGGTGAACTGGTCGATGCCCTTGCCATCGGTGTCGACCAGGTGCACATTCGGGAGGTTGAACGTGGGCAGGTACTCATCGTGGAAACACGGGCGCTTGCAGAACTGGCGGTAATACGGCTTGAGCGACTCGGCGACCTCGGGGTCATCGACGATCTCTTGTGCACGGGCCCGCACGGCTTCCATCTTGCGATAGTCCGACATTTCCATCAGTTCGGCTCGCTCGGCAGGAGTCAGGCGGCGGCCCAGCTTCGTGGCTGCGGTTTTGGCTGCGATGCCAGTCAGATTGCGGAATATGTCGGTCCAACCATCGTTGACCAGGTCTTCGTCTTGATGAGCGCCGGTGACCAGCTTGTTGAAGTTCTCCATGCGCCGGTACTGCCAACCCGGTTCCAGGCTGTCAATGAACTCTTGTGGCGTCTCGCGGTTGTTGCGGACGTCGATCGACGACGGCGTGCGTTGGAACACGAAGAGTTCCTTGGCCGATGCGCCCAAGTGAGGGACACATTGGACCGCGGTGGCGCCGGTGCCAATGATGCCAACTCGTTTGTCTTTCAGGCCGTCGAGGTCGCCAGCATTGCTGCCGCCGGTGTAGTCGTAGTCCCACCGGCTGGTGTGGAACGTGTGTCCCTTGTAGTCGTTGATGCCCTGGATGGCCGGCAGCTTGGGCCGGTTGAGTGGGCCGTTCGCCATGGCGATGGCGCGGGCGGTCAACCGGTCGCCCTTGTCGGTTTCGATAACCCAGTGATCCTGCGTGTCGTCCCAGGTGACCGCGGTGACGCCGGTGCTGAGCAGCGCGTTCTCGTACAGGTTGTAATGGCGGGCGATGTTCTTGGAGTGCTCCATAATTTCGGGAGCAAACGAGTACTTGTGTTTGGGGACGTAGTCGAGTTCTTCGAGCATGGGTAGGTAGCAATACGACTCGACGTCGCACATGGCACCCGGGTAACGATTCCAGTACCAGGTGCCACCGAAGTCGCCGCCCTTTTCGATCACGCGCACGTCGTCGAAGCCGTTCTCACGGAGTCTTCCGCCCATGAGCAGCCCAGCGAAGCCGCCACCCACGATGGCGACGTCGACATGGTCGAAGACGGGTTCGCGCTCAAGAGCCTGCTCGTACGGGTCGTCGACGTAACTCGAAAAGTCGCCGGTGACCTCGATGTATTGCTCGTTCGCATCGGAGCGAACCCGCTTGTCTCGCTCGAAGAGATACTTCTCTTTCAGGGCGTCGGGGTCGAAGTCGATCCCGCCCAAGGTTTCGACCAATACATCGGAAAACTCAGCCATCACTACAGAATGGCACCGCAGGCAGCACCGGCACTAGTCGCGTCAACAACTAACGTCGTTTCATGGCGCTCGAACCCGGACCGATGCAGGTCGTACACAACTTTCACACCACGAAATCCGAGGTATTGGCGGATATCGCAGCGCTTGATCTGTGGCCGACCACCTATGTCTCGGAGCGTATGGGCGAACTCCCGTTGCACTGGCACGACGTCGACAATGTTGGTTACGTGCTCGAGGGCAGCAGTTATGTCGTGAACGAGGCAGGCGAACATATTCCACTCGGCGCTGGCGACAAGCTGGTCCTTCCCGCCGGTGCGGTGCATGCCGAAGGTACGGTCACGGACCGCATGGTGTACATCGTTGGTATCTCCAAAGCCGAGAACCTGCTGGATGCCTTGCTGCCGTTGAACCCGCCCGAGACGAGCCCACTTCTGTGACTGCCACTGTGAACGAACCGGTGACGAAGGAACCGGTGACGAATGAACCTTGCCTGCTGTTCATCCATGCCCATCCCGATGACGAGTGCATCCTGACCGGCTCTGTTCTGGCCAAGGCCAACTCGTTCGGTATCCGAACGGTGGTGGTCTTCGGTACCCGAGGCGATGCTGGTGAGACCAAGCTTGATCTCGGTGGTGAGTGTCTCGGCGAACGCCGAGTCCGTGAAGCCGAAGCGGCCTGCGCAGATTTGGGCGTGAACCGGATCGAGTGGTTGGCCTACGACGACTCTGGCATGGACGGCACGCATACAACCAGCAACCCGTCGGCATTCAGTAATGCCGATCCGGCAGCGTTAGCCGCAGAACTGGTCGAGCTTCTGGCCGACGAAGACGTTGTGGCGATCGTGGGTTACGACAAGAACGGCACCTACGGCCATCCCGATCACAAACAGGTGCATCATGTTTCGCATGCCGTTGCACCAGCGCTTGGCAGTGACTGGGTGCTCGAGGCGACCTACCACCGCGAGTACCTGGCCAAGCTGCCTGATGCCGACGGCACGCTCGATCCTGACTTCGCTGCGGGCGAGGCTGAGCTATCGCACTATGTAGAAGGCCACGAGTGGTTCGAGATCAAGATGAAGGCTCTGATGCATCACACGTCGCAGGTTCCCGACGACGTGAACACCGAGGACCCGCCGGTGGAACGATTCAAGGCACGTTTCGGCACCGAATGGTTCATCACCACGCCCTACAACGGCTCAACCAACGTCGACGATCTACCCGTGCTGGCCAAACTGCTCGAACCAAAAGCCAACTGGGTCTCACCCTTGTAGCTGGTCGACTACCTCTGCAGCGACGGAACTTCGAAACAGGCAAGTGCGAACGTCACGGCAGATGCGTCACCATCGATCACAGCGGCGCCGGAGTCGAGCGCGTCGGCGAACGTCAGCTTGTTGGAGATCACGTCGGCCCAGTGTTCGTGACTGATCGTCACCGTGTGTTCGGCCGCGGTGCCATCGGTCGATATGGCGACGCCCCGTCGAACATGTATGCCAGAACGCGAGTTGCCCATGACGAACGCGATGTGGCAGTCAACATCGGCGGCTAGCTCGGGGACCAGCGTTGTTTTGAGTCCGTGCACGAACGTCGCAGGTTCGTTTGCCAGAACCTGGCTGCGTCCAGCTCGGAAGCCTCGATGGCGAGAAAAGTCGATTTGGCCGTCGAGTTCGAGCGCTCGGGTTAGACACCAGTTGCGAACGTTGGCCGACATTGTCCGTTGAGCGATCGTACGAAGCACGTTTGCCAGTAGGCCTCGTTCGGCTGGCGTGCCGCCATCGGCGCGTCCGTCGTCGGCGACTTCGCTGCGCACCAGCCAGGTGGCGAGTTCGAGTGCCCAACGGATGTCATCGCCAGTGAGCGCCTCTTGGGCCTGGGTCATGACCTGATCGCGGCCACCGAAGCCGGCGATAAGTCGCTGGGTGCGTTCGATTGTCGGCAGCGGGAAGAGTTCGGCTTCATTGCCGTCGAACCAGCCTCGGAGTCCGGCATGGATCTGGCGCACATGGTGTTCGACCAGGCCATAGTGCTGCTGGGTCAGGTAGCTGCGGTCAAAACGTTCAGGCAACTGCACCTGAGCGATGAGCTCGCCCAGAGTTAACCCCTTGTTGATGCCTCGCACCGTTTGATCCCACATGAACTGGATGGCGTCGCGTGCATCGATCACGCCAGCTCGGATCTCGCCTCGACCAGACAGCGGTGGCCCATGCGCACACACCAGATGTTCTGGATCGAAGTCTGCGATCTCGTCGATGCCGTTGAGCAGGATCCGGGGGTCGCGGTACTCCTCGCCCCGGATTGCGAACACGTTGAACAGCGCCGGCCACACGATGTTGTTGACACACAGGTCGAGTTCCGGGAAGAACACATTGATGTTGTCGTTTGCGTCTGACGGCGCCGGGGACAGTGTGACCTGAAGTCCAGCAAGGGTGATCGTTGTTTTTTCGGCGACCAGGTTGGTCGGCGATAGATAACCGGCAGTGCCTCGGCCATGCGCCGGGTTTTTGTAGAAACGACCCAAGCCGCCACCGACCATGCCGTCGGGACCGTCGGCCGGCAGTGACATGCCGAACTGGTGGATCAGCCCCCGAGCGCTCACCGGGCCAACGTCAGATGCGATCCGCGACAGGTTGTCGGGGATCAGCTCGTGTCCCCAGATGGGAATGTCGTCGCCGGCTGCCATGAACGCGGCGGTGCCATTGCAGTAGTGGAAATGGGTGTAGATAACGGCCACTACGGGTGCTGAGGTGTGGGCTCGAACTGCATCGAGTGCAGCTTGCATCTCTTCTTGTGACTCGCCGGTATCGATCACGATTAGGCCATCGGGGCCCTCGACGAATGTCTGGTTCGACAAGCCATTACCGACCATGCACCACACGTTGTCGCTGACTTCGTAGAGCTTCTCGGCAAGCCGGTCCATATGTTCGATCGTCGATCGATGCACCAACTGACCTTGTGCTGCCGTGACGGTGTTTCGCCCGTCGCTATCGAAGCTGGCTGGTAATGCTCTGTTGCTTGGTGATGCGGTGCCCATGTGAACGACAGTAGTCAGCCCAACTAGTTTGGCCCAGTGACGACGAATCTTCCGAAGGCCACACCCCCGTTCGAAGGCGAGGTCGCTCGTCTTTATGACGATGCGACTCCGCGACCGCTTCAAGCCCCGACGCCGTCGGACGGTCCCAACATCGTGTTGGTGATGCTCGACGATGTGGGTTTCGGCACCTGCTCGACCTTTGGCGGGCCGGTGCCGACCCCGACGGTAGAACGGGTTGCCCAGGCGGGTCTTCGCTACAACCAGTTCCATACGACAGCGCTGTGCTCACCGACCCGAGCTGCCATGCTGACTGGACGCAACCACCACACCGCACACATGGGCGGCATTACCGAGATTGCGAACAGTTTTCCGGGTTATGACTCGGCGATTCCCCCCGAGACCGCCATGGTCGCCGAACTGCTTCGCCAGAACGGCTACTCGACGGGCTGTTTCGGCAAATGGCATCTGACCCCATCATGGGAGCAGAGTCCTGCCGGGCCGTTTGATCGGTGGCCGACGGGTCAAGGCTTCGATCGGTTCTACGGCATCATCGGTGCTGAGTGCAGCATGTACGAGCCACCGGTCTATGACCAGACCACACCGATCCAGCCGAATGCCGGTCGCGACGACTACCACTTCACCGAGGACATGGCTGACAAGGCCATCGACTGGATACGGCTGCAGAAGGCAAGCGCCCCTGACCGGCCGTTCTTCTGTTATTTCGCGACGGCAGCGGTGCACGCACCTCACCATGTGTGGCCCGAATGGATCGCCAAATTTAAGGGCCAGTTCGACGACGGCTGGGACGTACTGCGTGAACACATCTACGAGCGCCAGCTCACTCTCGGTGTCATTCCGCCGGACACAGCGCTGACGCCTCGGCCCGATCAGGTGCCGTCGTGGGATGAGTACCCCGACCGCTACAAGCCGGTTGCGTCACGGCTGATGGAAGTATTCGCCGCGTTCATGGCCCATACCGATGCCCAAGTTGGACGGGTGCTCGATGCCATCGATGAACTCGGCGTAGGCGACGACACCCTTGTGGTCTATCTGACCGGTGACAACGGCGCTTCAGCCGAAGGCACGATCCATGGGGCATGGAGCGCACCGTCGTTCCAGAATGGCGTGCACGAAGACCCCGAGTGGCTTCTCGAGCACATGGACGACTTCGGCAGCGAACGGTGCGAGAACCACTTCAACGTGGGCTGGGCATGGGCGCTCGACTCGCCATTCCAATGGATGAAGCAGGTGGCCTCGCACTTCGGCGGCACCCGCAACGCATTAGCGGTGTCATGGCCCAACGGCATCGACGACGCTGGCGGCCTGCGCCAGGGTTTCCATCATGTAATCGACATCTTCCCCACACTGCTCGAGGTCGCCGGTATCGACATGCCCGATCAGGTGAAGGGCATCGACCAGCTGCCGCTGCACGGCGATTCCATGGTGCCCAGCTTCGATGCAGCGACCGAGCCCGACACCGACCGTACGCAGTACTTCGAGATACTGGGGAACCGGGCGATCTATCACGACGGCTGGATCGCATCGTGTTTCCATGGTCGGGTGCCGTGGATCCGGTATGCGGGTTTCGAATTCGACGGCCCCGACGAGGTGTGGGAGCTCTACGACGTGCGGAATGACTTTTCGCAGAGTGTTGACCTGGCTGGTGAACATCCCGAGAAACTGGCTGAGATGCAGGCGTTGTTCGAATCCGAAGCGCAGCGCCACGGTGTTTATCCGATGCGAGACGCAGGGGCAAAACGGGGCGGCGACTATGGCGTGCCCCGGTCGCTTCAGGCTGATCACATGACGTACACGCCGGCTCATGTCCGCATGCCGGAAAGCTCGATCGTCAATATGAAAAACGCGTCGTCCAGGATCACAGCGTCGATCGTGGTTCCTGATGGCGGAGCCGAGGGTGTGGTCGCGTGTCAGGGCGGTGCCATGGCTGGCTGGGCACTATGGCTCGACGAGCACGGCGTGCCTCACCATCTGTACAACTGCTTCGGACACCACCTGACCACCACGTCTGGCCTCGGACCACTCACCCCCGGCGAGCACGAACTGAGTGTGCTCTACGTGCACGATGGCGGCTTCGGCGCCGGAGGCACAAACATCTTGTTCATCGATGGCGTCGAGGTCGACCGCGCCCGATTGGAACAGACCGTTCCCGTCATCTTCTCGATGAGCGGCGAGACGTTCGATGTTGGCATCGACACCGGCTCGCCGGTTGGCCCCTACCGGCACGACTACCGCTTCACTGCCGACATCACCAGTGTGACCCTCGAACGCCTGAGTGAACCAGACGACGAGACACGCGCCCAGATGCTCGCGGGCGAATGGACCGCTGCCATGTCTACTCAATAGGTGCCACCTAGTAGACAGTGGGTATGAAGTACACAAAGTTGGGCAACACCGGCGTCGACGTTTCCAGGATCTGTCTTGGCTGTATGAGCTACGGATCGTCGAGTCAGGGCACCCATGACTGGGCGCTTGAAGAGGACGAGAGTCGGCCGTTTATCCAACAAGCGCTCGATGCTGGCATCAACTTCTTCGACACCGCCAACGTGTATTCACTCGGTGCGAGCGAGGAAGTACTTGGCCGGGCCATCAAGGACATGGCCAGGCGCGAAGACGTAGTCATCGCCACCAAGGTCGCTGGCCAAATGCGCCCCGGCCCCAATGGTGGCGGCCTGTCTCGCAAGGCGATCATTCGGGAACTCGACGACAGCCTTGACCGGCTGCAAACCGACTATGTGGATCTGTACCAGATCCACCGTTGGGACCCCACGACACCGATCGAGGAGACGCTCGAGGCACTGCACGATGTGGTTAAGTCGGGCAAGGTCCGCTACATCGGTGCCTCGTCGATGTGGGCATGGCAGTTCACCAAGGCTCTCATGCTGGCCGATCAGAACGGCTGGACTCGTTTCACCACCATGCAGAACCACTACAACCTCCTGCAACGCGAAGAAGAACGAGAGATGATGCCGGTGTGTGAGGACCAGGGCATTGGTGTGATCCCATGGAGCCCGATGGCCAGAGGTGTGCTCACCCGCCCATGGGGCGAACGCACGAACCGCACGGAGACCGATGCCTTCGGCAGCACGTTGTACGACACGTCCGAGTCCGACAAGGTGATCGTCGACGCTGTAGGCCAGGTCGCCGAAGGCCAAGGCATCGAGCGAGCTCAGGTAGCACTTGCCTGGATGTTGCAGAAGTCGTTCGTTACCTCGCCCATCATCGGAGCGACTAAACCGAAACATCTCGACGACGCCATCGCAGCGCTCGACGTCGAACTGAGCGACGACGAGGTCACCCTGCTCGAAGCCCCGTATACGCCACATCCTGTCGTGGGCTTCAGTTAGCGATGGCGACAGCTGATCGCACCCGCTGGGACGAGAAGTATGGCAAGGCCGCGAATGGTTCGGTTACCCCGTCGCTGCCACAACACTTCGCATTGGTCGCTGAGCAGCTTGCAGGTGTTGAGGACGCGCTCGAGATCGCATGTGGCACCGGCACAACAGCGGTCTGGCTCGCTTCGCACGGGGTTCGGGTCGCCGGGTATGACATTTCGGCGGTGGCCATTTCTGCCGCCAACGAACTCGCCACCGAGCACGGTGTCAGCGGCCGATGCAGCTTCGCCACCCACGATTTTGACGACGGTCTGCCGTCGGGTTATTCCGTGGATCTTGTGATGTGCAACATGTTTCGTGATGCGACGCTCGACGAAGCGGTCGTCGAGCGGCTGCGCCCAGGCGGGCTTCTTGCCGTCGCAGCGTTGAGTGAGGTCGGAGCGACTCCTGGTCACTTTCGAGTCAAACCTGGCGAACTGCCCGCAGCCTTCCAATCGCTCGAATCGCTCGCATCAGCCGAGGGCGACGGCGTTGCATGGCTGGTGGCCCGTAAGCCATAGGTGTCGTCTATAGGTATCGAGCTGTGTCGAGGCGCTAAAACCGTGACATGCCAAAACTGACATCGTCCGAGCTCGAGACCTTTCTGAACGAGCCAGGTCACCTGCTGCGTTTGGGTACCGTTGATGCCGATCTCATGCCGTCGGTGGTGCCCATTTGGTTCGTGTGTCGTGACGACAAAATCTGGTTTACGCCTCGAGCCAAGTCGGAGTGGTTCCAACATTTGCGTGACAATCCGAATGTCTGCTGCACCGTCGATGAATCAGCGGGCAGTATGCGCAAGGTCATTGCTCGGGGCCAGGCCGAATTGATTCACGATGTCGGCAACGACGATGAGTGGCGCGAGATCTACCGAGACATCACCACGAGGTACGTCCCCGAAAACTTCGCGAACGCGTATCTGACCGACACCCACGACGAACCTCGGGGTTTGTGGGCACTCGACCTAACGCGCGCCCGGGTTGATACGTGGCGGATGCCAACCGGCAAAGGCGAGAGTTCGCTCGCGGTGTGGGCCCCGAAGTACTACCACGACGACCGCTCATAATATTCCGAGTGCCTGCATCCGAGATGTAGGTCACGAGCGAAGCAGCGGCGAACGTCCGTCGAACTTCGCCGAGATCAACGTGCCGCTCACCGCGTGGTACACGACACTTCCCAACGGCGACCCCGACCCCACTGCCTTGGCCGACGGTGAAGCAGAGATCGACCTCGACATGATCGAGGAGGCTATGGAGTCCGGTGAGGCTGAAGCGCCAGAAGGCAGCCTGGATGAAGCCCCAGCGCAAGAGCTTGAAGCAACAGAGCCTGAAGCAACAGAGCTCGAAGCAATAGAGCTCGAAGCAATAGAGCTCGAAGCAACGGAGCTCGAAGCAGAGGACTCCGCGGAACCAGACACAACTGAGGCGGCGAGTGCTCCCGTCGAGCCCGACGGTGGATCAAACACGACGTGGGTCGCTCCCGTACTCATCGGCGCCGTCGCCGTGGTTGGTGCTGGTGTGTTCATGGTTCGGCGCAAGCCGGCGGCCTGAGCTCATGAGTCGTATCCTCGTACGCCTCGGGGTGACACTTGCCGCAGTCGCACTGCTTCTCTTCAGCCTGTTGCCGAGTGCCGGTGCGCATACGACCGAGCAGCCATATCTCTAAGCGTTCGTAGGAACCGATTCGGTCGATGGTCGGGTCGAGTTCTCTATCGGCGACGTTGCCCAGACGCTTGGGCTACGACTCGACGGCGACGATGAGCAGATCGAGGAGACACTGCGAGCCAACGCCGAAGCCATTCGCATGTACGCCACCAAACATGTGAGCATCGGCGCCGACGGTGTCGACTGGCCGCTCACCTTCGGGCGAGTTGACTTGTTCCGTGAGGGGCCAGGCGAACTCGCCTTCGCTGTCGTGCAGTACGAAGCATCGGTGCCGGTCGAGCAGGTTCCGTCGCAGCTCGATATTGCGTTCGATGGGTTTT
>Ga0115559_1000446_pt1 | contig 28894 bp, 21 predicted proteins | sample COGITO_mtgs_1105_3_FD_87281 | JGI IMG/M metagenome (GOLD analysis project Ga0115559, IMG submission 87281) | Pelagic marine microbial communities from North Sea - COGITO_mtgs_110506 | ecosystem: Environmental > Aquatic > Marine > Epipelagic | place: Germany:Helgoland, sampling site Kabeltonne... | reverse complement strand
CTCGACTGGTCTCAGCAACTCGAGTGGTTAATCCTATTTATCATTGGTGCTAGTGCAGTACTTAAAGGTCTTACTCTCTGGGTTTTCCCCGAGAGGGCTAGGTCACTCACGGAAAAGTTTATCGCCAACTACTGGCTCTTTGCACTGCCCTTGTCGCTACTCTACTTTGCCTTGGCACTGTTTCTTTTTTGGTCTAATTAAGTTGATATTGCGCGTCGAAGCCTAAGGACTGGTGACCACCAGATAGCAGACCAACTCCTTTTTACCACTATTCTCAATGGCATGGGGCAGATCGGCACGATACTGTGCTGAGTCACCTTGGGCTAGTTCAGTGGCATTTTCTCCTGAGACTACTCTCGCCCGGCCATTGGTGATGGTCAGTAGTTCTTTGGTGCCCTCATAGTGGGGGGCGCTGGTTAAACTGGCCCCTGGGGCAATGCGCAATTCATAGAACTCAATATTTTTTTCCATATGCAGAGGCGACAGCGTGCGAATCTGACACTCTTTATCATGGCGAAAGAAATTACTCTTGTCCTCGCCATGAACCACCTCAATAGTCGATGATTGCCAAGCCTGATCGACCAACTCGCCAATGCTCATGCCAAATGCCTGTGCGATACGGAAGGTGACGGTCAGGGTGGGGTTGGCCTGGCCGCGTTCAATTTGACTCAACATTGAGCGACTAACGCCCGAGGCGGCTGCCAGTTGGTCGAGGGTTAATTTATTTTTTTTCCTCAGCGCGGTGACTCTGCTGCACAGTGCGTGACTAGCTGGGTCGCTATCTTGATGGCTTTTGCTCATGCTTAATACTCTAGATCGCTAAAAAAACGCTTACTATACAGGATTTAAATCTTGCATAAAGGAATTGTTGAATCTACGATAAGAGAATAATTTCTTATATAGTATAAATTAACTAGGGAACTTGCATCATGAAAGCATTGGTAAAAAGGAATTCCAGCGTTGGTCTGTGGTTAGAGGACGTTCCAGAGCCAGAGATTGGTATCAACGATGTGCTGATAAAAGTTAATCGCACGGCGATCTGCGGTACCGATATGCATATCTATAACTGGGACAGCTGGGCGCAGGAGACCATTCCAGTTCCCATGGTTGTCGGACATGAGTTTGTTGGCGAAATCGTTGATGTCGGTTCCAATGTGAATGATTTCCGCCCTGGCCAGATTGTGTCGGGAGAGGGGCATGTGGTCTGCGGTCGCTGTCGCAACTGTCTGGCGGGTCGTCGCCATCTCTGTGCGCATACCTCTGGCGTTGGTGTCGATCGTCCAGGGGCCTTTGCTGAATATCTGGCATTGCCGATGTCAAACGTGTGGGAACATCGCCGCGATATTGATCTCGATATCGCCGCGCTATTTGATCCGCTTGGCAACGCTGTGCACACCGCTCTGCAATACGATTTACTTGGCGAGGATGTGCTGATTACCGGTGCCGGTCCCATTGGCGCGATGGCCGCCGCGGTGTGCCGTCACGCCGGTGCGCGCAATGTAGTAATCACTGATATTAATCCGCAGCGTCTCGAATTGGCAAAAAAAATGGGTGCCACCTGTACGGTCGATGTGCGCAGTGAAAAGCTCGCCGATATGCAGCGTGCGCTGGGCATGTCAGAGGGCTTTGATGTGGGTCTGGAGATGTCGGGCAATGCAGCGGCATTTCGCGATCTATTGACGAATATGTGCCATGGAGGCAAGGTTGCAATGCTAGGTATTCCCGCTGAACAGGTGGCCATCGACTGGAGTCTGGTGATTTTTAATATGCTCACATTGAAGGGTATCTATGGCCGTGAAATGTATGAAACCTGGTACAAGATGTCAGTGATGATCGAGAGTGGCCTGGATATCTCAGCAGTGATTACACATCGTCTGCACTACACTGATTTTCAGCAGGGCTTTGATGCGATGAACGCGGGTCAGGCGAGTAAAGTCATTTTGAATTGGCAATAATTTTCCCAATGTTGAGGAAAGATTCGAGGAGAGATTATGTACGGCAAGTTTCAAGATCATCTGCAAACTGAGCTACAGGAGATTGAAGAGAGTGGATTAACCAAACATGAGCGTGTAATAACCTCCGCTCAAGGCGTCAGAGTATCGGTTAACAGCGGCGCACAGGTGCTCAATCTCTGCGCTAACAACTACCTTGGCCTGGCTCAGCACCCAGAGGTCAAGGCGGCCGCTATGCGTGGACTGGAAGAGTGGGGCTACGGCATGGCCTCGGTGCGGTTTATCTGTGGCACACAGACTATTCATAAACAGTTAGAGCATGATCTAAGCGCTTTTGTTGGCAGTGAAGAGACGATTCTTTATCCCTCCTGCTTTGACGCCAATGCTGGGCTTTTTGAGACTCTGCTAGGGGCCGAGGATGCGGTCATCTCAGACGAGTTGAATCATGCCAGTATTATCGACGGTGTACGTCTTTGTAAGGCTAAGCGTTACCGCTACCTAAACTCTGATATGGCGGATCTGGAAAGCCAGCTACAGGCCGCAGATAAGGCCGGAGCGCGGTTTAAATTGATTACTACAGACGGAGTTTTCTCCATGGATGGCAGTATCGCTAAATTAGATGAAATCTGCGATCTGGCGGATAAATACAATGCACTAGTGCACTTTGATGACTGCCATGCCAGCGGCTTTCTCGGCGCCAATGGACGCGGAACCCATGAATACCGCGGCTGCATGGATCGAGTGGATATTATTACTGGCACCCTGGGTAAGGCACTGGGGGGCGGTAGCGGCGGCTTTACCAGTGCGCGCAGAGAAGTGGTCGATCTGTTACGCCAGCGCTCGCGCCCCTACCTGTTTTCCAATACGGTTGCGCCACCAGTGGTAGCTGGCGCGATCAAGGCCCTGCAGTTGGTCAGTCAATCCAATCAGCTGCAGCAGCAGCTAATGGAGAATACCGCTTTTTTCCGTGATGCTATGCAGCGCTTGGGATTCAGATTGCTGCCCGGTGAACACCCGATTGTTGCGGTGATGTTGGATGATGCGGCACTGGCGGCCAAATTTGCTGAGAGAATGCTCGCCCATGGCGTCTATGTGGTGGCCTTTTCCTATCCGGTGGTGGCCCACGGCAAGGCGCGTATTCGCACCCAGATGTCAGCGGCCCACAGCCGGGATGATCTTGAGCTGGCTCTAGGGGCTTTTGCCGCAGTGAAGAGCGAGCTGGGGATTTAGTCTTTTTTTCAGGCAAAAAAAATGGCGACTCTTGCGAGTCGCCATTCTTGTCAGACCTTTCTAAGTAATAAAACGAAGCTTAGAAGTTTTTACGCAGAGTCAGACCATAGGTACGTGGTGCATTCGGGTAGCCGGTGAAGCTACCTGGCTGTGCAGTAGTCGGGAATGCTGAGATCAGGCTTTCGTGGTCAGTCAGGTTACGACCCCACAACATAGCATCCCAACCGCCCTTGTCACTGCTGAAGCCAAGGCTTGCATTGAGGTTGTCAGTACCGCGACTTGCCAGGCTCATTGGAATCAGATCGGCGATATTGACATCTTTCTCATGGACATACTCGACGCGGAAGAAACCATTAATGCTGTCACTGACATCGAATGAATAGATCGCATTGGCATTGACACTTAACTCGTGCACACCTGCAGGGCTGAGACCACTCAGGTCAATAGTATTTGCGTCTCCAACACATTGGTAGGCTTCTCCGGCCTGACCAGTGGTGTCGCAGGTACCATTGGTGAATGAATCATAGACCGCATCAATGGCGATGGCAGAAAAGCCCACCACTAAGCTCTCAGATAATGCAACCATGGCATCAAGCTCAATGCCCTCGTGGGTCTCTTTACCTGCATTTTCCAGATTAAAGCCTGTTCCAGAGAATACGTTAGACTGGAAGCCTTCAATGGATTGTTGGAAAAGAGCAACGTTCAAGTAACCGTTGTCGAAGGACGCTTTAAGGCCGACTTCAATGTTAGTTGCTTCTTCTGGGTCAGCAGACCGGTTACCCGGCGTGCGTCCATCCACAGACAGATTGACTGAGGCCGCCTTAAAACCAGTTGAATGGCTTGCATAGAAGGTCATATCGTCATTCATCTGATAGGCCAGACGCAGAGTGTGAGTCAGGTCGTCAGATTTAAAAACACCTGATTCATCTTCATCGCCACCATAGGCCGGGAATGGAGGGAAGAGCTGCAGGCCCGACAGCGCGCCAAGTCCGGCAGCAGCAAGTGGCAATTCGGCAAATGCATCGATAACCAGGACATCGGACACAACGGTCTTTTTATCTTCGGTGTAGTTCAAACCGACAGTGGCTGTCAGATTATCACTCATGGCAATATCTACCTGACCAAATACTGAAGTAGCAACCCCTTCCATTTGGAAGCTTTCATTGACATTACCGGTTCCCGGTACAAAGAATATGTCGGAGCATGGTACAGCGTTGACCAGGCAGGCACCAAATGCAGCACCCACATAGTTGACACCAGAGCCGCCGACCGCTGCGAGGGTATCAGTCGCTACGCCAGCGCCATAGGCCGCAGCGCCAGCTGTATCACCGGTTGCTGCAATATAGCCTTGCGCAGCCTGCGCCGCGATACCAGCAGACAGCCCTGCAGTAACAAGGAAGTCAGCATAGTTATAAATGTCATCACCAAAGGTGACATTGCGGAACGTCTGGATATCTTCATCGGAATGAGAGATGCCCGCCATCCACTGCACGTCGCCGTCGCCAGTAGAGGTTAGACGAAATTCCTGGGTGAAGGTTTTGAAGTCATAATCAACACGGTTTTCATCAACTAACTCCGCGCCGGTGAAATCTGCATCAAACGTTGAGCGCAGAGACTGGTCTCGAGATGAGGTAATCGAGGTCAATGTCGCAAAGTCCAAATCGTAGTCAACTTGAACGGATATACCATCGCCTTTTAGTTTATTCGATGGGCTGTCGTTCATAGTGAGATTGCGTGCCCAGGGATCAACAGGAGTGGTTGCATTACCTCTGGCCGCGGCAAGAGCTGCGGCAACACCACTTGCATCGCCATAAACCAGTGAGCTTGCGGCACAGCATTCTTCGTCGATCTCGTTGTAGTCGGCGATCATACGAATTGTCAGATCGTCGTTGGGCTCAATTAACAGCTGCCCACGGATGGCGCTACGGCTGCGATTGTTGACGTCTTCGCCGGTAGTGATGTTAGTGGCATAGCCATCGCTGGCATTGTCACTGGCAGAAAGTCGGAAAGAGACTGTGTCGGTAATACCACCTGTTACTGTGCCTTTGATGATTCTTGAGCCGTAGTTACCGGCGGTGGCTTCAATCATGCCACCCATTTCTTGCTCTGGGAGCAGAGTGCTTACGCTGATAACACCAGCAGAAGCGTTCTTGCCGAACAGAGTAGACTGTGGACCACTCAATACTTCAACGCGCTGTACAGTTGGTAAGTCAGCGAGTGATGAAGCGGAGCGGGTGCGCGGAACGCCATCAATATAGACACTTACCGCAGGCTCGATGCCTGGGTTGTTAGCGCCGTTACCGTAGCCGCGAATAATGAAATTGGTCTGTGCAGAACTCTGCAGCTGGTTAACACGCAGCGCAGGAACCGCTGATTGCAAATCAATCAAATCGACAATGCTAGACTGCGCAATCTGCTCACCACTGGTAACCGACACAGACATTGGAATGTCTTGAAGAGTTTGTTCTCGCTTGTTTGCGGTGACAACTATTTCATCAATTGCCGCTTGAGTGATGCTACTAGCAAACAAACTTGCTATCGCAACTGCTAAATATGACTTAGGTGTGTTTATCTGATTCATGATATCCCCTAGCAAGTTATTGGTAATAGTACTGCTTTTTTATTTCTCAACTTCATCCGCCGCAGCTGGTTGAAAGACGCTCACTATATATTAAATAACCTTGTATACCAGCTCGGTTGGGTTTTTTAAGCATTTTCAACGAGACTCTAAAAGGTATAAATTGCTATAGCAACTGATTTTGCCGTTTTCTTGTTTTTCTCTGACAACAGTAAAATGAATTTGCGCTGGCTATTGCTGGCGAAACTGAAAAACAGTGAGTCACAGCACAAATTACTGCTAGCAAAGGCTATCGGTTCTCAATTAAAACTTGGGTCACGCCCATACCCAAGACCAAGCAATTTATTGCTGGGCTATCCGCACTGTGGTGCACAGTCAGTCTAGGTAGCTAAGCTAAGTAGTTAGGTGCTCTTGACCATAGCGTTGGTGAATCGCCTCGCGTCGGCTTGGGCATATATTGACCTTGGCAAGGTCACCCTGAATATGGGGTAACGCGAGAACGCGCTTATCCATAACGCGATACCAGAGCCAAGGGATGTAGGCGAGCAGGTACATGCCGTAGTAACCATTGGGCAGCTCGGGAATATCCTTGAAGTTGCGAAGACTTTGATAGCGGCGCACGGGGTTGGCGTGATGATCAGAGTGGCGCTGCAGATGGAACAGTGCCAGGTTGCTCATAATATAATTCGCATTCCAGGAATGGTGTGGTTGACAGCGTTCATAGCGACCGTTTTCCTGACGTGTGCGCAGCAGACCGTAGTGCTCGATATAGTTGGCCGAGGTGAGCTGGAACCAGGCCCAGACATTATGAATCGCCAGAAACGGCAACATCACCCAGCCAAACAGGTAAATCAGGCTACCTTGTAAAATCAGACTAATTAAATAGGATTGTAAAATTTCATTGTTTATCGACCAGGTGCTAACCCCCTTTTTGTTGAGTCTGGATTTTTCAAGATTCCAGCCACGCACCATAGTGCCCGGAATCTCTCGCAGCACAAAGGCATAAATGGATTCGCCCATGCGCGAGCTCGCAGGATCATCCGCTGTTGCCACCAGCACATGATGCCCACGGTTATGTTCAACGCAGAAATGCCCATAAGCCGGCACAGCCAGTGCCAGCTTAGCCATAAATTGCTCAATCGCTGTCTGCTTGTGCCCTAACTCATGGGCCGTGTTAATGCCGAGACCACTGTAGCCCCCGGCAATAATTGCCGTGACCAGTATTGACCAAGGGCTGAGATCATTGGTGCCAACGACGTAGGCTAGTGCAATGAGCACCACAAAGTGCATGGGTACGGTGAGACAGGTGAGAATACGGTAATAGTGGTCCGCTTCAAGCTGCGGAACGAGCTCTTCCGGAGGATTGTTTGCGTCGCTGCCAATCAACCAATCGAGAGCTGGCAGAATCAGATAGTTGATCATCAACGGCAGGGCGAGCATCCATTCGGCACCGGTGCGCTCATAAAAGAAAACGCCCATCAGCGGGAAGGCCGGCATCAAACATGAGGTTATCCACAGGTAACGTTTTTTATCTGAATAGGAAATCGGGCCCAAGTCTGGGTGGTCTAGCTGATAGGTTTTCATTATTTTTGTCGACTTTATAATTATTATTTTTCTTGATCCTACACCCAGTGAAGCTGTGAAATCAAATCAACGTAGAATTTGATCAATCAGGTATCGGGGCGTCGCAGGTAAGCATCTGGCAAGCGTTGAACAATTTTACACTAAAGTGCTATCAGCCCAAATAATGAAGCTATAGTCATGGAGCAGATAATTGTATAACACAGTCAAACAGCGGAGGGTTTTTCTCAATTATGGCGATTAGCACATTTGATCTATTTAGCGTTGGTATTGGACCGTCAAGTTCACATACGGTTGGCCCGATGCGCGCGGCGCGTCTGTTCGTTGAATCGCTCTACGACAGTGGTCTGCTGCATGATGTGATGCGAGTCCAGGCGGAGATGTACGGTTCGCTTGGTGCTACCGGAAAAGGTCACGGCACGGCCAAAGCGGTGTTGCTAGGGCTTGAGGGGGAGCAGCCCGAATCCGTCGATGTTCCAAGCATAGCCGAGCGCGTCACCGCGATTCGAGAGGGTGGGTCAATCACACTTTTAGCCACGCAGTCGGATAGCCAGTCTATTGCTTTTAATGTCGAGACTGACGTGCTTTTACATCGCAGAAAGACACTGCCATTTCACTCTAACGGAATGATTTTTACGGCCTTTAATAACAACTCAGAGGTCATTAGTCGCAAGAATTACTACTCAGTGGGAGGTGGTTTTGTTGTCGATGAGAGTGCCGCTGAGCAGGACTGTCTGATCGAAGATAGCAGCTCGGTTGCCTATCCTTTTGATTCTGCCAGCGAACTGCTGACACTCTGCGAACAGCACCAAATGAGTATTTCACAGCTGATGATGGAGAATGAAAAAACCTGGCGCACTGAGCAGCAAGTGCGCGAGGGTTTGTTAAACCTATGGTCGGTTATGCAATCCTGTGTCGCCAACGGAATGAATAATGGCGGTATTCTTCCCGGTGGTTTAAATGTGCGGCGAAGAGCCAGAGAGTTGCACCAACAGTTATTGAGTCGTCCTGAAGCCGCGATGTCCGATCCACTCTCGGTCCTCGATTGGGTGACGCTCTATGCACTGGCGGTGAATGAAGAGAATGCCGCTGGTGGACGTATAGTGACAGCGCCGACCAATGGCGCGGCAGGTATTATCCCTGCAGTGTTGCACTACTATATGCGCTTTGTTCCCACTGCGACGGCTGAGGGAGTAGTGAAATTTTTACTCACCGCGGCCGCTATTGGCATGCTCTACAAAAAGAATGCGTCGATAAGTGGCGCCGAGGTCGGCTGTCAGGGCGAGGTGGGTTCGGCGTGCTCAATGGCGGCGGGGGCACTGGCTGAAGTGATGGGGGGTACGCCAGCCCAGGTAGAAAACGCTGCCGAGATCGGCATGGAGCACAATTTAGGTCTTACCTGCGATCCGATTGGCGGTTTGGTGCAGGTACCCTGTATCGAGCGCAATGCAATGGGCTCGGTCAAGGCGATTCACGCGGCTCGCATCGCCTTGCGTGGTGATGGCGTGCACTTTGTTTCGCTGGATAAGGTAATTCAAACGATGCGTAAGACTGGGCAGGATATGCACGTACGCTACAAGGAGACTTCTAGAGGGGGGCTGGCAACTCATGTCCTTGAGGTGCCAGTTAATATTGTCGAGTGTTAAGACTGTTCTGAGGTGATCGATCAGGTCACTTAATCAAATTATACTGCTCGGCGAGAATGGCAATAATCTCTGCTTTGGGGTCTTCTGACAGGGTGACTTTTTGGCCGGTGATCTTTTCCGCGATGCCAGTATAAGTGTCGGAAACCGCCATCATTACAGCTTGCGGTAACTCAGTATCACGCGCCAGTGCAGTGCGCTCAGGCATACGGTTTTTATCTAACAGAATATCGGGGTCGGGAAAATAGTTGAGCAACAGCTGGCGGAATCCCTCTTTGGAGTTTTCGACAATTTCGCCGTTGGCATAGCTCGCGGCATCCCAGATGCGCGATGAATCGGGGGTGCCGACTTCATCCATATAAATCAGTTTTTCATCGCCCCGTTTGTCAGTGACATAGCCAAACTCAAATTTGGTGTCGACAAAAATTTGCCCAATGGCTGCCAATGCATCACTGATAACGGCAAAGCCTTCGCTGAGCAATTTTTCATAGACAGTGATGTCCTCGCTGTTACGGAACTTGAAGCTGGCATAGTTGTTTTCAATATCGGTGCGGGAGACATTGACATCATCCGCTTCCGGCACACCGGGAATACCTTTGAGGATACCTTTGGTAGAGGGTGTAATCAGCAGTTCAGGCAGACGTTGATCTTTTTCTAAGCCATCGGGCAGTTCGATACCGCAGAAATTGCGCTCGCCTTGGCTATAGGCGCGCCACATTGAGCCGGTGATATAGCGACGACAGATAGCCTCGATCATCACTGGTCTGGCTTTTTGCACGATCCATACCAGCGGATGGGGAATATCTAAGATATGGCTGTCAGCCAGACCCTGTTCACGAAACAATTTAAACCAGTGGTTAGAGATAGCATTCAGCGCAGCGCCTTTGCCGGGCACGCCGTCCATACCGCCCTGGCCCTTCCAGATACATTCAAAAGCAGAGATTCGGTCGCTGATCACCATAATAGCCAGCGGCGTATCGGCGGCGACATCGTAGCCTTTTTCGGCGATTAGGCGCCGGCTATCAGCTTCAGTTAGCCAGTAGACAGAGCGCACTTTGCCACTGTGTACCGGCTGATTGCTGCGAATGGGTAAATCGTTATTAGATGCTAAAACCTGATGAGCACGACTCATGGTGATGCCTTGAAGACCGGATAAAGAGTTAGGGAGTTTAGATGTAGATTGAACTAGCTACATCACCAGACGCAAGATATTAGCAACTCAAAGTGCTCTGAGCAAAGGAAAGATTGCGGCTGCTAGCAGGATTTTGTAGGGTGGGCACTCAGCGCTTCTTTTAGCGTCTCTTTATCTCTTCACGCGGGCAAGCATAACGATGATCTCAATTCTATGAACTCAATTTTTTTAACCGGTGGCAGTGGCTTTATTGGGCAGCACTTTTGCAATCACGCGGAGAAATTGGGTTTTCAGCTCTGTGTTTTGACACGTAAGCTCGACGCTGCAGCAGCGCGATTGCCAGCGTCGGTGCGCCTGATTACCCAGCTCAATGAGTTGGAGGATGATTACGCGCCAGATATTATTGTCAACCTGGCAGGCGAACCTCTTGCAGCTGGACGTTGGACCCGGCGTCGCAAGCAGCGCTTCTATGAGAGCAGGGTCACTCTCACCGACCAACTGTATGATTTTTTTGCCGCGCGCGAGCACAGGCCCAAGGTGATGATCAGTGGCTCGGCCGTTGGCTACTACGGACCGGGAAATCAGCCAGTTGATGAGAATTCTAGCGCCGTCGACGGCTTCTCTCATCAGCTGTGTCACGCCTGGGAGCAGAGCGCCAAGCGATTTGAAACGCTCGGTTGCCGTGTCTGTTATCTACGCACCGGTATTGTTCTGGGAGAAGAGGGTGCTCTGGCACGTATGTTACCGCCGTTTAAGATGGCGCTTGGCGGCCCCATCGGCAGTGGCAGGCAGGGGATGTCTTGGATTCATGTCGACGATATGGTGGCGGTAATTGCCCACTGCATTAACAATCCTGAAATGGTTGGCGCGGTCAATTCGACGGCGCCAAACCCAGTGTCTAATGCTCAGTTTAGCGCCGCCCTGGGTTCAGTCCTGAAGCGGCCAGCAGTGCTGCCGATGCCGGCGTTTATGGTCAAAATACTGTTCGGTGAGATGGGCGAGGAACTGTTATTACAGGGCCAATATGTCCTGCCCAACAAGTTATTGGCGACTGAGTTCACCTTCCAATACCCTGACCTTGAAAACGCGCTGGAAGCTGTTATCGCAGGCTGATTAGTGGCTAAGCGGGGTAGCCGATAACCGCTCTAATGGCGCGATAGCTGGGTTTAAGCGCGTGGTACATTTTGCGGTAGACCTGAGTATAGAGCTGGTTGTAAATTTTCTGATTGGCGACAATCGGTTCAAAGCGATCGCCGGCGTGGGTCATGCTGGCCGCCGCGCTGGCAAAGTCAGGGAACATCCCGCAGCCGACGGCTGCGGCAATCGCAGCACCTAGCGCAGAGGTCTCATAGGTGTGTGGTCGCTGCACCGGCATACCAAAAACATCCGCGGTAATCTGCATAATTTGGTCACTCTGGGAGCCACCGCCCGATACCAGCAGTCGGGTAATCGGCTGGCCGCTGCGCTTCTCGACGCGCTCTTTGCCGGCCCGCAGGGCATAGGTCAGTCCTTCAATAATGGCTCGATAGAGGTGCGCGCGGGTATGCACATCGCCAAAGCCGATAATCGCGCCCTTGGCTTCTGGACCCTCATTGTCTGCACCAGCGCCCCAGTAGGGCTGTAAGGTCAGCCCCATCGAGCCAGCGGGAACCTGTTCTAGTAGCTGATCGAACAGTGATTCGGGGCTGACTCCCTGTTGCTGTGCAGCCGACTGCTCCTGAAGCCCAAACTGCTGTTTAAACCAGCTCACCATCCAGTAGCCGCGTGGCACCATCATCTCAATATTAAAACTGCCGGGAATCACGCCGGGATAGGCCGGGTGGTAGGGGATCGCCTCAAGGTATTTGTCGCTGGTGATATTAAACGTGGCGGTGGTGCCATAGCTAAGACTACCGGTATTGCTATCGAGACAGCCCGTGCCGAGCACTTCGCAGGCCTTGTCAGAACCGCAGGCAATCAGTGGTAATCCCTCAGCAATGCCGGTCTCGGCTGCTGCCTGAGCGCTAATATGGCCAAGTAGTCCTCCGGCTTCGACCAATTCCGGTAGCATGTCACGCGTCATGCCGGGGAGCGCACGCCATTTCCAATCTTTGTCGCCAGCCCATTGCAACTGTTCGAAATCAAATGGCACATAACCGACCTGACTGGCAATGGAATCTCTATAGTCGCCGGTGAGTTTGTAATTGTGATAGCCCGAGAGCAGCAACAGTTTGTCAACTTGCTGCCAGACCTCAGGTTGGTTTTGCGCGATCCAGTTGACTTTGGCCTGTGCGTGAAAGGAATCCACGGCGTCTTTGGCTCCGACTGCACGCATCAATAGTGATTCGACTGCGCCAAGCTCGGGCTTGCTGTCGACCTGGCGCTGATCTAGCCAGCTGATCGCAGCGCGCAGCGGTTGACCATCAGCGGCCATGGGCACCACAGTGGCACGCTGAGTGGTGACAGACAGCGCTTTAATCGACTCGCGCGGTATTTCTAGCTGCTCCCAGAGCAGATGGCAGGCCTGGCAGAGTGACTGCCAAAAATAGTCTGCATGCTGTTCTGCCCAACCCGGTTCAGTGGAAAAATAAGGCTCGATGTCGACCTTGCTTTTGGCCACCAGTTGACCATTTTGGTCAAAAATCATCGCGCGAACACTTTGCGTGCCGTTATCGATAGAGAGTAAATACTCTGGCTTCTTTACTGTGGAGTGCATGGCAACCTACGCTTTATTTTTATTTTGCAATGTGAGTGGTGCGATGGTCTTCTCTGGGTAAACTGTAAAAGCGCTGCCAGATGCTCAGATAGCGACTCACTTCTTGCTGCCAGTGCGCGCTATCCCAGCCCAGTTCTGCACGACAGATCGACTCTAACGCGGGAAATAATTCGCTGCCGCCATCGGTCAGTAGCATGCCCAAACGGGTGCGCCGCAGGAGCAAGTCATCGAGATGGGCAACTGCCTCATGGCGCGCCGCCCAGCGACATTCTGCGAGACAAAAATCGGTACCCTGAATGCGCTCTCGCTCTGCGGCGGGTGCACTATCGAACATCGGTTTGGCCTGCAACCCATAGCGTCCGAGTAGGCGTTGAGCCCAGACAGGGTCATCAGCAACAAGGTCCTTGGCGAGCGTATCTGGAGCATTAAATACTCGCTCGTCGGCAAACGGTTGTGGATCTGGTAAATGGTCACGAGCCGCGGCTAGAGCGTCCAATGCGATCAATCTAAACGTAGTGAGCTTGCCGCCACTGACCGTAATCAATCCATTGTCTGACCAGACCGCATGATCGCGGCGCTCGCGAGAGGGGTCTTTTGACGCCTCGGAGCCAATCACCGGTCGCACCCCAGCCCAGGTCGAAATAATATTCTCGCGGCTTATGGCTTGATCGGGAAACTGAACATTAAAGGCTCGAAGCAGATAGTCTACCTCGGCCGCGCTGATACTGGCCTCAATATCCAGATCATCAGCATGGTCGAGATCGGTGGTGCCGATCACTGTGGTGCCTTCCCAGGGGTAGATATAGACTCCGCGCTTATCGTCGGGGTGCAGGGATGTCAGTACGTCGGTTACCGGCATCAGGTGATGGGGAACAATAAGATGACTGCCGCGCAGAGGACGAATGCGTTTTTCAACATTGACCTGATTGCGCAGACGATCCGCCCAGGCACCGGTGGCATTAATCACTACCGGCGCGCGCAGGTTGATGCCGTCGCCACCGTCTGGGTCGTTTAACACAACCCCCTCGACCTGCTTGCCATGGAGCAGCAGTTTAGTGACTTTGCTGTAGTTGATGGCCGTGCCGCCGTCGTCGATACTTTCTTGCAGAACCCGCAGCACTAATCGTGAATCATCAACCATCGCGTCACTGTAGGCAGTGGCACCGTTGAGATGAGCCAGTTGTAGGCCGGGGAATTTTTGCCCGAGACGACGATTATTGAAGTAGCGATGGTCGCGGATACCGGCGATAAAATCATAGATCGTTAAAATAACCGCCATCGCCCAGCGGCCAGGAAACAAGCCTTTGCTGATGGAGAAATAAAAATGTATCCGCTCGACTAGGCCTGGTGCTTCATTAAGCAGGCGCTCGCGTTCGGTTACGCTCTCTTTGGTCAGCTTGAGATCACCGGCAGCGAGATAGCGCAGTCCGCCATGAATCATTTTTGATGAGCGGCTCGAGGTGCCGGAGGAAAAATCACCCTGCTCAAGCAATAGCGCACGATAACCACGCCGCGTCGCTTCGCGCAAAATACCGGCGCCGGTGATCCCGCCGCCAACAATAATCAGATCCCAGTCGAGAGCGTCGCCAGAGCGCATCTCGGCGAGCAGCTTGTCGCGCCGGGTAAACAAAGGCGTCACTTTTTCAGACATTGTATTAGTGCTCGTCGGGTAGCAGTTTGCCGGGATTCATTTGGCCATTGGGATCGAACAGCTGGCACACTGAATGGATCGCCGCCAAACCCAGAGCGCCTTTCTCGGCGCCCAGATAATCGCGATGATCGCGCCCGACTCCGTGCTGATGACTAATGGTGCCGCCGCTGGCGACAATCTGGTTAGCCCCTGCAGACTTAAGTTTTTCCCAGCGCTGCAATGCCTGTTGATAGCTATTACCGAGACGGAACAGATACGTTGTGTAGATGCTGGATCCCTGACCATAGACATGGCTGAGATGCGTGTAGGCGTGGACCTGTTCGCCCTCATCGGCGAGTGCATTGCGGATGGCCGACTCGATATTGTCCACGGCCTGCGGCACTTTGGACCAATCAACGGCGGTTTCCATCGTGTCGACGGCATAGCCGGCACTGCCAAGCGGGTCGCGCAGATAGGGTGCACGAAAACGGCCATGGGCCCAGTTATCACCCAAGCCAGCCTGATCGGCAACGCCGCCAAGACTGGCGCAATGATCGAGTGCCATCGTCTTGGCAAAGGTGCAGTGTTGCGCTGAACCGGTGACACCAAAGGTCATCATTACCTTGCCGGCGCCAATACCTTTTTCGGCTAGAGCCGTTTCCAGAGCGACCACACCACTGACATCTTCACCGGCGCCCATATACAACAAGCTAGTGGTTTCCAGTGGATTGCTGAGGCGCACCATGGACAGCGCAATACGTTGTTGAATTAACTCTCTGGCTGCCGTTAAGCCGATTTCCCAAGAGGGGAAGAAGACCACCTGAAAAGACTCCTGCTCGGGCAGTGGTGTTACTCTGACCACGACCTCGGTGATAATCCCCATGCGGCCTTCAGAGCCGAGAATCATTTCGCGAATATCAGGACCAGCAGAGGAGGCGGGGATAGTCGGTATCTCGAGCGTGCCAGCCAGCGTTTCAATCGAGCCACCGGCAAACATATTTTCGATTCGACCATAGTGTAGGGACTGCTGGCCGCTGGAGCGACTGGCGACCCAACCACCCACCGTTGAAAGCTCCCAGGATTGTGGAAAATGACCGAGGGTATAACCCTCTTTTTGCAGCTGCGCTTCGATCTCAGGGCCCGGCGTGCCAGCACCAAAGGTGGCCAACTGACTGTCGCGGTCTAGGTGGATCAATGTGTTCATTGCGCTCATATCAATGGTCAATATGGGGCGCGCGCTGAGTGCGGGATTGATATGACCGACCACCGAGGTGCCGCCACCATAGGGAATGACATCGATTGCATTGTCTCTGGCATAGCAGAGCAGTTCACGCACCTGCTCAGCGGACTCAGGGAACGCCACGGCGTCTGGAAAGCTGTCGACATCGCCACTGTGCATGGCCAGCCAGTCAGGCAGACTCTGGCCACGAGCGTGACGCACACGGATTTCAGCGTCGCTGGTGATCAGCGGGTGGGCAGGGGCTCTGGAATCGGGAACCTTGGCGACAACCTGCGCCAGAGTGGCTTCAGCTAAGGGCGTAGCGGGACCCACCAGCGCTTGCAGCAGGTTGCGCAAACCGCTGTTCAGTTCCATCAGCAGCTCGCTGTTTTCGTTTCCCCAGCCATTCCAAAGACGCATAGCAATTACCTTATTATTATAGTGTGTTGTTGATACGGAGCTTCGCTCGTTATAATAGAGGACAGTCAAAATCGGTCACTGTCAGGCAACGACAGATGAATCTCCATTTACGCCAGCTGCCTGATTATGGAGCAATAGATGAACGAAATCGTCAGTAGTGGATTGGCCTCAGTGCCTGCGATTAAGCAGTATCTCAATGCCGCAGAAGCCTGTGGTGTTGACTATCAGCCGTTGCTGGCGAAGGCGGGAATTGATTCGCAATTGCTCGATGACAACAATAGACACTTGCCCAGTGCCAGTCTGGAGCAGTTTTTAACACTGTTGATTCCGGCCAGTAATGATTCCTGTTTTGGCTTGCACGCGGCACGTTTTGTAGAGCCGGCGACGTTTAGCGTGCTCGGTTATATTTCCATGAACTGTTCCACCCTGAGAATGATTCAGGCAAAAATTCCGCTCTATGAAAAAATTGTCGGTGATATGGGGGTAACCTCTTTCGAGGTGGCTCATGGTGTTGTCTTACAGCGCTGGCAGTGTCTCTTTAGTGATCCAGAGGTCAAACGTCACGTGGTCGAAAATGTTATCGGCTCGTGGGTATGTTACGCGCGTAAATTCCTTAATGTTGATGGTTGGGATAGCGTCTGGTTTGAGCACTCTGCGCCAGATGATCCGGCACGACTTGCTGACTATCAGGATATTTTTGCCTGTGAAGTGCTATTTGATCAGCCAGCCAGCGGTATTCGTATTCAGGAAAATATGCTCGATGTGACACTGCCTCAGGCCAATGAACAGCTACTGGAGATGTTGCTGGCCCACGCCACTAAACTATTGGCCGGGCTCGATCAAAGTCAGCGCACTACTGATCAGGTCAAAAATATCCTCCGCTTGATGCTTAATCAGCAACCGCCCTCAAGTGAAATGATTGCTGAAAAACTCGGTATTAGCAGTCGCACATTGCAGCGCAAACTGAGTGATGAGGGGACCCATTACAAAGATGTACTCAATGAGCTGCGCTATGAACTGGCCATGTATTTTTTAAAAAATACCCAGCTGACATTGGAAAATATTGCCTATGAGCTGGGTTATGCCGAGGCACGCTCTTTTTATCGCAGCTTTAAGCAGTGGACTGGAGAGACGGCCGGCTCTTACCGCGCAGCTGAGGCAGCCAATCTCAAAGAGTGATTATTTTGTTAACAGTCCCTGGTCGGCTGCCCATTGTTTTGAGCGCTGCATGCCCTCTTCAAAAGAGACCTCCGGTGTCCAGCCGAGAATACGCTGTGCTTTAGCAATGCTGAACCAGCTCTTGGTCGATAACTGAGCAACCGTTGCCGTCGATGCCTCGTTGACTGTGCCGGTCAAGTTGGCAATTTTAGTCGCCACGGCGGCGGCTATTAGGGCGACTCTGGTCGATACCAGCATGGGTCCGCGCTTGTTCAGCCAGCTGTAATGGTGGCTAAAAAATTCTTGACTGGTGATATAACCCTGGCAGGAGAGATTGAATATTTCACCGCTGGCTTCGGGGCTCGAAACGGCAAGCGCGATACCACGAATCAGGTCGTCGATATAGATTGGGCGAAAAAATCCTAGACCCTTCTCAGGCAGCATAAACTGACCTTTGTGGATAGCCTCGAGTGGCAAAATCAGCCAGGGTCGACTGCCGGGCCCATAGACATCGCCTGGGCGCACAATCACTACTTCAATCGATCCCCTTGCCTGAGCCGCCAGCACCGTGTGTTCAGACGCCAGCTTGGTCAACACATAGCTGCCGCCATCGGCGTGCACCGGATGGTCTTCCGTCAACTCACCCGCAGCGGCATTGCCATAGGCAACAATCGATGAGATTTGTACAAAGCGTCGGACCTTATGTTTTTCGGCGGCGGCTATCAGATTGGCGGTTGCCTGCACATTAACGCGCCACATATCGGCATCGCCGAGAGCATTGGAGACCAGTGCCGCGGTGTGGACAATCACATCACACTGGTCGAGCAAGTGTGCAATGCTGTCGGGTTGGGCAATATCGCCCTGAATAACCGTCTCACCGTCGCCGTGCAGGTCGACACCGACGACCTCGATTCCCTGTTGCTGATAGTGGCGCATCAGGCTGTTGCCAATAAAACCATTGGCACCGGTAATCATCACTCTATTGGGTATCTGTGGATCCATCGTTATCTCTTCTTATTATTATGGCGATAAAACTACTGCATGTTACTACGGTAATAACGCCCGGCAATTTTTGCCAGAGTCATTCTTGAGAACAGGCGGGTAATGGCGACGGTGATACGATTGGCCAGCCCGGTAACAATCGTCGGACGGCCAGCAAGACAGGCATCAATACCCTGTTGGGCAACCTCTGCGGCGGATTGCAAAAGGTTTGCCGGAACCATTAACTTGCCACCTTGATCTGGGTTATCCATCATTTTCGTCGCCGTATAGCCAGGGCAGAGCGCCGTCACGGTGACGCCAGAGCAGGCCGCGTTGAGCTCGTCGTGCAATGCCTGGCTGAAAGAGAGCACATAGGCTTTGCTGGCGGCATAGACGTTTTGGTTGGGGATCGGTGTCCAGGCAGCGAGGGAGGCGACATTTAAAATATGACCGCCATTGCCGGCCGCCATTTGATTGGCAAAGAGATGGGTCAGCGAGGTCAGCGCGAGTACATTCACAGCGATCATTTTTTCTTGCGCGGCAAGATCGAGCTGGGTAAAAAAGCCGTTGTGCAATAGCCCGGCATTATTAATCAGAAAGTCTACCTTCAGCCCGTGCTTTTCAACGGTTTGGAAAAGGTCTTGAGCGGCTCGCGAGGCCGATAGGTCAGCGGCGATGACCGTGCAGGAGATAGCTGGATGTCGGTTTTGTAGATTGTCGGCAATGTCGTCTAATAGCGACTTGCGACGGGAAACAAGAATCAAATTGTAACCTCTGGCGGCGAGTATTTTACAGCACTCAAGGCCGATGCCATCGGACGCGCCTGTCACCAAAGCGGTTTTATTATGCATAATATTTTCCGTCGAATTTAGTCTAGAGGTTCTTTGCCTAAGGTCTTTATAGTAGCGAAACATCGCTGCGTATCACTGTCGTCATCAGCCAGTGCGGTTGCAATTTCGGACAACCACGCAACCAGATTAAGGTATCAGCAGGAGAGATTATTGTGGGTATAAAAAAAGGACGGGGAATACCCGTCCTTTTCAGTGTTACAGAGAGTTTTAGAAGCTGTAGCTGAAGCGTGCGCCCCATACTTCGCCAGCACTCATATATCGCCAGTGAGAACCTGAGGCCAGAGGCACATCTGCCGCGCCTGATGCCGTCATCTCATTAGTGACATTACGACCAAAGAGCATCAGATCCCAGTTTTCACCACGCAGTCCAGTGCGCAGATTGACTTTCTCAAACCCTTCCTGATAGTCAACTGGGTCGAGGTCGCCGGTCATATAGAAACCATCGGTGAAGTTAACATCAATGCTGGCAAACCAGGTAACACCATTCGCCAAAGGACGTCGATAGTCGGCAAACATTGCGCCGGAGTACTCGGCGCCAATCTGACCACCAGCAAGATCCTGACTGATACCAGTTGGAACACCGCCCGAGAATTGCTGGGTACAGCCGTCAAAGCTAATCACCGGAGAGTCTGGCGTCAGTGTTCCTAGCCCGATTACGCCTGAACTCTGTTCTGCGGTACAACCAGCGCCGGGGAATGAGCCATAGCTACCGTCCAGATAGGCTACGTTTGCGCCTAATGTTAGGTTGTCGGTTGCTTGCCAAGTCATATCTACCTCAACACCATCAATGTTCGATGTTGCCGCGTTAGCAACCACAAAGCCTAACCCAACAAAGGTAGACACCTGCTGATCAACATATTCACTGTTGAAAATTGCCCAGTTAAAGTTCATGGCGCCATCTAACAAGGTGTGCTTTCCGCCGATTTCCAATGAGCTTGCAGTTTCATCCTCATAAGACCAGCCAATACCGGGAGCAGTGCGGTCTGGCACATAGGCCTGGCCAAACGCATTGGTCGCCAACACAGGTTTTTGATCATCTACCGAGTTAAAGCCGCCACTCTTAAAGCCCTCTGAATAGCTGACGTAAAACATGCTGGTATCGGATTGTTTCCACTCCAGATTAACTGCAGGCATTACTTGGTCAGTTGAACGCTGATCGGTGAAGTTGTGGTTGAAAGTGCCAAATAGAGAGCTAGTTAACGTTTCCAGTAACGGTGCGGCACTGGGTGTTGCCAATCCAGTAAAGCCTTCGGTGTTTTGAGTAGAGGCCACTGCGCTTTTGTCCTCTTCTGTGTAGCGCACACCAGCAGTTAAGCTAAGGGTGTCGGTCAGGTTATAGGTTCCTTGAAAGAATACCGCCCACGCATCGGTCTCTTGCGTCCAGTTGGATACGCGGCCAACAGACGTCCATAGAGTTTGCCCCGGTACACCAACGTTGTAACTCATACCAGTGCCAAGAATAGAATTGATCAAGTTAATGCCATCGACTTGCGTCTGATTAAAGGCGAGGAACGTCGGGGACGGACCGATACCGGGGAAAGTGCTAAGTCCAGCAGGTAGTCCCAAGGTGCCATCAATTGCAACGACGCGATCAATATTTTGTTCCTGTTTTTCCCAGTACGCGCCAGTAATGTACGAGAATTTGCCGTCGGTAGGTGAGGCTAGACGGAATTCCTGGCTGGTCTGTTCGTAATCTGAAATGTCGCTACGACCAATAAATCGAACCGGCAGGCCGTCGGCATCAATCCCATCTTCATAATCGTATGCTGCGCGACCCGTGACAGAGGTGAAAGTGTAACCATTGCCCAATTCAACATCGATATTTATCGAGGTATCCTGGGTGTTGGTGTTGGTGCCCTCAGGTTTTTCGCCGCCGTTGTCACAGACAGATGATGAACGACCCAAAGAAGCTTCCAGTGCGCAGCCACCAAATGACTTAGCATCTCGGTAGGCATCCATTGCACCTGCGCCCACACTGCTTAAGAAACCAGGGAACTGAGGAGCATAGAGGGGACCGAATACGGGATGATCTATGCCGAGCATGACGCCAAACATAATGCCATCAGCAGCGCCGGTATTATCTGTTTTTGAAAATTGGTTGATAATAATGTTAGAACCGCCACGAACCTGCTCACTCTCAGCATGGGTTAATTTTACTGAGACATTTTCGGAAGGTTCCCAGTTGGCACTGAGGCGCCACATGGTTTCGTCTGCACTCGGTGAGTCTTCGTTGGCATAGCTATTGTGCAGATAACCGTCGTTTTCTCTATCTTTGATGGCGAAACGCATGGCCAGATTATCAGTTACAGATCCAGCGATATGGCCTTCAATCGTCTGCCCATTGTCAGATTCTTTCGTTACGCTGATTTTGCCGCCGAATTCATCGCCGATCTGCGCTGATGCGGATGTTACATTGATCGCTCCAGCGAGCGTGTTCTTACCAAAAAGGATGCCCTGAGGTCCGCGCAGAACTTCAACCTGAGCTAGATCGAACATACCTGTGCGAACTTGACGGCCTTTAGCCATATGAACGCCATCGACGTAGAGACCAACTGACTGCTCAAATGATTGTTGCGCACCAGGACCAACACCGCGCATATAAATACCGGTCGCAACCGCATTTTCTGAGATGCTGAGATTAGGCACATAAGCGGAGAGATCTTGGAGGCTGTTCAAACCAGCTTCTTCGATCTTTTCACCACTTAGGGCGGTCATTGATATTGGCACGTCTTGCAGGCTTTCGGCACGCTTCTGTGCGGTAACGATAACCTCTTCAAGCTGTGCAGCGTATGCTCCACTAGAAATAGTGGCAATAGCTAACGCCAAGCCACTCAGTTTTAGAAATGAGCTTTTTTTCATAGACCTTCCCCTTGTTGTGTTAGAAACGGCTTTAACCGTATTTATAATTTTTAAGCTGCACCGACCCTTTGCTCAAATAGCTCAACCCTTAAAAAGGTATCCTGAGAATAAGTGGCGTTAGTGTGGTGCTAGTCGCTAGATTTATTATTCTTATTGCTGATCAATAAATTGCCGCTGAAATCATCATATCGCAACCATATGCTTATGCACTGTCAAAATGCGACATTGATATGTCTATTTCGGTCACCAACGATTTTGCGAGACTCAGTGCACAATAAAACAAGCGCAGATATCGTCGTGGGATATGAAACTGGAAAAATTCCTGTTAATTTAATTTTTATTGAGGCCTGGTTACCCCGCCTGCTACCTGAAATATGTCTGGCATACAGTCTGTTTTTGAACCAGTTTAGGGGCCGCGCTATGGTCTATATTGAGACTTCCGTAAACAGTAATGTATAAGGACGAGTTTTGAAGATAACAATCTTTGGGAGTGGTTATGTTGGTTTGGTCACTGGGGCCTGTTTCGCCAATGTCGGCAACCAGGTAATTTGTGTCGATATCGACGAGGCAAAAGTAGATGCTTTGAATGCCGGGCATGTACCGATTTATGAGCCGGGTTTGGACAACTACCTCAGCAGTTCACTAGCTGACGGTAGTATTCAATTTACCACTGATGCGGCCATGGCTGTAGAGCATGCCGAGATGATTTTTATCGGTGTCGGTACACCGCCTAATGAAGATGGCTCCGCAGATCTGCAGTATGTGTTAAAGGTTGCCAGTACCATTGGCGACCACTTAAATGATTTCAAGGTAGTGGTTAACAAATCCACCGTTCCTGTCGGCACCGCGGATCGAGTCACAGAGCAGATTCAGGCCGTGCTCGACAAGCGCAATGTCGACTGCGAGTTCAGTGTTGCGTCGAATCCCGAATTCCTCAAAGAGGGCGCTGCGATCGCTGACTTCACTCGCCCCGATCGAATTATTGTTGGCACAGATAGTCCGCGTGTTGAGGCGATGATGCATGAGCTCTACGCACCTTATAACCGACAACGCGACAAACTGATTTTTATGGATGTGCGCTCGGCAGAGTTAACCAAATACGCGGCCAATTCGATGCTGGCAACCAAGATCAGCTTTATCAATGAGATTGCCAATATCGCCGAGCGCGTGGGGGCTGATATTGAACAGGTGCGCATTGGCATGGGCTCAGACCCGCGAATTGGCTACAGCTTTATCTATCCTGGCTGCGGCTTTGGCGGTTCCTGCTTTCCCAAGGACCTGCGAGCAATGGAGGCAACTGCAATCAGCGCCGGTTATCAGCCTAAGTTGCTCAGTGCGGTGACCTCAGTTAACGACCAGCAAAAACATCGTCTGTTCGACAAGCTGAATCGCTATTTCGAGGGCGAGTTGCGTGGCAAAACCATCGCGCTATGGGGGCTGGCTTTTAAACCGGGAACAGATGATATGCGCGAGGCACCGAGTCGACTGTTAATGGAGGCGTTGTGGGAGCAGGGCGCATCGGTGCATGCCTATGACCCTCACGCAATGGATGCCACTCAGGCTATCTATGGTGAGCGTGATGATCTGCTGTTGTGTGGCACCAAAGAGGCTGCACTGAGTGGCGCTGATGTGTTAGTTGTTTGCACGGAGTGGAAGCCATTTTGGTCCCCTAACTTCGCCGAGATTAAAGCGGCATTAACCTATCCGGTCATTTTTGATGGGCGCAATCTCTATGATCCAAAACGCCTTCAAGATCATGGGTTGCAGTACTTTGCCATTGGCCGTCAGAATTATACTGAAGAGCATGGTCCAGCTCCCCGCTAGCAACAAATCGCGTCTTACAGCGAGTTCGGGATAGATTGTTCAGCGCTGATTTAGTTGCGTCCATAGAGATCGCCAAAACGGACAATATCATCCTCGCCTAAATAAGCGCCAGACTGTATTTCAATCAGTTCGATGGCGATTTTGCCGGGATTTTCTAAGCAGTGAACGGCGCCAATAGGAATGTAGACCGATTCATTTTCACAGATTAAGCGTTCAACATTATCGATGGTTACTTTTGCGGTGCCGCTGACGACGACCCAGTGCTCAGCGCGATGATGGTGCATTTGCACCGAGAGTTTGGCTTCAGGTTTTACTGTAATGCGCTTGACCTGAAAGCGTGGACCCTGATCCATGGAGTCGTATTTGCCCCACGGCCGATAGACTTCACGATGCTGGATAGTTTCGCAGCGCTGCCGTGTCTTTAATAGGTCAACCAGCTGTTTAACATCCTCCACACGATCTTTATGCGCTACTAGCAGAGCATCTTTGGTATCCACTATGACGGTATCATCAATGCCGAGCGTCGCGACTAATTTTTGCTCAGCATGAATGTAATTATTCGAACTATGCAGGCCGATAGTATCGCCGATTTCGACACTGCCCGAGCCATTTTTTGGGAGTAGTTCAAGCAGCGACGACCAGCTGCCGAGATCATTCCACTGCGGATCCATTGGCATCACCATAGCCTTCGTCGTCTTCTCCATCACGGCATAATCTATCGAGTCAGCTGGACACGAGGTAAAGCTGCCCTGATGCGGTCGAACAAAGTCTCCATCTTGACTGCGGTCTCTCCATGCCTTTGTGCAGGCGCTGTGGATATCGGGTCGACACGCCTTTATCTCTTCGAGAAAAACATTGGCTCGAAACATAAATATGCCGCTATTCCAGAGGAATTCACCGCTAGAGACATATTTTTGTGCACTCTCAAGGTCGGGTTTTTCAATAAACTGACTGATCCGCTGAGGTTTATCAGCCGTCGCGGTCTCAGCCCTTTTTATATAGCCATAACCGGTTGCCGGATAACTGGGCTTAATCCCAAAGGTAAGCAGCGCGCCCGCGGCGGCGGATTCTGCTGCACAGGTTACGGCGTTGAGAAACTCTTTTGGGTTCTGCATATGGTGGTCTGCTGGAAGGATCAGCAGTGTGGCGTCCGGATCAAGATCGGATGCTAACATTGCGGCTAGACAAATCGCTGGCGCGGTATTGCGAGCGCAGGGCTCAAGAATAATGCCGTTATGGTGATCGCCGGAGAGACGCAACTGCTCTGCGGCAATAAAACGATGATCTTCGTGGCAAACTATAATCGCTGGCGCACACTCCAAGCCCTTTAGTCGCGCGACGGTTGATTGCAGCATGGTCTGCTCGCCAACTAACTGCAAAAACTGCTTGGGGTAGAGTTGCCGAGAAAGCGGCCACAGGCGGGTGCCTGAGCCGCCGGCAAGAATAACGGGTTGAAGCATGTAAAATCCTTGTAGACTATTGTCGAAATCCGCTTTCCATAAGCGCTAACTAGCGATATGTTGTTATCTGTTTAACTGTAGCCTGAATTGTCTTGAATTTCCTCGACACCACCGCTATATTAGCCGCCCTTTCAAGTCTGAAGCGTGCGTTTATTAGTTCAGACGAGAAAGAAGTAGGTTTCAGTACGACCGTAGCTCAGTTGGTTAGAGCACCACCTTGACATGGTGGGGGTCGGTGGTTCGAGTCCACTCGGTCGTACCAATCTTAGGAGAGCCCCTGAAATTAATGTTTCAGGGGCTTTTTTTGGGTCTAAAAAAGCCATATTACTGCCAGTTTGAGTAGGATCAGTTGACGGTCAAAAAAACCAAGGCCAGCGAATATCTATTTTGGAGTGGAAATGTGAGCGCGAAATTTTGCTTTTATAAAATATTCGGATGCGTATACTATTGAGAGAATAACAACTAAAACGTCTACTGAAGTGAGTCTAATTATGAAAAAGTCCCTAAGTTTAATAACAATTTTTGTTGCCTCTCTTTCTGGCCTTGGCTTCGCCGAGGATGCACCTTCAATTGATGGCGCAGCAACTATCGATGCGGATATCACAGGGGCGATTGTCAATGCCGGTGATGTTTCAGGTGGTCAAGCGACCATTAAACAAGCTGTAGCGTCAATTAAGTCGGGCACGGTTAGTGGAGCGGCAAAGATTGATGCGGATATAACCGGTGGAATCGTTAACGCAGGAGCAGTTAGTGGTGGCAAGGCTACTATCGATCAATCTGTTGCTACCATGTTGAATGGCAATGTCGCTGGAGCCTTAACGGACTCTGTATCGATAAAGGGTGCCCTTGTGAACGCTGGTGCAGTGACTGGGGGTCAAGCTGATATTGAACAATCGGTCGGTACCGTCGGAAATGAAGACGATTGATAATGTCGACATTGTCTAAAGTTTTACTGCTGAGCGTATCGTTCACTGCTGGCGTTCCTTGTTTTGCGTTGGACGACGTCACACTTGCCGCAATGTTGGCTACTAGGGCCAAGAATGATGTGATGTCTTCCAGATCAACCCCAGGTATTGGTGTGCAAGGTGATACCAAAACGAGGGCTGCTAGAGGATCGGCTATTGCCATCAACAGTCAAGAGGCCGGTTGTGGGGGTGTTGCGATTGGTAATATTAGGCCGGTGTTGGGCGATCACCGACAGCATCAAGTCACCGTTGTTGTGAATGGCAACATTATTAATTCTGACAACGACTGCTGAGACGTTTCCCATTCTGCCGAGTACATTGTGGGAAACTCAGTAGGACACGTCGGCTAAATGATGTTGGTAAGGGCTCGTGCGTGACACAATATCCTGACGCTTCATGAATGGTGCCAGGTAAAGCCTCCTATCCTTAATGCCTGAGATTTATATGATTAAAGTTCAATTAATGATCAAGTTATGCGGAGTGCTTTCTCTGCTACTTTTATCGGCCAGTTGCTCTCACGAAAAGCCATTTGTTGATCCGCAGTTTGTCTATTCGCAACCAGTCTCGTTGACGGTTGACTCTGTCGCTGCTGATAAGCGAGAGTCACCTTTGAGATTGGGCGATAGCTTTTCGTTTAATAATCCGGATCAAAAATGGACCGTTACTGGGATAGTGGACGGCAAGGTGAGTTGGATAAGTGATCAAGGTGATTATCTTCAAACCACATTGTCAACCTTGCTGCCTCCTATTCGCTGGGGTGGTTCTGGTACTGATCTAGCTAGCGGTTGGTCGAAGCTGACTCATTTTCAAGGTTCTCCATACACACTTACAGCAGGTCAGCAATTCTCTTTTGTCGAGAACCGTCATAGTATTCGTCCTCCAGATGTAACGGAAGCACAGTGGCTCTGCGCTGTTGGTGCGACCAATCTCATTATTGTACCTGCTGGCAAGGTTGAGGCTACTGAAGTTGTCTGTGATCGCAATGGTCGAGAAAAAGTAATGCTGAACTATGCACCGTCTCTAGGCCATTTTGTGCGTCAGGTGATCGCGACAGAAAACGGTCCGGTGATCAGAGAACTAACCGCCTATGCGCGAGAAAAACAATAACTTTTTACAATATGGGTGCATCATTAACGTGAATAGATTCGTTAAATTTTTTGGCTTGTTCGTGGTCAGCTCAACGATCTCCTCCTGTGTATCGATAAAAGCGCCGCCGGAGCTACCGCTTACACTGCAGGCACAATATCCATCGTCTCTGCCCACATCTGTCGTAACAGACTTTAATGAATCGTTAACCTGCATGGATGATCTGATGACGATTCAACAGGTTGATCCGATTTATCTTTCATCATCACCAATCACTAACTTTACGTCTGAAAGAACAATTTCAAAAGGCAGTACCGAAATGCTGATTTCGGCCCTGTCGAAGATGACTATTCGAAGCGGTGGTGTTCGCTATGTTAGCTTTGATTCGGATATTCAAAATATTCTTTCGCTGCAAGGAAGCCACCCTGATAAGGGCTTATTTAGAACGCCCGATTATTTCATTAGAGGCGGCCTAACCCAGATGAACAAAACATTCTGGACTAGTCAAAAGGGTTATGGAGTGTCAACTCAAATTGATGCGGGAGAACTGATAGATGGAGGTACATTTTTTCTCCTCAGAGGCCAAGAGGATGCAACGAATAGCGTCTCCCAGAGTGCTAATTATGGCACTCTGACAATGGACCTGAATGCTGGTTTTGTTTCGACCTTGCAGATGATTTCAGGCGCCGTTTCATCGAACACCCTTGCTCTTTCGAATCTTGAAAGCAAGGCGGTGTCCGCAGATTTATCGATGAATGATCTTGGGATCAGTTTTTCGATGTCGGATAATGTGTCTAAAGATTTTAACAATGTATTGCGTTCGTTAATTGAAGTCAGCGCGATTGAGCTGGTGGGTAAGCTACAAGGTGTTCCTTATTGGCGCTGTCTTGCTAACGCAGGTGTCAATGCAGAAAAGAACGAAGCTTTGCTGGCGGAATTCGTTGAAAAGAATCAAACCGATCCAGCAGAAATTATCAAAACGATTCAGCGAGCATTGGTTGACTTAGATTACTACTCAGGTCCCATTGATGGTCAGTTAAATGAATCAACCAGTGATGCCCTTTTTCAATATCAAACACGTATGGGATTGCTGGCGTCAGGCTCGATTGGTTTTGAGACCTTTAGATCGATCAATACTTATACGCCGCTACGTGATACACCCTATGTGTCTTGGTGGGAAAATGTGAATCAGACAGCGATTGGCAGTAAGGTTATTGCACCTCCACCTCAGGTAGCGCCAGCTCCAGCCAAACCAGCTGCTAGTGGAGGGAAGCCTGCAACTGCGCCTGCAGCAGCCAAGGAAAAAGTGGAAGACGCCCAGGCCAAGTGACGTGTCTTTGGCGTAAACATCTGATCATTAAATTTTTTAACGGCCAGCTACGATAACTGTCGAAGTTCTGTTAGCGTCTGCGCTCTGAATGGATAGTCTAGCAATGGTCATTAATGGTGCTGGGAGCCTGAGCGAGAAAATTATTGCTTCTATGCAAGTTCGGACGTAAAAAGTCTTCAAAAGATTGACTCGAACTTGATTGATCGATGGCGATAAAAAAATGTATTACAGCTGTTTTTTTTCGCGCAAGGATGGTGCGTTCGGGACTAGAATAAATGATTGATCAATTTACAGAGCGTT
>Ga0115559_1000443_pt1 | contig 28979 bp, 26 predicted proteins | sample COGITO_mtgs_1105_3_FD_87281 | JGI IMG/M metagenome (GOLD analysis project Ga0115559, IMG submission 87281) | Pelagic marine microbial communities from North Sea - COGITO_mtgs_110506 | ecosystem: Environmental > Aquatic > Marine > Epipelagic | place: Germany:Helgoland, sampling site Kabeltonne... | reverse complement strand
CGACCGGTGATATTGTGGACTGTTATGATTGCACTCAACTTCACGAACGGGGATGGAAAAAGATTCTCGATGCCCAAGCAGCGCTCTTCTCCTACGCGGGCCCAGGTCACTGGAATGATCCCGACATGCTGGAAGTCGGCAATGGAGGATTGAGCTTAGCTGAATCCCGAGCCCATTTCTCATTCTGGTGCATCCTCGCTGCCCCCCTCATGGCAGGGAACGACGTTCGGAATATGTCTGCGGAAATCCGTTCGATCCTCATCAATCCAGAAGCCATTGCGATCGATCAAGATCCTTTAGGAAAACAGGGCCGACGTTTTTATACCGATGCGACTCAAGAGATCTGGGTAAAAGAATTAGAGGGGGGCGACCGCGCCGTCTGCGTCCTCAATCCAAGCTTGGATGCCCATCCCATCTCCATCCAATGGGATGACATTCGCTGGCTTCGCGGTAACTACGAAATTTACGACATTTGGGCCGACCAGACACTCGGGACGACCGAGGAGCTCACCGAAATCACCCGCGTCCTCGACTCCCATGATGTCATGTTCTTTCGCCTGAGAAAACTCCCTTAGCGGAAACACGGGGTCAAGAAAGAGAAGGCATTTACCCCGTTCAGTAATTATTCCGACCCACCAGCATTGGCGTCGGGATGCTTCCAGACACGGCGTATGTGGTCTTGAAACACATCACTCGCCTCCCTGTATCAATTTGGAGAATGAGCGCTCCGGTCCCTTCGATATCATCATCCGGTATCACCGTACACACAATCGTTCGTTCCTGGTCGGGTTTTCGCGGAGTTTTCCCTGTCCCATGTAAAACACCCCCTTCCAAAAAATAATCAGCAATCGGTCGATCAAGCATCAAAAACATGCTGCCTTTTTCATTTTTCGAAGAACGCAACGGCACCTCTAACGAGTAATCTCCGACAACCCCTTTACCCGTCTCACTCAAGCGCAAATCCCCAATCTCAAGATTGACCTGAGCAATCAAAACCCGGCAATTCGTATCCGCAACCCGAACGTAGAAAGCGTCATCCGACTGAATTTCCGCTTCTCCAGTCGCTTTCAACGAAGTCTGACTCAACCAAAGAAACAAGCAAACAGACACCACCATTCGCCAGTTCAACCAGCGATTCTCATTATTCATCTGAGAGGTATCCTCCATGCCAACATAGACTATCCACCTACTGAACTGTTCAAAACAGGCGATCACTCCGTTTGGGATTCATCAAACATCAACAGATGAATCAACTTGGCATCGGGAGCCTTGTCATCCGGGTAATGCGCCTCCACCGCCGCCGTCAAATTATCATGTAAGCTTTCGATATCCTGAGCAAAGACATCACCAATTGCGGCATTCATACATGTCGCCTCAAAATGACCCGACTGGTTAAAAACAACTTCAAACATTAGTTTTGGAAAAGTACTGCCTATCATTTAGCTGCCTTCCATTTGTAAATGAGAAAGCACTTGGTTAAATCAGAGTTTATCCCCTTTAGCGAGGATCGATTCAAAACAGGCCCAAAACGGGGGGCGGTTGAAGGATTTCCAGAGGGGACCAACGCGGAGAGCGAAATATTATCACCACATAAATCTCAAAACACACAGAACCTTACAGGGTTTTTGTGCGTTTTGTGCTTTGTGTGGTGATAATCTGCAATGCGGTTTGAGCAGCCGTTTGTTACCGAAAATCTCCCGAAACTGTTAACGGCACCCTACCCAAGTGAAGCCAACAACCGTTTGAGTTCCGCCGCCTTTGCTTTCGTTTCTTCAAGTTGTTTCCGTGCACCTTCAACGACTGCTGGAGGCGCATTATCAACAAACTTGGAGTTACTTAATTTCGACTCGCCGGCCACAATGCCTTTATCCAGTTTTGCCAGTTCTTTCCCTAGGCGCTCGCGCTCCGCCTCCACATCAATCGCGCTCAACAGATCCAAATACAACGTTCCGATTTTCGTCACTGCCGCCGGCATCCCTTCGGGCGCCGTCTCGACAAAATCGATCGTATCCGCAGGAATCAGGCCCTTTATCGTATTCAATTCCTGAGCGACCAATGCTCGATCCGTCGCATTATCCGAAAGATAGACAATCCGAACATCACGCTTACTCCCGACATGATATTCGGCCTTCAAGGAACGGGCACTCGTGATCAATTCTTTAATCGACTCCACTTGCGGTAGGGCCTTTTCATCCAAGACGATCCCAGCCTCGCGTAAGATGGAAGCCAAGGCCACTGATGTCGGTAATTGCGTTGCTTGAATCAAGCTTTCTTCGGAACCAAATCCCATCCCATGCCATAATTCTTCCGTGATAAAAGGAATCAGCGGCTCCATTAATAAAAGACTTTGACGCAGGACAAAATCAATAACCGCTAACACCGTTTTGGAGCGATCGGCATCCCGCAACTTTGCTTTCGAAGCTTCGACATACCAATCGCAATAATCATTCCAGAAAAATCCGTAGATCAATTCCGCATACCCCGGCATATCAAAACGGGCAAAGGCCTTTTCCACCTCTCCAGTAACTTCAATCAACCGACCCAAAATCCAGCAATCGTAGGTATCCAGCTGTTTGCCATCGATTCGTTTTAAAATGAGTTCGAGCGAATTATCACTCTCGTCGCTTCCACTCATTTGGCGGAAACGACAGGCATTCCAAAGTTTATTACAGAAATGACGACCGATCTCGATACGATCTTCACTGAATAGAATATCCTGCCCACTCGGAGCAATACTCACGATCCCGAAGCGTAATCCATCGGCCCCAAACTTCTTAATCAAATCGAGCGGATCTGGAGAATTCCCCAAGCTTTTTGACATTTTTCGTCCCTTGGGATCTCGGATCAATCCCGTCATATAGATATCCTTAAAGGGAATCCGTTCCGCGATTTCGGCATCGGTTAGCGACGCCTTCACTTCGCCGTCGCCCATGAATTCCAAGCCGGCCATGACCATCCGGGCCACCCACAAAAAGATAATATCAAACCCCGTAACCAAGACCGATGTCGGGTAAAAATAGGCCAATTCTTCCGCCGACTTTCCACCCTTCTCTGGCCATCCAAAATTTGCAAAGGGCCAAAGCCATGAAGACGCCCACGTATCCAGCACATCCCCATCACGTTCCCAATTTTCCGGATCAACAGGTCCTTCAACTGATACATGCACTTTCTCTGGATTTTGATAATCCACATCCGTCCAATTCCTACGATCCTCGCCAATCCGATACCAAACCGGGATCTGATGTCCCCACCAGAGTTGACGCGAAATGCACCAATCAATCCCATCACGCTCCATCGTATCCAACCAGTGCATGTAAGTCTTTTCCCAGCGTTTGGGATGAAACCGGATAATCCCCGCCTCAACCGCCCGCTTCGCTTCCGCAACTTTCGGGTACCGCATCCACCATTGCTCCGTCAAACGCGGTTCGACCGGAACATCTCCCCGCTCTGAAAAGCCAACCGTATTTTCATACGCTTCCTTTTCAATAAGCAGCCCCATTTCATCCAGCAGGGTTGCCGCTTTCTTCCGCGCCGCAAAACGATCCATTCCCTCAAATTCTGGACCGGCCAGCGCATTGAGGGTTCCATCGGGATTCAGAACATCTAAAATTTCAAGACCATGACGTTGTCCGATCTCAAAATCGACAATATCGTGGGCTGGAGTCACCTTCAAACAACCCGTTCCAAACTCGAGATCCACCGCATCATCCGCAATAATCGGAATGGCCGTTCTCGGAAACGGTCGCCAAACCGTTTTCCCAATCAAATGTTGATAGCGCTCATCCTTCGAGTTCACGGCAACGGCAACGTCCCCCATAATCGTCTCTGGACGCGTCGTTGAAATTTCTAGATGCGTCCGCATAATCCCATCTGGACCCAACGTTGGTTCAACCAACTCATAACGCATTTTGTAAAAGAAGCCCTTCTGCGGCTTCATAACCACTTCCTCATTGCTCAGTGCCGTCTGATCTTTCGGACACCAATTGCTCATCCGCAGTCCACGGTAAACATATCCCCGCTTGTATAGATCGACAAAAGCTTGGAGCACGCCTTTCGCATAGCCTTCATCCAAGGTAAAACTCGTGCGATCCCAATCACAGGAAGCTCCCAGTTTTTGGAGTTGGTTGAAGATAATCCCCCCATGCTTCTCTTTCCACTCCCAAACCCGTTCCAGAAATGCCTCTCGACCCAATTCCCGCCGACTCGTCCCTTCGTTCTCCCTCAGCTGCTTATCGACCCGGGTCTGCGTCGCGATCCCTGCGTGATCAGTGCCCGGGAACCAAAGCGCTTCCTTCCCTTCCAATCGCGCACGACGGGTGAAAACGTCCTGCAAGGTATTGTTCAGAATATGTCCCATGTGCAGGATTCCCGTCACGTTCGGCGGGGGAATCATGATCGCATGGGGATCACGATCCGCATTCACTTTTGCGGCGAACGCCTTGCGCTCTAACCAAATTTGATACCAACGATCTTCAACCGTTGAGGGGTCATATGCTTTTTCAAGAGAAGACATGGGATTTAATAAATCAAAGGATTACCGATCAAACCCGCTACGCAACCGCCCTCCTCTCTATCCGTCAAAAGCAAAAATCGAAAACTAGAGGCAATTTTCGCCTCAAAAGATCAAAATCGCGTTTATTACCATTGAATCCCACCCGTTTAACCGAATCATTTCGAACATGCCGGATGATTCCATACGTCTCCAAAAATTCATTGCTGATACAGGTATCGCCTCGCGCCGTCAGGCCGAAGCGATGATTGAGGAAGGTCGTCTCACGATCAACGGGATTCCAGCCAAACTCGGGAGCAAAGTCGTGCCCGGGAAAGACCGCGTCCACCTCGACGGCGGGGTCATCCACGCGAGCAAACATGTGCCCGTTGTTTTGGCCCTCAACAAGCCCAAAGGGCTCTTGTGCAGCAACCGCGACCCGCACCACTCCAAAACCGTCTTTGATCTCGTGCCTCCCTCCCTCAATGCCGGAAGACTCTTTTGCTCAGGCCGACTCGATAAAGAAAGCGAAGGGCTCCTGATCCTAACCAACGATGGTGCACTTTCCCAAAAGCTCACCCACCCCTCACACCGCGTGATCAAACGCTATCGAGTGACGATTGACCGTCCGCTCAACCCCCGACACATCAAAAATCTTCTCGAAGGAATTACCTGGGAGGGCGAACGTTTAAAAGTCGAAAAGGTCATTCCTGAAAAAAGCCACGACAGCACGAAACTCGAAGTGCACCTGCAACACGGCAAAAAACGGGAGATTCGACGCCTCTTTATCGCTTTGGGGTACGGGGTTACCCGCTTAATTCGTTTTCAGATTGGAAAACTGACGATTCGCGGAATTGGACCGGGTAAGGTCAAACAGCTTACGAATGCCGAAATCGAGCTATTATTCAGTTGAGCTATTCCGATTAATCTTATTCAATCATCGACAATGAAGGCCGTTCAATTCTCCGTCATTTTATTCCTTTTAGGTACTTATTCAACCCTCTTGGGACAAGTTCTTATCTTAAGGGTGGATCCATCACCCGATGCGGAAATATTGCTCTCTGTTGATTCCGCTGATCCGTTACTCTCAATAGGTGGCCCCGTCCTCGACGAACAACAGGCAAACGAAGGCTGGATGTGGGGAGAATACGAAGGAGCCTTCACCGGTTACCTTCCCGATCAAAAAATCAGCAAAGATCTGTTACCCGTTGTCGGGGCTATCATCCGAGCCCAGCCAGAAGCGGAAGCCAAGGTTCTCACCACGGTCACTCAAGAGGATCTTGATGAAAATCGGATCACAACCCATGAACCCGGACTATGGTGGGAAATTGAATTCACCAAAACCATTCCCGTCTATTTCCAACAGGAACAACCAAAAACTCCCGTTGCCCTCGTTCCTGCAGAATCCGCCAAAGAGCAGCCCGTTGTTACAGAAGCACTGAAGAGGGCCCCTGACCCACTCGTTGAGGATGCCACCGTCACCGTGATCAACCCCATGATCGAACCAGTGGCCCAAGTTGCCCCAGTTCCAGTGGAACCCATCGAACGAGCAACCGTTCCATCCGCCAATCTTCCAACCACCCTTACCGGAAAACTCCAGAGTGCAAAAAAACGGTGGATCTTTTTAGCACCTCCCTACCCTTATGAGTTGGTCGATGCTTCCGGCAGTCGCATCGCCTTCCTCGACCTAGGACAATCGCTTTTAAATCAACCGATATCCGCCTTCCTCAACAAAACCGTCCGTGCATATGGGCTCATTGTCACCACTCAAAAAGGACGCAACCCAACACTCAGGGTAACGCATCTACGACAACTTTAATCCCTTTAATACCATCACCCGGCCTTTATTAAAACACCTCATGAAACTCATTGATGGAAAAATCCTCTCTGCCGAAATTTTTGCAGAAATCAAAGCGGAAATCGATCAGCTGAACGGACAAAGACCAGGCGTCACCTTTATTCGTGTCGGTGAAGATCCCGCTTCCGTCTACTATGTGAATGCCAAAGAAAAACGGGCCGCGGAAGTCGGGATTAAAAGCCAACTCAAGGTATTCCCCGAAACCGTAACCCAAGACGAGCTCTTTGCCGTAATTGACGCGCTCAACGCCGATAACAGTGTTCATGGCATCCTCGTTCAAGCGCCACTACCACCTCATCTCGATGAACGTGCGACCTTCAACCGCGTTTCACCCGATAAAGATGTCGATGGATTTCATAGCGCAAACCTCGGACGACTCGTACAGGAAGACCCTGAAGGGTTTGTCGCCTGCACTCCCGCAGGTGTCGTTGAGATGATTAAACGCATGGGCATTCAGACAGAAGGCAAACATGTCGTCGTCCTCGGACGGAGCCTCATTGTCGGCAAGCCGGCTGGCCTCCTCTTCATGCGCAAGGACGCTTTCGCCAATTCAACGGTGACCGTTTGTCACTCTCGCACCACCGACTTGCCCTCGATCACACGTCAGGCCGATATTCTGATCGCCGCCATTGGCCGCGCTCATTTCGTGACCGAAGATATGGTCAAACCGGGTGCGGTCGTCATTGATGTGGGCATCAACCGAGTCGACGCACCTGAGCGCAAACAAGGCTACAAAATAGTGGGCGATGTTCATTTCGATACCGTGGCGCCCAAATGCCAAGCGATCACCCCTGTCCCTGGAGGAGTTGGTCTAATGACCGTTGCCATGCTCATGGCCAATACCCTTAAAGCATTTAAACAAGCCAATCCTTAACCGTTGAACTCAAAACCCAAAATCCTTGTTGTTGATGATCAGGCAATGAATGCCAAATTGCTTGAACGAAAACTCGAACAATCCGGATTCGAACCAATTGTCGCCTTTAATGGTAAGGACGCCATCGCACTTGCGCATCAACACAATCCAGACGTGATCTTGCTCGATATTGTAATGCCAGAAATGGACGGGTTTGAAGTCTGTAAACAAATCAAAGAAAGCACGGCGACCGAAGATATCCCCATTATTTTCATTACCTCAAAGTCAGCTCGCGATATCAAAATAAGAGGGCTGAAGTCAGGTGCAGCCGATTACATTACAAAACCCATCGATCTCGATGAAACCCTCGCGCGGGTGAACACCCAATTGCGCATCCGGGAAAGCCATCGGGAAAACATTGAACTGATGCAACGCTTGGCAGAATCCAGAAAGCAAGCTGCCGTCGGCCACGTTATCGAGGGATTCGCCCACAATCTGAATAACCTACTCGGCGTTGTCATGGGTTATTTGGATCTGCTCCGCGCATCTTTTGATAACCCAGAGCGGCTGAAGCGGAGCTCAAGCCAACTTGAAATCGGGATCAAGCGCATGGTCGATATTGTCAGACAACTGACAACCATTGCCGAGTTTGACCAAATCCGGACTTCCACCCACAATTTGGATGTCATTCTCGAAAATGCAGTCGAACGCTTTAAGAAAGAAAACGATGCCGATGCAAAGGTGAGTATTACCAACCTCAAGCCCGATCTCGACTTTCAAACCAATCAAGAAACCCTCGAGGGAGTGATTTGCCGTCTACTCGAAAATGCATGGCAAAGTTATGATCGCTTACCTGCCCCCCCCGAAAAGCGAACCTTACTGATCAATGCAGAAGTTTCCCTAAACCAAGATCAAAAGCCTATTTTGAAAATCGAAGTCAATGATGATGGTGCCGGTATCCCTGCAGATATTCGCGAAAGTATCTTTGAGCCTTTCGTCTCCACTGAATCCGCAGTCGGGCGCGGCATGGGTCTGACCATTTCGCGTCATTCAATCCGTGGATTGGGTGGCGATATTACGATTGAAGATCGTTCAACGGGCGGTATCCGGGCCGTGATAACCCTTCCCGTCAATCAATCATAAGCAAAACGCCTCTTTTTCGGTATTCGGCCACTGGAGTATCATTGCCAATTGCTCTAAATCCTCCACCTTCTTTCTCCATATGAGCAAAGTAGCATTTTTAGGAGCTGGTCGCATGGCCAGTGCTATTATCGGTGGCCTCATCGGGAATCAATTATTCAAGCCCGAAGCCCTTGTTTGCACCAGTGCCGCCGATGGCACCGGAGAAGCCACTGCCCAAAAATTCGGGATTCAATACCAACCCGACCTTTCCTTACTTTTACGTGAAGCAGACCCCATCGTTCTCGCCTTCAAACCACAACAACTGAACGACATTCCAGAAGAACTGGCGTCACTAACCCGAGGGCGTCTCATTATCTCCATTCTCGCCGGAACGACCATCGCTCGATTACAGGAAAAATTCCCTCAAGCCCGAAATATCGTCCGTTCCATGCCGAACACTCCCGGCCAAATCGGCTCAGGGATCACGGCCTTTGCCTCCGCTCAGCCATTGGATGTGAATGATACAGAAATGGTCTTCGGAATCCTCGGTGCGCTGGGCGAAGTTCTCACGGTTCAAGAATGCGAACTCGACGCCGTCACTGGCCTCAGCGGCAGCGGCCCTGCCTACGTTTTTGAGTTTGTTGCAGCCCTCCGCGATGGCGGAATTCAAGCTGGGCTCACCCCCGAAACCGCCTACAAACTCGCCGTACAAACGGTCATCGGTGCAGGACAATTACTCAAGGCCATCCCTGAATCGCCCGAACAACATCGCGATTGGGTCTCCTCTCCCGGCGGAACCACTTTAGCTGGTCTCGCTGTAATGAAAGAGCGTCAATTCCGAACCCTTATCGGAGACACCGTTCTCGCCGCAAAAAATCGATCCATCGAATTGGCAAAAGGATAAAGATTGGCGAAAGCTTCAAAAAAAGGCGGCTTCTGGAATTTCCAGAGCCGCCTTTTTGTATCGAAAATATCAAACAATTAATGCGAGTGAACTTCGGCTGCTGCTTCCGGCTCACCCTCAGCCACTTCCGATTCAGTTGCTTCTGATGCTGGTGGTTCCCAATCGCCAGTTACCGCACCGTGGATCGCATTCAATTCATCCTGTGACCATGTGGAACTCCGTGCACCGTATTCCGAACGAACCGAGGCAACCGTTGCTTCCGTCACTTCGTAAGATTCGTTCTTAAAATCAACCGTGGTCCGAACGTAGCTCAATACCGCCGCAATATCGAGATCACTGAGGATAGGACCAAATGGAGTCATTGCATTGGTATACGCAACGCCATTGACCTGAACTTCACCCGCGAGTCCGGACAATACCACTTTAATCAAACGCTCTGGTTTATCTTTAACCCAATCGGATCCAACCAACGGAGGATAAACTCCCGGTAACCCATTACCATCCGCTTGGTGACACGCTTGGCAATTTTTCACATAGACCTTCCGGCCTTTTGCCATCATGTCGACGACAACGGGGCCTACCGGTTCATGCGTACCGGAAGCGGTTTCGTCATAGTGAAATTTATCAAATGCATGGCCCGTCCGGTTGATATAAACACCGCCCCAGAAAACCAAGAGAGTAAACATCCCCACGAGGAAGAGCGGCATCGGAGAAAAATTCTCCGTCGGCTCTTCTTTCTCTCGCATCAACTGCGAGTGAACGGATTGGAGATGGTCGTCCTCAAATCGGTTTCCCTCAAAGGTATCACGCGACTTGCCATCAATTGGAAAATGCTTCTTTGGAGGCTGTTCACTCATCGCTATTCGCTAAACTTCATTTCGGGAAGTTCGTAGTTTTGATTCAGGCTCATCAAGTAAGCCACCAAGTCGTTTGCACGTTGTGTCGGAATGACTTCGTGCCCTTCCGGTATATTCCACGAGGACAATGCTTCGATTGCTTCCGAAGAAGGTCCTCGAGATCCAATTTCTTGAACTTTATAGAGAAATGCAAATGGAGGCATAATCGACCAATCATTAATGCTCTCCGGCATAAACAAATGCTGATGCTGCCACAGTTCGGTATAACGTGTTCCCACGTTCGTCAAATCCGGTCCCGTCCGCATCGTCCCGAGCATGACCCGTTCCTGGAAAATATAATCGCGGGCGACCGACTGACGTTTGCCCCAATTACGCTCAAAATCCGAACCGAATCCTTCACGACGAACCTGCTGCGAGTGACAATACAAGCAACCCATTTGCTCATAAACCTGCTGCCCACGCTTCGCCGAACCCACAGCAGCCAAAGGAAAAACATCCTCCCCCGGTTGAGTCGTTCCGACAAACTGGCGCTTGCTACCTTCCTCCGTGTAGTAAATACCACTGATCGGATCACCTTCCGCATTCACGAGCTGCGTCGATGTCGGCTCCAAATCACCCAACTGAACGTAGCTCGATAAAATAATTCCCGTCCAGGAAAATGCGATCGTGAAAAAGATTCCTAAAAATAACAACGGCAAGGATTTCATGATACCCCTTCCTCTGATTCCGTTAACAATGTTGCTTTGGAAAGACCTGCAGTTGGTTTGCTCCCCAGCATCCAGAAAATATTGATCGCAAAAGCGATATGCCCAATCGTCAGCAAAACACCCGAGAGTGAACGAAGGACTAAGGTCCAGTTAATGTTCTGGGTTACTTCAGCAAATGTATAGGCGGGAACCACCACGCCATCACTTTCAACCAACGCGTTCAGTTGAACACCTTGAATCCAACCGCCTACACTCAATGCGGCCACCATTAGAATGATCCCCGAGACACACATCCACCAGTGTGTCCGAATCAAAAAGGCACTGGGCCATTCACGCTCGAGAATGCGAGGTAACATATAATAAACCCCACCGAACATAATCATCGTGAAAAAGCCATAGACTCCATGGTGCGAGTGACCGACCGTGAAATGGGTAAAGTGGGTGACCTCATTCACACTCCGTAACGCCATCGTCGAACCAATCAAACTCACCGCAGTATAATTAAGTGCACCAAAAACAATAAATCGAATCGTAGGACTCGCCCAGCCTTCTTTGTGTAATCCAACCACCGTCATGTGATGATTCACCGCAGTGACAATCACCGGAATCACCATCATAACACTGGCAACAACTCCTGCAGAAATAACCCAAGCAGGAACCGGACCACCAATCAAGTGATGCACCCCGGCCCAATTATAGAAAAAGGCCAACGACCAAAAACCAACCAACGACAGGTAATAACTGTGAATCGGCCGACCGAGGACTTTCGGAATCAAATAATAAGCCGTGGCTAAAGCAATTGGAGTCAGCCACAAACCGAGAACATTATGCGCAAACCACCAATTAGTCAGCGATTGAACCACCCCGGGGGCCGGAATGAATAAAATCATTATTTGAGCGACCGTATACAACCAAGGTAACCAGAAAAAGGCGGCAAGGATGTACCACTGAGAGACGTAAATATGATTCGATTGACGCCAGCGAAAGGCGAGCACAACCCAAACCCCGGCCAAACAGAAGGCGATCGCGATCAACGGTGTTGCGTAGGTCGGCATTTCCAACCACTCAACCCCTTGCATGTCCCCCAACAGAATGCCGATCACTCCAATAGTTACACCGATGTTATAAAAAATACCTGCCGTGATCAAAATCGAGGTATGCCGAATCCGTGTCCGGCAAAGCCGGCCCATGATCCACGGGGCAATCGCTAAAATCACATTCGTCCCCCAACCGTAAATCATCGCGTTGAGGTGAACCGTCCGAACTCGCCCGAAGGTGAATTCCTCAATCGATCCGGCAAAATAGGGACTGTGAATCTTGATCGAAGCAATCAACGCAAAAAATGTTCCGAGCAACAACCACAAGACGGCGGAAACAAGGAACAAAACGGCGGGGCCACGCATCGATGTATCCACTTCGCACAGGCGTGCTCGAATCGACAACGCCTCATTATCCGAGGTTTTGAACGAATCTAATAGTGAAGGTGATTTAGCACTCATTACTTAATTTTTAGAAATCGGGGATTTCCCGCCCTTACCTGGGAAATAATCGGTTTGTTCGCCCAAGGGCTCATCTTCATCAAATATTGAGGCCGCTCCTGCATCCAAATGTTCCAATTGGCCATTTCGATGAGCCCAGTTCAAGGCAAAGGCTGCCGCCACAAAGAACAAACTCGCAAAGCCAAAGATGAGCAAAATGTAGGCAGTCCAGCCCATACCGATTAGTGCGACGAGCCTCCTTCGAGCGCTTTATTCTCTAAATCGAGAAGGGTTAACTCCATCGCACGCGCAACCGGAATGCGAACGATTCCCTCAGCTTGATTCGCCCAAGCATACTGGGTCATCAATTTCTGCTGAAGTGCATCCACATCTGCTCGAATCGCAACACGCGCTTCATTCGCCGAGGTGTTCACCTTCGAATCGCTGTTCGGAACGTAAGCGATCAAAACAATGATCGCGAACAATAGAAGGACACCCACCCATGCGATGGCAGAGTATAATACTTTGCGATCAGATGGCTCTGGGCTCAATGGTGTGGATGAACTACTCATGGATGTGAATCGATTCATTGACTCGTGGATCCTGAATCGGAACCGAACGATAGGTTGCAACACTGCGGAGATAGGCCCATAAACACAGGCTGCCCGCTCCAACAAAGACCAATAGGTCGACGATATTAAAGTGATACTGCCGAACGGAATATCCTAAGACACTGCCGTGATCTTCACCCATTTTCTGAGGAAGAATATTCCAAATCAGATCCACATAATGGAAGAAGAGTATCCAGACCGCCGCAAAAAGGATTCGGGCCCCAAACTTATTTTTATACCAAAGGAGGTACAAAAATGGAGCAAAGAAGTAGAGATAGATCAAACCACGGCTGACAACATACCAGCTATTTTTCGATCCATCCGATCCCAATTCACGAATGTTATACCAGAAAGTTTCTTCTGGAATATTTGCATTATAAATCAGGAAGAATTGGCAGAAACTAATATAAGCCCAAAATACCGTAAAGGCCAACATGAGACACCCGACCAAATGCGTGTGCGCAGGTTTCACAATGCCCTTTAATCCGTCTTCTCGCGTCCCTTGCCAGAGCAGTAAAATAATCAGAGTGGATAAGGCGGCTCGCATACTTGCAGCAAAGAACCAAACCCCATACATCGTCGAAAACCAGTGGTAATTCATCGATTTAAACCAGTCGATCGAGGCCATTGTCGTGACAATCGCACAGATGAAAAGTCCTGCCGCCGCCAGTTTACGTGATCGGTTGACGTATTTCGGGTCACCCGTTTCGTCCATTTTGAACGACCATGTACGGAAGCAATAAGCGAGTAAACTCCACGCGCCAAAAATCATGACAAATCGAACGATGAAAAAGGGCATATTCAAATAGCCACCTTTTTTCGCATAAAGGACATCTGCGCCCACCGTGCTGTGACCACTCGGTGCCAAAGCATCCAAATTCATCCACACCCAAGGAATCTTCTCACTGCCTCCCATCAACGCGACGTATAAAAGTAGCGGCAAAAAGACAAAGGTCATTGGATAAATAGCCGAGAGCGCGTGTTCAAATTGACGACGGGGGATGACAGCCCAACCGGCGTCAAACAACCACCACAACATGGTCAAAAACAACATCCCAACCAGAATCGAGATCCAGAAAGCCGCGCCAAGAATCCAACCGGCAAAGGCCCGTGATGGATCATGGGCATCATTCGTAAAGAGGATTAAACCCAATGCCACCGCAAGCAGGGTAACACCGATCACTAAAAACTTAAATGAGTTGTTCTTGCTGCTCATATTCCCAAATCTCCCAGATGTTCTGCGGGGACATCATCAACCGTTGCCGTCGCCGCCCGTTGCAATGCACGGACATACAGTATAATCTTCCACCGGTCTTCGACCCGAATCCGCGCGCCATAAGAACCCATCGTGTTCTTACCATACGTAATCGTGTTGAAGATCTCTCCTTCGGTCATCTCAATCAGGCGGCTCTGCTGTAAGCTCTGAATCGTCGCAAACCCAAACCGTGGATTCTTCAAAACCCCATTGCCATCACCAGAGGCACCGTGACAAATAGTACAATAGATGTTGTAAAGCTCTTGCCCACGTTCCATCGCCTCGCGATTCGTCTCAATCGGGAATCCCCGACCAAAGTCCTCGTCTGCATTGTAACCAGTGGCCAAATACGCATTCTCACGATAGCGATGATCCGGCATCAAATTGCTGTAATTTTCTTCCTTGTCCGTGACATAAGGAATCGTGCCCGCCACTTTCGGACGATCATTACGACCATCTTCAAAGAAATTATTCTCAGCTTGTTCCAGGAACTTCGCCTGGCGATCCATGTCCGGAAAAATTTCAATCGGCTGATTAGAACTCTTGCAGCCACGGAAACCGAGTGCTGAAACCAAAAGAACTACGAGAAAAAAGTAGATAACGAAAAACTTGCGTAACATCAGGCTTCGCCCTCCTCTGCTGCAATGTATGAGATTTCCAGTGGATTGAGGCCTTCAAGCAACAGCTTCGTCGCCGCCTCGTCATAGTTTCCATCCTCGGTTTCAATCACGATGGCGAACTTATCATCCGTAAGATGACGGAACTTTTCATAGTTCATCACCGGATGATAATGCATCGGCAACCGATTCAAGAGAAACATCCCACCCAAGGTTCCAAAAGCTGCCAACAAAATGGTCAACTCATAGGCCACCGGGAAAGGGAAAATGAAGCTAGCGTATGGCTTGCCTCCCACAATCAATGGATAATTGAAAAAGCCCATGAACCAGGCGATAAACATCCCTGTCCAAAAGCCGGTGAAGCCACCAATAAAAGTGAAGACGGGTACCTTCGAGCGTTTCAGTCCCATCGCCGCATCCAGTCCGTGAACCGGAAAAGGCGTGTAGACATCCCACTTCTGGTAGCCAGCGTCGCGCACAGACTTGGCCGCTTCATAGACTGAAGGGACCGTGTCAAATAGAGCGAGAATTCCGTAAGGTTTACTCATAACGAAAATAGCTTAATGGTGATCTCCATGGACGTCGGCGGCCTTGGAAACCGCCTTGATTTCACCAAAGGCCAACAGTGGGAGGAATCTGATGAAGAGTAAGAACAACACACTGAATAATCCAAAGGTCCCGAAAAAGGTAAAGATATCAACCATCGTCGGACTGTAGTAGTCCCAGCTCGATGGAAGAAAGTCATTCGCAAGCGAGGTCACTGTAATCACGAACCGCTCGAACCACATCCCTACATTGATAAAGATACTTAAAATCCACACAAACCAGAGACTGCTTCGCACTTTTTTGAACCAGAAGAAGTGGGGTGAAATCACATTACAGGAGATCATGATCCAGTAGGCCCAAGCATACTGACCAAAGGCTCGATTGATGAAGGCAAATCCTTCATACGGATTCGCACTATACCATGCGATGAAGAACTCCATCCCATACGCATAACCAACCATCGAACCCGTGCCCAAACAGATCTTACACATACAATCGATGTGATACTGTGTGATCAAATCCTGCAGTCCGAACAATGCGCGCAAGGGCAACATCAGGGTTAAAACCATCCCAAATCCAGAGAAAATAGCTCCGGCCACGAAGTATGGAGGGAAAATCGTCGTGTGCCATCCGGGCAAATTAGCCACCGCGAAGTCAAAAGACACCACCGTGTGCACCGATAGCACCAACGGCGTGCTCAATCCGGCGAGCAACAGATACGCCATTTCGTAATTGCTCCAGTGACGATTCGAACCACGCCATCCCATTGAAAGCAGGCCATAAAAATATTTACGAAATACGTAGTAACTCTTTTCAAAGGTCTTTTGAAATCCCGTAGTCGCCTCGTCCAAGCGTTTTTCAAACACCATTTGACAACGATCACGAATCGTTGCGAGGTCGGGAATCATTCCCATATACCAGAACAGGACCGAAACCGTTCCGTAGGTCGAAACCGCGAATACGTCCCATTCCAACGGTGATCGAAAATTTGGCCAAACCGCTTGGTAATAGTGAAAAGGAGTCAACCACCAGCCAAACCAAACACGTCCCACGTGAAAGAGCGGGAAAATCCCCGCACAAGCCACCGCGAAAATCGTCATCGCTTCGGCCGCTCGGTTAATCGAGGTTCGCCACTTCTGTCTCAAGAGGCAGAGAATCGCAGAAATCAAGGTTCCCGCGTGTCCAATACCAATCCAGAAAACGAAGTTCACAATCGCCCAGCCCCACATGATCGGAGACTTCAGTCCCCAAACGCCGACCCCGGTCGAAACAAGGTAGATGAGTCCCATCAGCGTGAAACTCGCCATCATCCCAGCGAGAATGAAACCAAGCCACCACCAAAGTGGAGTCCTGCCTTCGACGATGCCACACACCTTTTCGGTGATCCAGGAAAAGCTCCGATTGTTCTCAATGATCTCACGCCGAGGCATATTTGCCGGGCGGACTTCATTCAGAACGGACGGCCCCTTATTCGTGGAGTGCTCTGTATGTTCAGTTGTCGTGCTCAAAACGGGTTCGTTGGTTAAAGATTAACGTCCAAAATTCAGGGGGTTATCCGTGGCCGTGGCTATCGTGCGATTCGGTTGCGTGCTCAGCTCCACCATGGCTGTTTTCTTCGGCATGACCTTGTTCGGGGTCATGGCCTTGCGCCCGCTCATACTCCATACGACTCAAGGCAAGTTTGTGATAATCAGGCATTGATGGGTTTGGATTCCGCAAACGGGCCAAATACGTCGTGCGCGGTCGCACATTCAAATAGCCCAGTAATGCGTAATCGCGATCATTGGCTTTGGCCTTCGATACCGCAGACTTTGGATCGGAAATATCGCCGAAGGTAATCGCTTCCGTCGGACAGGCGGTCTGACAGGCAACTTTGAGGATGCCATCAGGAATATGCACGTCATTCGAATCCTTCGCTTTGACCTTCTGAGCGATCTTCGTTGATTGGATCCGCTGCACACAATACGTGCACTTCTCCATCACCCCACGCATCCGAACCGATACATCCGGGTTCGCTTGCATCGCTTTGAGCGTGCCGGCTTCCGTCTTGTTTTTATTCGTTCCAAGTGGCCCGAGGTAAAACTCATCCGGTTCGCGCTTGTTGTAATCAAAAAAGTTAAATCGACGAACCTTATAAGGACAGTTGTTCGCGCAATAACGCGTGCCCACACAACGGTTATAAGCCATCACATTCAGGCCCATGTTGTCGTGAACGGTAGCATTAACCGGGCAAACCTGCTCACAAGGTGCCATTTCGCAATGCATACAGCCAACCGGCATGATCGATGCCTGCGGATCGGCAGGGAGCGATACCCGATTCTCTTCAATATCCCCGGAGCTGTAATAACGATCCAAGCGGATCCAATGCATCTCACGACCGCGCATCACTTGCTCGCGACCGACAATTGGAATATTGTTTTCACTCTGACAGGCAACCACACAAGCGTTGCAACCCATGCAGGTGTTCAAATCAATCGACATGCCCCACTGTTGCTCTGGAATGAACTTAGCCTTGGCTTCGTCACTTTTCCATGCATCCAAATTAGGTGCCGGTTGATCAAAGTCCGGCGTTTCATAGAGCGATCCGCCTCGTGGTGTTGTCAGCGACTTCTCTGCCAAGGACATATCCTTGTCCGTGCCATAAATGGCCGGTGAGTGCGACTCCATCCCCATGTGGTTCACCCAATCCGGATGAGATTCATGGTGCTGCGCATTCGCTTCGCGGATAATCGCACGGCCTTCCATCGACCAGTGTTCCTGAGTATTCGCCAAGCGAACTTCGTCTCCGGTCAAACGGATCGAGGCGCCCGATTGGTAAAATCCTTTACTCGTGGACAGTGGATACGCATTGAATCCAGAGTTCTTCCCCACCCGGCCCACGTGACTGCGTCCATAACCCAGCGGCAAAATAATCGACCAATCAGCTAAACCCGGCTGAACGTGAACAGGTCCACGAACCGTAACGCCATTCAAGGTAATTTCGGCTATCGGCGCGATTTCACGCCCGCCTTTCATCACTTGAGATTTTTTGGCAATCCCTTGGATCAGGAACTTTCCACTCTTCGTATCAAAGTTTAAAACGGTCTTGGCCAACTTCGGACTGACTAAAATGGCATTATCCCAAGCCAGCTTCGTCATCGGGTCCGGACATTCTTGCATCCAACCGTTGTTCGTATACGTGCCATCACCCACCGAGTCGTCTTTGACCAAGCGCACTTCCAGATTCTGCTCCGTCAATACCGGTGCCGAGAAATCACCCGAAGCAACAACCTTCAAGGCTGTTGCCCACACAATCGATGCGGAACTGCGCTTGAAGGCAGTCTTCTCCGCAAATCCGACGCTGAGGAATTTCTCAAAATCCTGACCCGACGCAATCTCACGATGCGTTGCCGAGACCAGCTCAAATGCATCCCGTTCGGAAAGCCCACCGAGTATCGCCAAAAACTCAAGTTCCGACCAACTATCGAAAAGCGGCAAAATCATCGGCTGCACCGGAACATAGGTTCCATCATAAGTGCGACCATCACTCCAAGATTCAAGATAGTGCGACGCCGCAACATTCAATCCGGACTCAACACTGGTTTCATCGTAGTGATATCCAAATCGAACCACTTCGGAAACTTTTTTGATCAATCCGCCAAAATCCAGATCCGCCGGCGCATTGTAGACCGGGTTTCCACCCACGATGACCAAGCTCTTAACCTGACCTCCCTTAATCGCCGTAGCTAAATCCGTAATCGAGGCCGCTGTTTTCGCTTCAACCGAAACATACGAAACCGTATGCCCATTGGCTCCCAATAATTCATTGACCAAGACAACCAAGGCCTGAACCGCAACCGGCAAATGACTGCCCGCTAAAATAACCGAATGGCCTTTGTGGTGAACCAAATCCTTGGCGCATTCCGCAATCCATACCGCATCGCCGGAAGACTGAGCCGACTTCGATTCAAGTGCTTGCACCAAATCACGATGTCCGCCCAATTCCTTCAATACCGCGAGAGCAAATTGAACCGTAAAGGCAGCCATCTCACTCGTCCCCAAACGCAGACGGTGATCCGCCATCGCGCCAGATAAGGTAAAGTTCGATTCAACCGCATACAGTCGGTTCATCTGCTTCGCATCCGCCTTATCCTGAACTTTACGTCCACGAGCAAATGCACGCGCCAACCCATTGGAAGCCGCTTCTTTATTTAGAAAATCCGCATCAATCGCCAGAATCCGCTTCGCTCCTGTCAGATCATAAATCGGGCGAACCGGTGAACCAAAAACCGCCGTGGCTCCGCGCTCTGCCGTATCCTTGGAAATAGGCGCATATTCAGCCCAAATCATTTGCGGATACTTTTGCTTCAACTGCTTAACGACCTTTGCACGGGTCGGTGAAGCCGAAGGTGCCGCTAAAACAGCCAACCCAGCACCTTTAGATGACGCAAATTTGCTCGAAATCGAACTGAGCGAATCCGCAACCGCTCCACGGGAAACCATCCGGGTTCCTTTGGATGCCGATTGCATCCTATCAGGATCATATAAATCCAATACCGATGCCTGTGCAATCCCATGGGTCGAACCACCGTAGGGCGCATAATCAGGATTACCTTCAATATGCGTTGGTCGATTCGAATGCGTTTCGACAATCAACGGGAGGTGATCGTTCTCATCCGGAAATGAGGTCGCATAATGAACGGGCAATCCGGGGATAACCGCTTCGGGTGCCCCTGCAGCGTCTTGACGACTATAGGGCAAAATGTGTTGCTCCGGACGACGACAGCCGGCCAAACCAATGCCCGCAGCCGCAAAAGATGCCGACATGATCCGCAGGAAGCTCCGGCGATTAACGCCTTCCAACTCCGACGCACCCTGTGGAAACTCGCGGTGAACCCATTCTTTAAATTCAGGCTTTTCAGCCAATTCATCCAGACTACGCCAGTAGCGAGGACCTTCGAGTTCGCTCTTATTCATTTCAGGTTGTTGAGACTTCGCCTTCATTATCGGTGACAGCCAGAGCAGCTCTGTGGAGGGTTAACATTCCAATTGACAACTTGCTCCTCAGCCCACTTTGCGTGTTCGACTGGATCTTCCGGAGCCCAATCCAAATTATAAATTTCGCTCTGAGGACGGATGGCCGTTTCAGGATTACGGTGACAGTTCAAACAAAAGGCCATCGAAAGCGGCTTTTCCTGCGCAACCGTGACCATCTTATTGATCTGTCCGTGACATTCAACACAGCTCACCCCACGGTTTACGTGAACCGAGTGATTGAAATAAACATAGTCGGGCACCTTGTGAATCCGCACCCACTCGACCGGGTCTCCGCTCTCGAAGGAACGCACTATCGGGGCGATCTTCGGGCTAATCGGATTAATCACCGGACTGCTCACATTCGAGTGACAGTTCATACAGGTCCCCGCATCCGGCACATTAGAGTGACTACTTTGATCCACAAAACTGTGGCAGTAGCGACAATCCAATCCCAGCTGATCCACGTGCAATTCGTGGTTATAAGCTACCGGTTGGGTTGGCATATAGCCAACATTAGCCCATTTCGGGGTCGCGTAATAAGTGACTCCACCGATCACCGTAAGCACAAGCACTATGTTGATAATGCCCAGCTTCCACGGAATCGAGTTCGCTCCTTTTGGAAAAATATTCGCCATCCTCGTTGTACGATTTCAGGTTTTAATATTAGCTCAAACCGATCGGGAGATCGCTCGAGGTTCCTTCTTGGCCAGTTCATTCACATTCGAACCCGACTCGGCAGATGCCGGGCGCGCTTTCGATTGTGCAGACAATTTTCCACCGGTGAACAATGCCACCAAAACCGCTCCAAAAGCGGCTAAGAAATGTTTACGGGGAATCCGATAACCAGACATGATTGTGAGAGTATAATTGAGTTATATCGCTCCTCGCAGTCGACACGAGGCACGAAAACCGGCATTACGGTTTTTCCTATAATGCATTGCAATAGAAAAAAACATCTCTTGCCGATATACTTGATTAATCCCTTTTTTCAGAGGCCATCAAACGATACAATTCCACCTTTCCACCCCTCGGAAACAACTCGATGAAAAAGCGCAAGTTCTAGAATTCCAATGGCTTATAGATCATAGAATCTTTTCGAATACGTGGTTAAGAACAACGCGAACCTCACATTAACGCAACTTATTCAGACTATCAGTTATCTTAAATTATGTTTATTCACTGATTCAAGACCACCGATTAATTCACCTCAATTTGCGGTCTCAGCCAACCGAACAGCTCGAAACGAAACCCAAAAACTGGATAACAGCATTAATAAGGCAGCCACGACTGGATGCAACCATCCCATGGCCGCCAAACACATCCCCACTCCATTATAACACACCGCGAACCTCAGATTCCCTCGCAAGGCATCGCGCGAGATTCGGCAAATGCCTTGAGCCCAGGGTATCAGTTGCAGGTTTCCTCCCATCAAGACCACGTCGGCCGTTGACCGGGTCAACGAATCACCACTCTCCATCGAGACGCTCACCGTTGCCTCCGCCATCGCTCCCGCATCATTCATTCCGTCTCCAATGAATACCACGCGTTTCCCACTAGCCACCGCATCGCGAACCCTCTTCGCCTTATCATTCGGACTCAGATTCGCCTCGATAGATACTCCACCCATCTCTTGACGCACGGGCTCCGGGTCACCAGTCAGGATCCGAACTTCATAACCTCCTGCCTTCAATTCGAGAATAGCACTCTCCGCTTCTCCCCTGAAAATTTCGTCCAATTCAATCACCGCCGCTAGAACCCCATCAACTTCAACCCATACAGTACGTTTGGCTTGCGCACGTTCTTTCTCAACCGATTCCTCCGCTCCGAACCACTCGCCCCGCCCCACTCGAATTCGCCGGCCATCGACCACTCCCTCAACCCCAGCCCCCGCCACAACCTTGATATCCGTCACCTTTTGATGCGCAGAGGACATCAATGCCAGACAGCGGGCAATCGGATGCTGCACCTGCGACTCCAGCGAGGCGACATAAACGCGAATCAATTCCGCATCAAAACCCCCGTCTTTTAATTTCAATCCAGTCACTTTCAGCGAATCTTCACTCAACGTCCCCGTCTTATCGAAGATGAACAAATCCGCCTCGGTCAATCCTTCCAGTAACCGGCCACTTCGGCTGACAAATCCTCGCCTCGAAAGCCGGAGCAAGGTCGCCCAGATCGCAATCGGGGTCGCCAGCCCAACCGCACAGGGACAGGCGACTAACAAAACCGCCATCGCATTGAACAACGCCTCCGTCCAAGGCACCTCCATTCCGTAGAACCAAATCCCAAAAGTCCCCACACTAAAGCTGACCACAATGGGCAAAAACCAAGCCATCACCCGATCCGCTTCCACCTGAATCCGGGAAGGTCGACTCATCGCATTTTCGACCATACTCAAAATTTGATCCATCACCCGATCCCCTCCAACCACTCCAGCCCGCACTTCCAACCCACCGTCCACCGCATGCGTTCCCCCATAAACCCGATCACCCACCGACCGTCTCACTGGCGTTGATTCACCCGAGATCGCCGCTTCAAGCACATCAGAAATCCCCGCAACAACCACTCCATCCGTCGGAATCGATTCCCCTGGGCGAACAATGACCAAACTCTCCCCCGCAATCAACGCCCCAACCGAAATCCAGCGCTCCATGCCATCCGCTCCCCGAACCCGAGCCAAGGTATGATCATCTCGAACCCCTCTAACCGCCTCCATCGCCCGCTCCTGCGTCCGAACTCCTACTTTCCGCCCGACCGTATAAATGACCAAAACAATCGCGACGATCTCATAATAGACACTCCCCCGACCCGTCGCCGTAGAAATCAATGAACCCACCAAAGCCCCCAATGCCGACAAAAAGAAAAGCCCCTCCACCGTGATCTTTCTCATCCGAACCGCCTGAACCATTGACCGAAGCAACGGCCCCCCCAGCAACCCCATCACAGCCAAAGCCGAAACCAGTAAAGCCCCGTGAAGAATCATATAGGGCAACGACGCAAACGCCGGAGCCTCCCCCGCGCGCAACGCATTATTATAACCCAACCCAAAAACCATTCCCTGCCCCGCCAAAGCCATCGCAATCCCCACCCGCATCCAAGTTAAATCACCGACACCCCCACCCTGAACAGCCGCCCCACCCACATCACAACAGCCACCACAAGCCAACGCATCAAATCCCGCGCTCCCACCTGTACCACTTGCACTCGTTTTGGATTCGGAAACCTCCATAATCTATACGCACCCACAATTATCCGTTATCGCAAGTCGATTCCTCAACGAACAAGAAACACTGCCCTAAATCAGATCGATAACACCCATGCCCCTCTCTCTCAAAAAAGCGTAACCATTGCACACAACAGCCCAGCAAAAATGAAGACTGAATGGGTAAAACATCGAATTCTGCTTTTGCTCTGAATAATTTATCACGCAAAGACGCCAAGCAGCGAAGGTTGAGTAATTCATTGTTAGAAACAGTGCTTCAGCTTGGATCCCTGAGCGACACAGGATCAAGCGTGATAATCGTCCGAGCCCAAGCCCCACCCTTCCGCCCCGAGCCTTTTCTCTCACAAAGCACCAAGTCACAAATCCGATCACCCAGTAACTTCCTCCACCGCAGAAATCACAACCTTGTCCAGCGTAGCTTTAAGTGAAGCGGAAAACCCACAAAAACACCAACCTCAACCTTCAACAAATCGCGCTCAACCCAAGAAGCACCCTCACCCTCCTTCCCGATCCAATCCATGCACTCCGTAATCCGTGGTCAAAAAAATCACACATGCAACGCCCCCGAGCAAAAGCTTGGCGTCTTGGCGTCTTGAGCGACGCAGGAGCGGGCGTAAGAAATTTTCCTCTAAATGACTGAACAGATAGCCCTGAATGGGCCACCCCTATAATATAACGATAAGATCTCCTTCATATTGAAAAACCAACCGAATCCGGCAACCCCGCTCCTTCCTCTCTTTAGCCTCGCAAACCCCCAATAAAATGGCGCAACATTACATTGAATCCCCTCATAAATGATGCTTTCGTCATTCAAAAAACACGTTAGGCAGCAAATTGAAATACGTAAAGTTCACATTACTTCATTCACTAGGATTACTTTCGATAATACCACAGATATGGTTCTTCAACCTCATCGGAATGGACTGGATGATATTCCTGATTCCGATCACATCCTTGCTGATTGCTGAGGCATTGACTCTTCGGATCAAAGGAATCCAGTGCACATTAGCTATACGCCTCTTGAGCTTTTGTCTCTATCTTGCTGGAGCAAATGGAATATCCCTGATCATTTACGGAAATGACAATCTCAACCAAATGGGGATCTTCCTAGGTCTGATACAGGGGCCTCTTTTGCTTGCATTTTCGGGTTACCACAATCAGCTGAACAAAAAGATCCAACAATAAAGGAAATATCAAACGATAGGTTCAACCAGTCGACCATCCTTCAGAAAATCAAGGAAGAGAAAAAATCAATTCGGAGATCACAGGGATCCCATGATGATGCATACAATAAGCCCCCCCGAACCAGAGAAGCCTGAAGGATTCAGGCTGGTATGATCAGATGACATAGGTAACAACTACTTTTGCTCTGCATATGTCATAAAGCAAAGACGCAGAGGAACGAAGCCTGAGCAATTCATTTCCAGAAACAGTGCTTCAGCTTGGCCCCTTGGCATCTTGAGCGACGCAGGAGTGGGCGTGAGAAATTTGCTTCCAGAAACAGTGATCCAGTTTGCACTCCGCACGAGTATCTTCCGAGCCCAAACCCCACCCTTCCACCCCGAGCCTTTTTTCTCACAAAGCACCAAGTCACAAATCCGATCACCCAGTAACTTCCTCCACCGCAGAAATCACAACCTTGTCCAGCGTAGCTTTAAGTGAAGCGGAAAACCCACAAAAACACTAACCACAACCTTCAACAAATCGCGCTCAACCCAAGCACCCTCACCCTCCTTCCCGATCCAATCCATGCACTCCGTAATCCGTGGTCAAAAAAATCACACATGCAACGCCCCCGAGCAAAAGCTTGGCGTCTTGGCGTCTTGAGCGACACAGGAGCGGGCGTGAGAAATTTCCTCCAAATGACTGAACAGATAGCCCTGAATGGGCCACCCGTATAATATAACGATAAGATCTCCTTCATATTGAAAAACCAACCGAATCCGGCAACCCCGCTCCTTCCTCTCTTTAGCCTCGCAAACCCGTAATAAAACAGATCAATATCGAGTCCTCTCATCAATGACCATTTCGTCTTTTCAAAAATATTGTTCTCTGAAAAAACAAACCGAACGCTCATTTGAACCCTGAAAATCTTCATGCCCAAGATACGAATTGCACTTGCGAATGTTTGCTTTCCTTCGACGCGAGAAGAGTCACTGGAGATCGTCCTCGAAGCAATGGAGACGGCATCAGCTGGATCAGCTGCGATCATATGTTTCCCGGAAAGTATCGTTCCGGGTTATCGCGTCGGCACAAAAAGCCTTGCTCCTGATCAGCCATGGTTGAATCATGCTTGGGCGGCCATCGATGCAAAGGCGGCCAAGTTAAGCATCGGTGTCATTCTCGGAACCGAAAGGATCGAAGCCAGTGGCCTATTACTCACCGCACGCGTGACGAACCCAGATGGAACACTGGCTGGCTTTCAAGACAAGGTGCAGTTGGATCCTTCAGAGGAAGCCATCTACACCGCTGGAACTAGCCGCCGTTTGTTTCGTTGTGGCGATCTTAGTTTTGGTATCGTGATTTGCCACGAGGGATGGCGATATCCTGAGACCGTGCGCTGGGCGGCTCGTAATGGGGCTCAAGTCGTTTTCCATCCCCATGTAGAAGTGATCAAAGACGGAGGCCAACCATTACCAGACCAATATGCTGACCCTACGAATACGTTTCACGAGAAAGCGGCACTGTGTCGGGCCGCTGAAAACACCTGCTATTTTGCGACAGTTAACTGTTCTCTCCAAGGGGCATCGACTACGTCAGCGATAATTGATCCTCAAGGAAAACTGATCGCACATCAACCATATGGCAAAGAAGGAGTTCTATTTGGAGATATCGATCTCGAAAATGCTACCTGCCTACTCGCGAAACGCCTCAAACCAGACGGACTGAGTGAGCAAAACGATCAAAGCTAAACAGATAATCGGGTCGCGAGCGGCATTAACTCCCTCCGCTCCCACAACCCCGCTCCTTCCTCTCTTTAGCCTCGCAAACCCGTAATAAAATGGATCAACATTGAGTCTTCTCATAAATTACGATTTCGTCATTCAAAAAAGACTGATCGACGAAGAAAATGAAAATTTCCCTGACTTGCTTGATCGCGATTCTACTAGCTGGTATTTTATCAGCAAACTCTATTTCGGTGACTGACATGAAACAGGTCCCCAAGAAGATTGAGAGCTTTTCAAACGATTTGTATGCCGAGGTAACCACCGAAAAGAAACTAATAGAACTTTTCCTCAAAAACGGAACTGTTCTGCACGACTTAACAGAAGAGCTGGAAGAAAAGAATACTAATGAAAGCATACAGAATCCTGAGAATCCAGATGGCTCTGTACGTTTCCTTCTTCACGGTTGCAATGGAGTATTCACTGATGAAAAAAAAGTAGTGTATTTTTGGCGATTATCTTCACCATCCATACTGGAAATCACATCGCAGAAATACGAGAATGCATATATTTATCTTGAGAACCCACCCATGAAGCTTATCAACGGCCTCAACCGATGAGATCGAATCGGATCACAAAGGATAGCGCTCCCACACGATCTAACTATTACCCGCAAATCACCCATACGGGTCCATAAACGATGCTTTAACCATTCATTTCCCAATACAGTGTTTCAGCTTGGCGTCTTGAGCGACACAGGAGCGGGCGTGAGAAATTTCCTCCAAATGACTGAGCAGATACACAACTGCTTTTGATCTACTCATTTTCTCACGCAACTTAACTGGATGCGCACAACAAAACTCACCGATACCGGTGTATTTTTGGATACAGATCGCCAAGAAAACCGAAAGAATGAGCAGAAGCTGCGAAGGCTCGGGAATCGCGACGAACGCCCCAACAACAATGCCTTCACCCGAATCGTTCCAGGCCCATTCGTGGATGATGCCCCCGCTGGTGTTATTTGTCAGGGTGACACGCATCCAACCGGAATAGGCAATTGAGTCGGCAGTGTATTGAAATCCCAAATACCCTTCTTCCCCCACAGTGAACTCGAATTCGCCGCTGCCCAGATGATCCGAGGAGGCGTTAATCCCCTCGGTGTAGAATTTACTTGAAGCGGTCACCGTGGAATTAGCGGACAGGTTGAGCACAGCATCACTCCATTCGGTACCTTCGCGGACTGGCTGGAAGTTAGAGGCAGCGTAGATACCGGTACCACCGAGAAAGAAATTCACATCCCATCCGCTAAACTCGCTGCTGCTAGTTGAACCGTCACTCAGGTCGACGTAGACGCCATCCATCCCCGTTGGAATCTCGATATTCTGGACGCCGCTGATCACGATTGCGGCCTCCGCCAATGGTCCGGCCAAAGCAAGGAGAACGATTCGGTGTATCCATTTTTTCATTCCCAATCCTCGGATTCGATGATGACACGAAAAAATTGAGCTTTACTACGGTCGGGCAGAAACAGTGGAAAATCAACCGTTACAACTTCAATCTCGTCATCGCTATCAACCATTATCGGTGTATCCACACTCTCATGCCAATTGATCATGTCACCGCTAAACTGAACTCGATAGCGCAATCCTTGGGTCCCATAATCCGTCCGTCTGGAAAAAACCGCCCGGCGGTCAACCCCATTACTAATCGAAGCCAGATAAGCGGTGGGGCTCCCACGGCTCATCAAATGTAGCCCATCAAGGATCATTCCATTGGAGTCATACGCATTGGGATCGAGGCCAAATCCCCACTCCGCAAAATTGCTCAACAGATCGCCATCCGGATTATCGTCGAGATCAATCTCCGAGTCCTCGTCGAGACCAGCATCGGTCGCCCAATTGCGGTAGTTGTTAAAAGTCTGATGCACCAGTGCGATACGGTTAGAAGAACCCGTTTCCCGATAGGCGTAATCGATTAGAAAACTGGAAGGCAGGTCGCTAACTTGGCTGAAAGCAGTCCCGCTGAGACTGGTGTAAGCAGCCAGGATGTAGGCCCCGCGAGAGGGTGTTTGCATGTCGAGGTCGAGACTGCCTGCACTGATATCGAGCTGTCCCTCCACATTAATCCGATCATGTTCCGTTCCATTGACCGAGACTTTCAGCGTTCCTCCAGATGCGATCGTCACATCTCCGTGGATCGTCCCCCTGCCCTTCAACGTACCTCCGGAACGAACATCGAACGTATCCTCGACCGTCAAATGCCCACCCCCCATGACCAGTGAACCACCCACTACCCGAAGGTCAGCCTGAGCGACCCCGGCGAAACCGAGGAAGCCCAGCATCAGTAGACTGGCAACAGAATTTTTGAGCATGACGTAGATACTAGCAGAGAAAACTTACAGGAAGCTTACAGAATCGAGGATTGGACGATTTTTTAGAAAATCCCCATTTATAATCACAGTCATCCCATAGTGATTGAAATAGTGATGGCTACTGAGAGTTGAAGGGAAATGGGGGAGCGTTTTGTCAGTTGGTCAAAAATGGAAAGGTGGTGTTTGG
>Ga0115559_1000426_pt1 | contig 29741 bp, 19 predicted proteins | sample COGITO_mtgs_1105_3_FD_87281 | JGI IMG/M metagenome (GOLD analysis project Ga0115559, IMG submission 87281) | Pelagic marine microbial communities from North Sea - COGITO_mtgs_110506 | ecosystem: Environmental > Aquatic > Marine > Epipelagic | place: Germany:Helgoland, sampling site Kabeltonne... | reverse complement strand
TTGAAGAGGTTGATAGACTAGTAAGAGCTACAACAAAACCCTATCCAGGAGCATTTGTGATTAATGATGAAAAGAAAATTATCATTTGGGAGGGAAGGAAGACCTTAAAAGAAGTTGGCAATGATGATTTTTATAAATTGCAATTAAAAGATGGACTTTTTTATGCAACAAACTTTCAAACTATTGATCAAACTGATATTTAGTTGACTACTACTGATAAAATAATAAAGCGATCATTTGATTTCATAGCCTCTATATTAACTATTTTTTTTATCGGTTGGCTAATAATTATATTAGTTATTTTATCTTATCTAATTATTGGAGGGACAGGTATTTTTATCCAAAGAAGAGTGGGGAGATACGGGAAGCCGTTTTTTATTTATAAAATACAAACGTTAGTAAATAATAAAGATCATAAGATTTCTAGATTTGGAAAGTTTCTTAGAAAATCTAAAATGGATGAATTACCTCAAGTAATAAATGTGCTAATTGGAAATATGAGTTTTGTCGGGCCTAGGCCAGATATTGAAGGTTTCGCAGATAAGCTTGAAGGAAGAGATAGGATCTTGCTAAACGTAAGACCTGGGATAACAGGCCCGGCGTCTTTGTGTTTCAAGAAAGAAGAAGAAATTTTAATAGATAAAGAAGATCCAGATAAATATAATCGGGAAGTGATTTGGCCTAAAAAAGTAAAAATTAATATAAATTATGTAGAAAATTACAGTTTTTTAAAAGATATTTATTACATAGTTAAAACATTACGTTTATAAGAATGTCTAGGATAAAACTCTCTGATTCAGAACCTATTAATGAAGATACTTTAAAAGGAGTAGCATCAGGATATGAAAATAATTTAAAGGGATTCGAAGAAGATCTTGAAGTTTTTTTATCTAATAATTCCTTTGTTACCTGTACAAACACAGGAACGGCTGCAATTCATTTAGCTCTTATTATTAGTGGAATTAGTAAAGGAGATGAAGTATTATGCCAAAGTATGACTTTTATTGCCACCTCAAATCCAATTGTATACTTAGGAGCAACTCCGATTTTTATTGATAGTGAAGAAGAAACATGGAATATGTGTCCCGTTTTATTAGAGGAAGCTATCCAGGATAGAATTAAAAAAGGGAAAAAACCAAAAGCTATTATTGTAGTTCATTTATATGGTATGCCAGCAAAAATAGAGGAGATTTCTAAAATAGCAAAAGTTTACGGAATTACTTTAATAGAAGATGCTGCGGAATCTTTAGGATCTACATATAAAGGACAAAAGTGTGGAACTTTTGGTGATTTTGGAATACTATCATTTAATACCAATAAGATAATTACTGCTAATGGAGGAGGTGCATTGGTGTGTAAGGATGAAGAGAATAAAGAAAAAGCAAAATATTTATCAAATCAAGCTAGAGATGATAGGCATTTCTATCAACATAGTCAAATTGGATATAATTATAAAATGAGTGATATTTTAGCAGGGGTAGGAAGAAAACAAATTAATTTTCTAGAATCTTATATAAATTTGAGACGTAATAATAATAACTTCTATAAAAACATATTTAAAGAAACTAAAGGAGTTAGTCTTTTATCAGAACCATCTAATGATTTTTTTTCAACTCATTGGTTAACTTGTGTTAAAATATGTTCAAATATAACAAGTTTTACCAGAGAAAATATTCGCCAAGCTTTATTAGAAGATAATATAGAATCAAGGCCTTTATGGAAACCAATGCATATGCAACCGGTTTTTAAAAATGCAATTTTTTATGGAGATAATTTTTCGGGAAGTTTGTTTGAAAAAGGACTATGCCTACCTTCTGGATCAAATTTAACCATCGATGATAAAAATAGAATTTCTGGAATATTAAGGGCCTTTATCTAGTTGTATAAATTACAAAAAACATGTACATTTGGTATCCAAGCCTAATTGCATGATTAGAGATTTTTTATTATCAAAATTAGAGAGATATTCATCCAAATGGATCGTTTTACTAATAGATTTATTATTAGTTGTTTTGACTTTTGTGTTTGCTTATTTTATAAGATTTGATGCAACTTTTGATTTTGATAAGTTTATATTAATCTACCAGATACCTTTTATTACATTAGCAGCATTATCATCTTTTTTAATTGTTGGTTCTTATAAAGGAGTTATAAGGCATACAGGTACAAGAGACGCTTTTAATGTATTTGCGGGAACATTATTGATGTCTTCAATTGCTTTGATAGCAACATTACTGCTAAGAGCCTTTGGAGTTTTTGATAAATATAATATTCCAATATCTATTATTATCATACATTATTTTGTTAATACATTTTCGTTAATAATTTCTAGATTTCTTTTTAAAGCCTTTTATGAAGTAATATCCAGTAGACTAAAAGAACAAGTTAATGTGTTGATATATGGAGCGGGAGATTCAGGGTTGATTACTTACGGTGCCATTCGAAGAGATGGACAAAATCATTACAATATTATTGGGTTTATCGATGATGATCTAAAAAAGACAGGAAAAAAAATTGATCAGGTCAAGATTTTTCATAATAAAGATTTAACACCTTCTTTCCTTGAGAAAAATTCTATAAAAGAGGTGATTATTTCTATTCAGAATATTTTATCTAGTAGGCTATTGGAAATTACTGATGGATTAATAAATATGCAATTGAAAGTTAAGATTGTACCATCTCTAGATAAATGGATTGGAGGTGATTTACAAGCAAGTCAAATTAGGCAAGTAAAGATTGAAGATTTATTAGATAGAGTGCCAATCAATATCATAAATCCAATTATAGGGAGAGAAGTTAATAATAAAGTTGTTTTAATTACTGGGGCAGCAGGTTCTATAGGGTCAGAAATTTCAAGGCAGATTTCAGGATATAGATATAAACAATTAATACTATTAGATCAGGCAGAATCTGCACTATATGACCTCCAACAAGAATTGTTAAGTGAAGGTAAAAAAAATGTCATTAGTATTGTCGCCGACGTTTCCGATTCCGATAGAATTGATGAGGTTTTTGAAATTTATAAGCCGCATAAAGTGTTTCATGCTGCAGCATATAAACATGTTCCTCTTATGGAGGACAATCCTTATGAAGCAATTAAAACTAATGTTGAAGGAACAAAAATAATATCAGATCTTTCAGTGAAATATAAAGTTGATCGTTTTGTAATGATTTCTACAGATAAAGCGGTAAACCCTACCAATATTATGGGAGCTACTAAACGTATTGCTGAATTATATGTCAGTTGTTTAAGTAAGGAGACTAAGAAGACAAAATTTACCACCACACGATTTGGGAATGTCCTAGGCTCCAATGGTTCAGTAATACCATTATTTAGAAAGCAATTATTAAAAGGAAATGCTTTAACAGTTACTGACAAGGAAATAACAAGGTATTTTATGACGATTCCTGAGGCATGCAATTTGGTTTTAGAAGCAGGAAGTATGGGTAAAGGAGGTGAGATTTATATTTTTGATATGGGAAAACCAGTGAAAATATTTGAAATTGCTAAAAAAATGATTCAATTATCAGGATTTAAATACCCTAGTGAAATCGATATTCAAATTACAGGGTTAAGACCTGGTGAAAAATTACATGAAGAGTTATTGGCCAATGGCGAAAACACAACACCTACATATCACGAAAAAATAATGATTGCTAAAACTAAAGAGATAGATTGTAGAAATGTGAAGACGAGTATTGAAAAATTATGTTTCGAAAATAGCTGTAATGGGAATCACAACAATGTTTTATTAATGAAACAGATTGTTCCTGAATTTATTTCCAATAATTCTATTTACGAAAAATTGGACAAGAAAGTTTCTTTAGATTAATTCTAAAAATGTATTTTCGCTGAATAATTTCTTACTATTTTATTTAATGAAAAGAGTCCTATGCTTAGTGTTGAGTTTAATTGTTTTTTCTTCTTGTGTTTCTAAGAAATCAATTACCTATTTTCAAAATGATGAAATTAATCAATCTTTAGTGTCTAATAATTATAAGACAATTTTTAAGCCTGATGATTTGTTGCAAATCACTATATCTGCTCAAGATATAGAAGCCGTAATGCCTTTTAATTTACCTGCTGTGACATTCTCTGCTACAAATGGAGCTGCTGCAGGGCAACCTTTACAACAAACATACTTAATAGACTCTAATGGAAATATAGATTTTCCTGTTTTAGGTAAGTTAAAAATAGGTGGCTTAACAAGAGAGGAAACTATTAAGTTATTTAAGAATAAATTAGATCCTGAATATGTTAAAAAGCCAACAGTAAATATTCGAATAACAAATTTTAAAATTACTGTAAGTGGTGATGTTAAGATTCCAGGGACTTATACAATACCTAATGAACGAATAACAATTATAGAAGCATTAGGTTTAGCAGGAGACACAAATATTTCTGCTCAACGAAATAATATAAAAGTGATTCGTGAAGAAGGAAATAAAAAAGTTGAATATCTTGTTGATTTAAGATCAAATAATACTTTCACTTCACCTGTATATTATTTACAACAAAATGATTTGATTTATGTGGAACCAAATAATGCAAAGTCACAATCAGCAGCAACCAATCAAAATACGGGTTTATTTATTTCTATAGGATCAATATTAATTTCCTTAATTGCTGTTTTATCTAGATAAATTTTTATGAAAACATCACATAATTATACTCATATTAACCAATTTCATGACGAGAGTGATACAATAAACATTAGATCGGTACTTGAAAAGTATTTAAGATATTGGAAATGGTTTGTTCTAGGTGTTTTTATTTCAACAATTTTGTCATTCTTATACTTAAGATATTCGACTCCTGAGTACAGTGCATCAGCCTCAATTTTAATAAAAGATAATCAAAAGTCAGGAATTTCTGCAGAATTAGCAGCTTTTGAAGATTTAGGAATTATTGGTGGCGGATCTACAAATAATACAGATAACGAAATTGAAATTTTAAAGTCTAGAAAAATTATTGGAAATGTTGTAGATTCTTTACATCTAGGAGTTTCTTATTTTGTTTCTGGTAGAGTAATTGAAAGCGAAATTTATAAATCATCTTCTCCCATTAAAATCAATTTTATAAAAAAGGATTCGATTTTAATTGAAAAAGACACGCTAATCAATATCAATATTTTAGATGATATTAATTTTGAATTAAAGAATTTCGAGGGAGAATTAATTTCTTCTCACGTATTTGGTGAAATTATTAACAATGATCTAGGTGTTTTTAAAATTGAAAAACAAAATCTAAAGAAAGAGAATTTTTCTAATATCATTGTAAAAATGACACCTAAATATCAATTAATCAATAGCTATAAGCAAAGAGTCAATATTTCTTCAGTAAGTAAAAACTCAAGTGTGTTAAGCTTAACTCTTCAAGATCCAGTTAGAGAAAAGGCAGAAGACTTCTTAGATGAGTTGGTAAGGCAATACAATATTGATGCGATCAATGATAAAAGCCAAGTATCAAAGAAAACCAAAGAATTTATTGATAATCGATTAGAAAAAGTGAAATCTGAGCTGTTTGTTATTGATGAGAAAGTTAAGGAATTTAAAAAGGATAAAAATTTCACAGGAATACCTGCTGAAGCTCAAATTGCTTTTGAATCCTTAAAAGAAACCAATCAACGAATCAATGTTGCAAGAACGCAATTAAGTTTAGCTAATTGGATTGAGGAGTTATTAACCAAGCAATCAGAAGTGGATCAAGTACTCCCGCAGAGTATTGGTTTTGATGATAATGGTTTAGTAATTGCCATCAATGAATACAATCAGCTAATCTTATCAAAAGAAAAGATGAAAGTGAATGCAGGTCCTTTAAACCCTGCTTTGCAACAGATTGAATCTCAAATGTCGAGTTCTCGATATAGCTTATTAAACAGTCTTGCGAACGTAACCAAGTCTTTAGAGATACAAATGAAAGATTTAAATGCTGAAGCTGAAAAAGTATTAGCGGTTGTCAAATCGATTCCGGGCAATGAAAGAGGTTTTATTGATATCGCAAGAGAGCAAGAAATTATTGGAAGTTTGTATCAATATTTATTAAAGAAAAAAGAAGAAACCGATATTTCTCTAGCGGTGACTGTACCCAATGCAAAAATTATTGATGTTGCTTATGGATCTAATATTCCGGTTTCACCTAAAAGAAAAATTATTTATCTAATAGCTTTAGTTATTGGGATTTTGATCCCATTTGGATTTATTTACATCTTAGATTTATTAGATACAAAAGTTCATAATAAACAAGATGTTGAATCTCAATTATCTGTTCCTTTTTTAGGAGATATTCCTAAATCTGATAGTAAAGAAAAGATTATTATAGGTAATGATATACGTTCTAGTACAGCTGAGGCATTTCGCTTGATTAGGACAAATTTAGATTTTATGTTAACTAGCAATAGAAAACAGAGTAAATCTATATTTGTTACCTCAACTACTAGTGGAGAGGGAAAGTCCTTCATTTCAATTAATGTTGCTGCTACTTTAGCATTGTCTGGAAAGAAGGTTTTGTTGATGGGAATGGATTTACGTGCCCCTAAGGTTACAGAATATTTAGGAATTCCTGATAGAAAAGGGATAACGAATTACATAACCGATGAGGATATGACTTTAGATGAATTGATATTTACTATTCCTGAAGTGAAAGGGTTAGATATTATTTCTTCTGGTGTGATTCCGCCTAATCCTGCTGAATTATTAATGACAAAAAGAGTAGAGAACTTATTTACTATTGTAAAACAAGAATACGATATTGTGATTGTTGATACAGCTCCTGTAAATTTAGTTACTGATACTTTATTGATAGGGAAGTATGCAGACATGTTTATGTATGTGATTAGAGCTAACTATTTAGACAAGCGTTTACTTGCTGTGCCTCAAGACCTTTACAATGAAAAGAAGTTGCCTAATATGGCTATTGTATTAAATGACACCGATCCTAAAAGGTCTTATGGATATGGTTATGGAGGCTATGGCTATGGCTATGTAGTTGTTGAAAAACCTTGGTATAAGAAAATATTTGAGAGGAACTCTTAAAAAAAATGCTCAGTTAAAGAAACTGAGCATTTTTTTTAAGAATTGTTTCTAGTGCTTTTTGATTATCAGAATTTGATGATACTATTTCTAAAAGTTCTAAATGTTTAGAATGGTGAGTGTCACTTCCAACATAATCATACATATCTAGTTTTAACAACTTCTGACTTATTTTTTGAACGTTTTTACCATACTGTTCAGTTAAGGATAAAAAATTTAACTGGAATAAGCACCCTGCATTTTTAAGCTTATAATAACTCTCAAAATCGTTATGGTAAAAGTTGTATCGCTCAGGATGTGCAAGAATAGGTTTGTATCCTTTTAATTGAATTTCAAATAATATATCATAAAGATTTATTGGAGCATTGAAATATGACATTTCAACTAAAATCAAATTGTCTTTTAAAGTTAGTATATCATCAGCTTCTAATAATTTAGAAAATTCCTCATCCATCATGTATTCAGCTGCAGCAGAGATATTAATATTATTTAGCCCTTGATTATTAAGTTCCTCTTTAACTTCTTTAAGTTTTTCTTTAATTATGGTAGAAGAATTAGGATATACGTCCCCTAAGACATGTGGTGTAGTAATAAAGTTTTTTATCCCTAGAGAAGTCATTTTTTTTATAAGCTGTATACTATTATCCAAATCTTTCGCACCATCATCTATTCCAGGAAGGAGATGAGAATGAATGTCTACAAAATCATCTGTGAAAAAATCTGTAGGAAGTATCTTTTTCTTTTTTTTTAAAAACATGCGGAAACTTTTCACAAAAGTACATTTTTTAAATTATTTTTCTATCGAAAACGATTGAGTTTCTATGAGTTGTTGTGTATGAAATTATGTTATGATATATTTGGTTATCGAAAGAAAAAAAACATGATTTTAATAGCAGATGGTGGCTCTACTAAAGCTGATTGGATAGCATTAGACAATGATAAGAATGAACTTTTCAGAGTTAGAACATTGGGTTTAAATCCGGCTGTTATATCAGAAGAAGAGTTGTCTAATAGAATAGTAAACATGTTTCAACTGATTAATATTAAAGATAGTGTTGAGAAAATTTACTTTTATGGTGCTGGTTGTGGAACTCCTAAACCTGTAGCAATTTTAAAAAATGTAATGAAAGCTATCTTTACAAATGCCGAAATTACAGTAGAAGAAGATATGTTGGCTGCTGTTTATGCTTCTTCAGGAAAGAAACCAGCGATGGTTTGTATTTTAGGAACTGGCTCTAATAGTTGTTATTTTGATGGAAACGAAATGCAAATGAAAGTTGCATCACTTGGTTATAGTCTCATGGATGAAGCAAGTGGTAACTATTTCGGAAAGCAATTGATTATAGATTACTACTACGATAAAATGCCCAAAAGGATTGCTGAAGAATTTGAAAAACAATTCGATCTAAGTGCAGACACAATAAAGTTTAATTTATATAGGCAACCTAACCCTAATATGTACTTGGCAAGTTTTGCTAAATTTATGTTTGATTTTAAAGATGATAAATATATCAGGAGAATAATCAAAAAAGGATTTCAAGAGTTTTTTAAGCGAAGAATATTGCCATATCAAATTACTTCTGAAACTCCAATATACTTTATAGGTTCTATCGCTTTTTATTTTATAGAAACTTTAGAAAAGGTAGCAAAAAAATATGATTTAACAATTACCGAAGTGATACAAAGACCTATTGATAATTTAATAGAATACCATAGACATCATCTTAATTGATAATTTCCAATAATCGTTCTAAAGCCATTCCTCTCGAACCTTTGATAAGAATGTAAGAGTCTAAAATTGGATTCTTCTGCAAATAAATTTTCAGTTCTTCAAAATTTATAAATCGATTACTTGCATTACTATTGTAGAAATTTTCACCTACAAATAAAGTTTTAGAAAAAGCCAAATCTGAAGCTAAGTTAGCAATGTTTTGGTGCTCAGATTGAGCCTCTTTTCCTAACTCAAACATATCACCTAAGATTACAATTTTATTAGAGTGTGATATTTGATTAAAACTTTGTAATGCCAATCCAACACTGGTAGGGTTCGCATTATAAGCATCCAGTAAAATTTTATTGTTTTTTGTCTCAACTATTTGAGATCTATTATTTGTTGAGGTATAGTTCTCAATGGCTTTTTTTATATTGTCTTTAGAAATTTTGAAAAACTCTCCGATTGATATTGCGGCTAATATATTTGTAAAATTATATGTCCCAACAAGATTTGTTTTTATTGTTGCGTTTTGATAGTTGATTTCCAAAAGTGGATGAGAAGAGGAAAGTGTAATATCATCATTATTTAATAGAATTCTTTTAGCACCTTTTGTAATTTCCATTTGTTTTGGATCATTCGGATTTACAAAGACGGTTTTATTGTTTTTTAAAAGATGTTGATAAAGCTCAGATTTTCCTTTAATAACACCTTCAATACCCCCAAAACCTTCTAAATGAGCTTTGCCGAAATTTGTAATATAACCATAATCGGGCTCAGTTATTTCAGATAAAAATTCAATTTCTTTTTGATGATTTGCACCCATCTCAACAATGCCAATTTCTGTCTGACTATTCATTGAAAGTATGGTTAAGGGAACTCCTATATGATTATTGAGATTTCCTAATGTTGCTGTAGTATTATACTGGGTTTTTAAAACAGCATTGATTAATTCTTTTGTGGTAGTTTTTCCATTACTGCCAGTTAATGCTATAATAGGAATGGCTAATTCTTTCCGATGATAGTTAGCAAGAAGCTGAAGAGTTTTAAGGCTATCTTCAACTAAGATAGTTCTGTTGTCTATATAATATTCTTCATCGTCAATTACACAAAATCTAGACCCACTATCTAAAGCTTGCTTAACAAATTTATTTCCATTAAAATTATCACCCTTTAAAGCAAAAAAAACAGATCCTTTCCTTATTTTTCTTGTATCAGTGTCAATAAGGCAAGTTTTCTTGTATAATCTATGTAAAGATTGAATTTTCATTTTTTAAAGATAAAAAAACCTCACTGAAGATGAATTCAATGAGGTTATATTTTTTAAAATATTTTAATGATTATCTAGAAGGGTTTCTAGCAGTTCGTTTCTTATAACTTAAAGCTCCTACGATATCTGAAACACATCTGAAACCAATATAATTGGTAGACATATATTCAGGTAAATACCTTCTCTGAGCAGGGTCTAACCAGTATTCTCTGTCATTCCAAGATCCACCTTTATGCACTCTAGTTTTATCACTAATCAATGTATAACGTTTTTTTGCATCATATTGATTCATTTTCCCACTGATAGAATCTTTACTGCTAATAGGTGAATTATACATTCTAGGTTGTCCATTAAATTGATCATCCTCTAACTCGTAATGAACAGTCGAGTTTCTATCACCATCATTTTTGTTCACGTTGTTGGCAACTTTATAGTTTCTTCTCATAAAAGCATCGTCCCGGGTAATAGGAACATATTTTACTTCTCCAGGAAGTTCTCTAGGAACAATTTTACCATTAGGTAATGTATCATAAATAGCAGTTGCTTTTGAGTTTTGCCCAATAACAACAACCTGTCCAGTAGAATCAATCATTTTTTTAGTAAATATATTTCCTCTGAAATAGTTAAAATCATTCGCTTCAGAGTCAATAATTGGTCTGTATACATCTGCCACCCATTCAGCAACATTACCAGACATGTCATATAACCCAAATCCATTCGGTGGATATGATTTAATTTTAATTGGAATATCAGAACCATCATCACTCCAACCAGCTAAACCACTATAGTTTCCTTTACGTTGTTTAAAGTTAGCTAATTGATCTCCTTTGTATCTTGTAGATTTATCTCTTGTGTATTTACCATTCCAAGCATATTTTTTTCTGCCTCTTATGTTGTTATATTCTCTATTTTCAGAAAGAGCTTTTGCTCCAAACTCCCATTCAACTTCAGTAGGAAGTCTAAACTTTTGTGTCAAAATCCCATCACTAGAAGTTACATGTCTTCCTGTAAAAGAGCCTTTAGTTGGTCTAGGATCTCCTTTTTTTCTTGGCTTATAATTTGGTAAGCCTCTTTTGTATACTGCAGTATCTCCTTCAAATAACCTTGATGGGTCAGATAAATATAAATCTGTATCAAAGAAGTTTCTAATAGAGTCTTCTTCTAATACATTTGTTATAACACCTCTATCTATTAATGTTTTTAGATTCACAGCACTTGTTCTCCATTTACAGTATTGTACAGCTTGTAACCAACTTACCCCAACAACAGGATAATCTGCAAAGGCTGGATGTCTTAAATAGTTTTCAGATAATAATTCAGTATTACCTAAGCTACTCCTCCATACTAATGTGTCAGGTAGTGCAGCTTTATAGATGTTCTTGTATTTCTCTTCACTTGGAGGGAAAATATCTTTTGTTACTTGTAAATAAAGTAAGTATTCAGAATTTGTAACTTCAGCTTCATCCATGTAGAACGAACGAACGTGCATTTGCCTTGGTGTTGTATTCCAATCAAACATCACATCATCTTGCACTTGCCCCATAGTAAATGTACCACCTTCTATAGCTACCATTCCTTCAGGAGTCTTTTGACCTGCAAAGGAACTACCTTTTATGTAGCTTCCGTATTTAGGATCGTTAAAGTTCCAGCCAGTTAATGAGGATTTACTTTTATTAGCAGAGGTGCAACTATTCAATACTATAGCGGCTAATAGAAGTATGTTTATTTTAAATAAGTTTTTCATATCTTATTTTAAATGTTTAGGGTTTAGTTTCAGCTTTGCAATTTACAATAAAAATGTATTCTTACAAGATGTATCGTAAATTTTATAAACTCTTTAATTGTTACTATTCATAGCTTAAACGTAATTGTTTTTTATTTATTTTACGATTGTTTTTTACATGCGAAATATGTGAGTTTTATTTACGTTATTTGAGATATGATTAAGATTGTAAGGACAGTTTTTTTATTTGGATTCTTTTCCTTTTCTATACAGGTTATTGGTCAGCAAACGAATTCAGTTTTGTCTAATGGAAATTGGATGAAGTTTTCTGTAGATACAACAGGAGTCTTTAAGATCGATCGTACTCTGTTGCAACAAATAGGAGTTACAACTACAAATCTTGATCCTAGAAAAATTCATATCTACGGAAATGGAGGGAACCTATTACCACAGTTGAATTCAGATTTTCGTTATGATGATATACAAGAGAATGCAATCTATATAGATGGAGAAGGAGATGGTTCTTTTGACGCTGATGATTTTATATTATTTTATGCTAAAGGACCTCATGACTGGATTGTTAACCCTAGTTCTAATACAGCAAATCATCGTCAAAATATTTATTCAGATAAAGCATACTACTTTATTTTAGTTGATAATGTAGATGGAAAAAGAATACAAAATGCAACAGGTGTTACTGGGACATCTACTTTACAAGCAACTACTTTTGATGATTATATCTTTTATGAAAAGGAGAATATAAACTTATTTGCAGCTGGACGTAAGTGGTTAGGAGAAGATTTTAGTATTGAAAATCAGCATACATTTCAAATACCATTTCCAAATGCTGTGGTAAACGAAGATATCAATGTCATAGTGAGGGCTGTTGGTGTCTCTGGACTCACATCAACAATGCAAGTAACAGTGAACGGACAAAACCTTTTTAATTTAAATTTTAATGCTATATCTCCTGGATCACTAACATTGGCGTCAGATCAATTAAGATCTGGAGCGCTGGCCAATTCTTCTTCAACTATTGATGTTGTATTAGATTATACAAACAACGGAAATCCCTCTGCAAGAGCTTATTTAGATTATATTGAGATTGTTGGAAAGAAACAATTAGTAGCCAATGATTTTCAATTTTCATTCAGAAGTTTCGATGCTGCAAATTCAGGAGGGATTGTAGATTATCAAATTCAAGGAGCTCAAAATATTCTTCAAGTTTGGGATGTTACAGAATCAATTAATCCAGCTATTATCACTAATGAATCTTCAGGCACTGATTTTTCATTTAAAGCAAATGGAGGAAGCCTTAGAGAATATATTGTGCTAAATAGTGATGATTTTTATACTCCAGAGGTTATTCAAAATTCAAGAGTAGAAAATCAAAATATACATTCTATTCAAGACATTAACTATTTGATAGTTACTAGTGAAGAGTTGGCTTCTCAAGCTCAGAGATTAGCCGATTTTCATATTGAGAACTCTGGATTAACTGCAAAAGTTGTTATTGTAGATGAAGTTTATAATGAGTTTTCTTCTGGATCACCAGATATTACTGGAATTAGAGATTTCATCAAATATGTTTATGATAACAATACTTCAAACGACAAAAAATTAAAGTATGTATGCTTTTTTGGAGATGCTTCGTATGATTATAAAGATCGCATCGTAAATAATAACAACATAGTACCAGTATTTGAATCAGAACAGAGTTATAATCTTGCCTTTTCGTATGTTACTGATGATTTTTTTGTAATGCTTGACAATAATGAAGGAACAATGCTTCCATCACATACGGTAGATGTTGCTAGTGGTAGAATTCCAGTTTCTTCAGTGTCACAAGCAAAAGATGTTGTCAATAAAATTTTAGACTATTATAAAACAGAAGCACTAGGTGATTGGCGTAATACGATAACTTTAGTAGCTGATGATATAGATGCTACTTCAGATATTTCTATTCAATCGGGTGTAGAACAAATAGCAGACGATATTAAAAACAACAAACCAGTATTTAATGTAAATAAAATTTATGCAGATGCGTTTACTCAGCAAAACTCTTCTGGAGGTGAACGTTATCCGAACGTGCAAGAAGCTATTACCAATGCCATTGAAGCAGGGACACTTATATTTGATTATTTTGGACATGGAGGTGAAGATGGTTTTGCAGCTGAAAGAATTTTGGATGTACCACAAGTTCAATCCTTTCAAAATGAAAATACATTGCCGTTATTTATAACTGTTACTTGCGAATTTTCTCGATTTGACAATCCAAATAGAACTACAGCAGGTGAGCTTACTTTTAGAAATGCTACTGGAGGAGCTGCCTCAATGATTACAACCACAAGAGAAGTTTTTATTAGTGTAGGACAAGGATTTAATGAAGATTTGATGAGAATCTTATTAGAGTTTAATAATGAAGACCTAACCATAGCAGAATCTTTGGCTGCGACCAAAAACGGATTTTCAAACTTTCAAAAATTCTTTATTTATTATTTTGGCGATCCTGCTAAAAAGTTGGCTGTTCCACAACCCAATATCCAAATTACTAAAATGAATGGTGTGGATATATCTCAATCTCTGGACACCTTGAGAGCATTGTCTAGAGTAAATTTTGAAGGAATTGTAACTGATAATTCCAACAATATTTTAAATGATTTCAACGGAACAATCTCTGCATCAGTTTTTGATAAACCCATAGACAAGACAACATTAGATAATGATGGTTTTGGTATTAACAATACATTCGACTCTCAAGAGAGTAAACTTTTTAGAGGGAAATCTACAGTGCAGAACGGAAACTTTAGTTTCGAATTTATCGTTCCTAGAGATATTAGAGTTGCCTTTGGTAATGGTAAGTTGAGTTTTTATGCAGATAACCAATTGACAGATAAAGCAGGATTTAACAATGATGTTATTGTTGGCGGAATTAATGATAATGCTCCTGAGGATACAATTGGACCGGAAATTTCATTGTTTATGAATGATGAATCATTTTTAGATGGAGGAAATACAAATGCATCTCCTAATTTAATAGCTAAACTTTCAGATTTAAGTGGAATCAACACTTCTGTGACTGCAGTAGATCATGATATTGTAGCTATTTTGGATGGGGATGAATCCAATCCAATCGTTTTGAATGATTTTTATGAGACAGAGTTGAATGATTTTACCAATGGGAAAGTGGTGTTTCGTTTTAGAAACCTTGCAGTAGGACCTCATACATTGAAATTAAAGGCTTGGGATACTTATAATAATTCGTCAGAAGCAATTTTAAACTTCGTAGTTGTTAGTGATACCAGTTTAACTTTAGATAATGTTTTGAATTATCCAAATCCCTTTGTAAATTACACCGAGTTTTGGTTTAACCATAATAAGCCTAATGAATCCCTCGAAGTTCAGGTGCAGATTTTTACAGTTTCAGGAAAATTAGTAAAAACAATTAATCAATTAGTACAAACAACTGGAAATTTATCCAGAAGTATCGCATGGAATGGTCTTGATGATTTTGGTAACAAAATAGGAAAAGGTGTTTATGTTTATAAATTAAAAGTAAAATCAACTATTAGTAATATATCATCAGAGAAGTATGAAAAGTTAGTCATACTATAATAAATGTCGATATTTACGTTATAGAAGGAAACCAACGTATATGAAAAGATTAGGATTATTACTCGCTATTAGCTTTTTAAGTATAGGCGGATCTTTTGCGCAAGCAAATGCTACTCAAACAGGAGGCATTACAACGGCAACACCATTTTTGTTAATTGTACCGGATGCAAGAGCAGGAGCAATGGGAGATGTTGGGGTTTCTACTTCTGCAGATGCGAGTTCACTTTTTCATAATCCATCAAAAATTGCTTTTAGTGGAAGAGAAGTATTGATTGGAGTAAATTATTCACCGTGGTTAAGAAATTTAACGGATGATATTTTTATTGGTAGTGCTTCTTATATTAGAAGATTTAGCGAGAATGCAGCTTATGGAGTTGAGTTTCGATATTTTTCATTAGGTCAAGTAGATCTTACAGACAATAATGGTTTATCAACAGGAACGATTAATCCAAATGAGTTTGCCTTGTCAGGAACTTACGCGTTGAAGCTTAGTGAAACATTTTCAATGGGAGTTAGCGGCCGATACTTTCGTTCTAATTTAGCATTCACAGGAACAAACTCTACTTTACAGCCTATTAATTCATTTGCTGTCGATGTATCTGGATATTATCAATCTCCAGAAGAAAATTACGGGACTTTTAATGGACGATATAGAATTGGATTTAACATTGCTAATATTGGACCAAAAGTTTCATATGTACCAGGTGAAGAAGATTTTATTCCAACCAACTTAAAGTTTGGAGGAGGTTTTGATTTTATCTTAGACGATTACAATATTATTAGTGTTAACACTGAGTTTACTAAACTACTTGTACCATCACCTCAAACAGATGGTTCAGATCAAGATAAAAGCTTTATTTCAGGAATGTTTAGCTCTTTTGGTGATGCCGAAGGAGGATTTAGCGAAGAGCTAAAAGAAGTTACTTACGCAATTGGAGCAGAGTATTTATATAACAATGCTTTTGCTTTAAGAGCTGGGTACTTTCATGAGAGTTCAGATAAAGGAAATAGAAAGTTCATGACGCTTGGAGCTGGTTTTAAAACCAATGCATTAAATATTGATTTGTCTTATTTAATTAACTCGTCTGACGTAAACAATCCACTAGAAAACTCATTGCGTTTCTCTCTATCCTTTGATTTAGGTGAAATTTTTGATGATTATTAGTACCTTAGTTTCTTCAAAAGAAAAACTTCTTAATGAAAAAAATTAATATAGCTACTTCAGGTTATCTGTATAATACTATTGACGAATTATCTGAAGTAGATAGAAACTTGATGGAAGCAGCTATTGAAGCTACAAAAAAATCCTACGCACCATATTCTAAGTTTAAAGTTGGAGCAGCACTTTTAATGGAAGATGACTCAATTATTATTGGGAGTAATCAAGAAAATGCAGCCTATCCGTCTGGTATCTGTGCTGAGAGAGTGGCTATTTGGAAAGCAGGATCTGATTTCCCTAATAAAAAAGTTAAAAAAATTGCGATAACAGCGATATCATCAAATAAATTAGTCAATAAACCGGTTGGGCCATGTGGGGCTTGTAGGCAAACGCTACTTGAATATGAGATCAACCAAGAGGAACCGATAGAATTTATATTTATGGGAGAGGTTGGTAAAGTTGTCAAAGCAGAATCTATAACTTCTTTGCTACCGTTTTCCTTTGATGCTTCTTATCTTTAATAAAAAAAGCTTAACCCTATATAGGATATAAGAATAATTACAATTTATCTATTATAATAGTTGAATTTATACTTTATTCAATGAGTTGAACGTCGTAAATTGATGAACTTTAAAAGTATAAAATAAAAGAGATATTATTATCTTGACAAGATTAATGCATAACCAACAAAAGAATATGATTTCATCAATAATCTCAGGTACAGGGTCTTATATCCCTACAATCAAAAAAGAGAATGATAAGTTTCTGAATAATAGATTTTTAAATGCTGATGGAACAGGGATTTCTAATCCTAATGAAGTAATTATTGAGAAGTTTAAAGCCATAACAGGAATTGAAGAAAGAAGATATGCAGATGAAAAGTATAATACTTCTGATTTAGGATATTTTGCAGCTTTAAAAGCAATAGAAGATGCTGGAATCGATCCTGAAGAGTTAGACTATATTATTCTTGCCCATAATTTTGGAGATGTGAAATCTGCTGCAATTCAAAGTGATATCCTGCCAAGTATAGCAACACGTGTTAAATATCGTTTAGGAATTGAAAACCCTAATTGTGTTGCATACGATATTTTATTTGGCTGTCCGGGTTGGATAGAAGGTGTTATTCAAGCTCAAGCATTTATTAAATCAGGAATAGCAAATAAGGTACTTGTTATTGGAGCAGAAACTCTATCGAGAGTATTAGATAAGCATGATAGAGATTCTATGATATATAGTGACGGAGCAGGAGCTTGTATTGTTGAGAAAAGTGAAGAAGGAGATTCCGGTATTTTAAGTCATGCTACTCAAACATTTACCAAAGAAGAAGCGTATCATCTATTTTTTGGAAACTCTTTCGATAAAAATGAGCATCCTGATGTTCGGTACATTAAAATGCATGGGCGTAAAATTTATGAGTTTGCCTTAATAAATGTTCCGAATGCTATGAAAACAGCATTGGATAGAACAGGAATTCCTATTGATGAAGTAAAGAAAATTTTTATTCATCAAGCCAACGAAAAAATGGATGAAGCCATTATTAAACGATTTTTCCGACTTTATAAACATCCTATTCCTGAAGGTGTTATGCCTATGAGTATTCACAAATTAGGGAATAGTTCTGTTGCTACAGTACCAACATTATTAGATCTTGTTTTAAAAGGAAATATTGAAAACCAAGAGGTAAATAAAGGCGATGTAATCATCTTAGCATCTGTTGGTGCAGGAATGAATATTAATGCAATTGTTTACAGGTATTAATTCCAATAAATTTTATTAAGACAAAGCTTTTATTTCTGATTTGAAGTACTATTTTTGCACATGCAACAACACAACGTACTTATTTTAGATTTTGGCTCGCAATACACACAGTTAATTGCGAGAAGAGTTAGAGAATTGAATATCTATTGTGAAATTCATCCCTTTAATAACCCTCCAAAAAACATTGACAATTTTAAAGCAGTTATTTTATCAGGAAGCCCTTTTTCTGTAAGGTCAGAGGATGCGCCGCATCCAGATTTATCCAAAATCAGAGGAAAAAAACCGATGCTAGCTGTTTGTTATGGAGCACAATATTTGGCACAATTTTCTGGTGGACTCGTAGCTTCTTCTAATACAAGAGAATATGGTAGAGCTAATTTATCATTCATTAAAGAAGGAGAAGCATTCTTTTCTAATATTTCAGAAGGAAGTCAAGTCTGGATGAGTCATTCAGATACCATTAAGGATTTACCTACAGGAGCTGTTCATTTAGCAAGTACCCCAGATGTAGAAAATGCAGCATATAGAATAGAAGGTGAAGAAACATATGCAATTCAATTTCATCCAGAAGTATATCATTCTACTGACGGGAAACAATTACTAGAGAATTTCTTGGTAAATATTGCTGGTGTAGCACAAAATTGGACGTCAGATTCATTTGTTGAAACAACTGTAGCCAATTTAAAAGAGAAATTAGGAAATGATAAAGTAGTTTTAGGATTATCTGGAGGAGTCGATTCTTCAGTAGCTGCTGTTTTACTACATAAAGCCATTGGTAAAAACTTATATTGCATTTTTGTTAATAATGGCTTGTTAAGAAAAAATGAATTTGAAAGTGTTCTCGATCAATACGAAGGGATGGGATTAAACGTTAAAGGTGTAGACGCATCGGCACGTTTTTTGAATGCATTGGCTGGAGTGTCAGATCCAGAGAAAAAAAGAAAAGCGATTGGAAATGCTTTTATAGAAGTATTTGATGATGAAGCACATAAAATTGAAGATGTGAAATGGTTGGCTCAAGGAACGATCTATCCAGATGTGATTGAATCGGTTTCTGTAAACGGAGGTCCGTCGGCAACGATTAAAAGTCATCATAATGTAGGAGGTTTACCAGATTTCATGAAATTGAAAATTGTGGAACCTTTGCGCATGATTTTTAAAGATGAGGTGAGAAGAGTAGGAGTATCAATGGGAATTGACTCTGAACTATTAGGGCGTCATCCTTTTCCTGGACCAGGACTGGCAATTCGAATTTTAGGAGATATCACTTCAGAAAAAGTTCGTATTTTGCAAGAAGTAGATGCTATTTTTATCAATGGATTAAAAGAAAGTGGACTCTACGATAAGGTTTGGCAAGCTGGCGCTATTTTGTTACCAGTGAATTCGGTAGGTGTCATGGGAGATGAAAGAACATATGAGAAAGTCGTAGCGTTAAGAGCTGTAGAGAGTACAGATGGAATGACGGCTGATTGGGTAAATTTGCCATATGAGTTTTTGCAAAAAACATCGAATCAAATTATCAATAGAGTAAAAGGTGTAAATAGAGTTGTGTATGATATTAGCTCTAAACCACCTGCAACAATTGAATGGGAATAATATATGAACTGAGCATGATAAAAGTTTTCTCTCCCAAAAGAATGATTAATAGCGAACAACATGTGACCGCTAAAAAGCAATAAATATAAACACATGAAAGGATTTAAATTATTAGTAATTCTATTTTTTGTTTTTGTAGCGACATCTTGTGGGCAACAAAAAAAGTACATATCCTATACAGTTAAAAAGGGTGAGACGATGAAGTCTATTGCCAAACGATTGGATATGAAGACCAAAGATTTATTGCGTTTAAATCCAGATGTTGGTAGAAGACCTGTGCCTGATTCTGTCATTATTATTCCAAATAAAGGTTTTAAAGAATCTACAGTAACCGACGAAGTTTTTACTGAAAAGATAGATAGTATCAGTGTTGTTGAAAAAGAAATCGATATTGATGAATTGAAAAAGAGTTTCGTTGTTCATCAAGTTAAAAAGGGAGATACTTTTTATAATTTAACTCGATTTTACAATGTTTCAGAAGATGAACTTAAAGAATTAAACCCTGAGCTCTCTGAGGGGTTGAAACTGAAAATGATTCTAAAAGTAAAGCCTATTGAAAATGAAGAAGAGATTGTAATTTATCAAGATACAATACAAGAAAATTCTTCAGTTAGGTTAGCAATGTTATTGCCTTTTCGAGCTATTGAATATGATACTATTGACGGGAAAGATATTTTCAAAACAAATACCTTAGCAAACATTACTACTGATTTGTATTTAGGAGCCTCTATTGCGATTGATTCATTAAGGAAGCAAGGCCTTGATGTTACTATTTCTCTATTTGATACAGGAAGAAAGAATACGAAGTTAGATTCTATATTGTCTGTTACCGATTTTAATGATATTGACGCAATTATTGGACCTTTGTATTCTGAAGAAGTTCCAATTGTAGCAAATAGAGCAAGAGTGCCTGTTGTTTTTCCAGTATTTTCAAAAAATCAAAAGAACTTTAGGTCTTCGAGAGTTATCAAAACCTATGCTGATAAAGATGTGCATCAAACAGCAATGATAGATCGTATTTTTGAAACCTATGGGAATGAAAATATTATAATCATTGGAGATAGTACTGCAACATCAATTCGAAATAGCGATGCTATTCAAGCTAGATTGTTACAGCATGATTCCATACAAGAAGCAAAAATAATTCACCCAGATAATGGTTATATCGCGAAACATTATATTATTAACTCATTAAAAGATGAGGTTGGTAATTGGGTGATTTTAGCAACAGATCAAAGTGTGATTGCTTCAGATGTAATAAATAGCTTAATTAGCTTGCCCACAGAAGAACCCGAGGAAGAAGATGAGGATGATAAAAAGAAGGAAAAGAAAAAAGATGACGAACCAGAAATGCAAATATTACCTGAAGATACTGTTATAAAAGTTTTTGCTTTTGATAAATCCAATCAATTTGATCGTATTGATAATAACAAATTAGCAAAACTTGGATTTACATTTACCAGCGATGTATTTATAGATGAAAATTCACCTGCAGTTCAAATTTTTAACAAACAATATCAACAGAAGAACAACACTTTCCCTTCTTATTATGCAACTAAAGGATTTGATATTGTATATGATACAGCAATGAGATTAGCTTCGGGAGACGATTTAAAGAGTACGTTTAAAAAAGGAACCTCATATCGACTAGAAAGTAAATTTGACTATTCTAGAATGTTGTTTAGTACTTCTTCTAATGATGGAATCTATATTCTTCAATACAATCCAGATTTGATAGTAACTAGGTTGAAGTAATTTTTATATTTCGAATTTTAACCTGACAATTCCCATAAAAGCATTTTTATAGACATTCACCCCTTGAGGATTTATTACATATTGAAAGTTAGGTTGAATGGTAAAGTGAGAGTTTACAACCAATTTATAATTAAATTCGATAGCAGTTTCATTTTCAAAGGCATTTTTTTTATGTTCTTTTCTGTACACATCAGAAAAAGAAGCACGTCCAAAAGCAATTCCCATAGTATCTTCATCTCTTCCTGAGAAAATACCGTGGTATACCAAACCTCCTCCAAGATAAGATTTAATAGAACCTGTTTCACTTCTTAATGGAATACCAATTTGTGCAAACACGCCTAATCCTTGATCTCTTTTTTCATCTTCACCAAAAAGTAATTGATCTGTAATAAAGTAGATCCCTTGTGTATTTTTATACTTTACACCATCAGAAATAATATCAGTTGTACGATTCCACAAACCTAGTTTGTAAGTGTTTTTTCTGATAGAATTATTGTTAGTACTGAGCTGCAATTCATGAATTGTGATTACACCTTCTTTATTGCCTAATTTTATGGTTAAAGAATTTGGATTCTCTAACTCATCTCCAGGATCACCGTCATAAATACCATTTACAAAACGTAGGCTTTCAGAAATTTTCCATTGAATTATTGCTCCTAGTGTTGCGACTGGAAAAATGGAGACAGGAATATTAGTAGAAATATCTGGTTGAATTCCAAATGAACTATGGATAAATGCATCGATTCCATATTCACTGATGGCAAACTCAGAGTTAAGGTCGTGTTGTCCTAAGGTGATGGATACATTTCCTATTTCTTGTCGATACCAAAATTCATAAAGACGAGTATTTGAAAGAGCTTCAATATTGTCAACAACTTGAAAATCTCCAACTAAATCTGATAGAGATTTACCATGATTGTTTAAAGCATAAACAAAGAAGGATCCTCCTTTCCAGAGATTCATTCTTTCAGTGTCAAATGTTAACGTAAAATCAATATTTCCAAGAGTAACATACCCTTGATCTATCTCTCCGTTAAAATTATATGCTAAGTCTTCTGTAATAGCTAGGTTTAGCTTAATAGCTTTTTCTTGTGAAGAACAAAACTCTGATGGAAATAAGAAAAATAGGATAAAGAGAACTTTTTTCCCATCAAATTTCACCAAAATCTTAAGCATTTCAGAATTCTTTCTTGTGAGGAAGTTAAATCTTCTTCATTTGCTGTTTCATCATTTGCATTTGCTCTTTCAACATTCCGTGTTTGTCTAGTTTTTTAGCTTCAGCCATTAACATAGTTGCTTCACGTTTACGTCTTTTAGTCATTGCAATACCAGCTAACTGTAGTTTAGCCATAGCTAAGTCATGATTCATTGCCAATCCCAGTTTTACAGCTTTACGTAAGTACTTTTCGGCTTGTGTAATATTAGTCTGTGATAGCATAATACCGTGTAAGTAGTTATAGTATCCTTCTTGTTTCTGGATCAAAGCTGCGCTAGGATTTTTAATATAGGATAACCATTTTTGAGCAGCAGGAAAGTTTTGTTTTCTTAATTGTAAAAAGGCCAATAAAATAAACTCATTTTTAAAATAAAAGAGGATGAAAATACCTGTCAATAATAGAATAGCAATTCCATTTCCAATATGTCCTTGCCAAAATTCATAAACCGACCAAACGACTGTTAATACTGCTAAAACTAATTTTATATTTTTATGAAACATATTTAATTTTCTTTTTAAAAATTCCCTTGAACGGAGTCGAAGAATTAAGGTGTACAAAAGTACATTTTTCTTTTTAACTCTTATAGAATTTTCGATGCCTAAACCAAGCGGCAATACCTAATACGGTCACAAATCCAATAGAATAGAATACGGAATTTGGTGTAATTACTTGATCTCCGCTTGCATAAGAGTGCAAGCCAGATAAATAAAAGTTTACCCCAAAATAGGTCATCATAATAGAAAAATAAGCTAAAATAGACCATAAATTAAATGTAAATCTACTTCTCAACCCTGGAATCAACCTCATGTGTAAAACAAAAGCATAAATCATAATCGAAATTAAAGCCCAAGTTTCTTTAGGATCCCATCCCCAATAACGACCCCAACTTTCGTTGGCCCACATACCTCCTAAGAAATTACCAATGGTTAACATAATTAAACCAATAGTTATAGCCATTTCATTTATTGCAGTAATTTCCTTGATGTTCAACTCCATTTTTTTCTTATTCTTTTCAGTTGTAAAAACAGTTAAGAATAAAGCAACAATTCCTAAAATCATACCTAATGAAAACGGACCATAACTTGCTACAATAATAGAAACATGCACCAACAGCCACCATGAGTTTAATACAGGCTGTAAATTGGCAATTTCTGGATCTAACCAGTTCTGATGAGCAAAAGCTAAGATAATAGCAGTCAAGAATGTTGTCGCTGCAATTGTTAAAGATGATTTTCTTCCAAAAGACAAGCCAAAGAGCATCGTTGCAAACGCAACATAGATAATTGATTCATAGGCGTTACTCCAAGGAGCATTACCACTAATATACCACCTGCTAGCCAAACCTAAAATATGTAAGACAAAGAGTAAAACTGTGATTCCAATAAGCATCTTCACTAAAGTTCCTACCCATTTTTTATCAAAGAAAATTTGAAGAATAACAAAAATCATTAAAAATAAACTTACATACCCATAATATTTTGCTAGTCTCTTAAAAATAGAAGCTTTGTTATAAGTAATTTCTATTTCAATTTTTCTCTCACTTGGATAAACTTCTACTCCAAATTTTTGTTGGAACTTTTTAATTCCATTTAAGACTTTGTTCGCTTCAGTGTAGTCGCCGTTTTGTTTGGCTACTCGTAGTAGTTGGAGGTAGACAGGTAGAGATTGTTTTACGAAAACAGAATCGGTTCCTTTAAAGTTGGCTCTAGATATTTCAGGTTGCGAAACCCATTTGTTATTTTCATCATTCGGTATTGGGAATATCCGTAGGATGCTATAACTTAAGGCTTGAGAAAAAAGATATATTCTTCGTTCTATCTTAATAACATCTTTTTGAAACTTGTTTTGTACCTTTTCTTTTTGTGCTTCAGAAACATAATTTCCTATCTTCGAAACACCTTTTTCATCATAAAAATCAGAGAGTCTGGCATGAGTAGCATTTTTATCTACCCCCAATATTTCTCTAACTTGAGTATTTCCTTTTTCTAAATAAATAAAAGGAACTTCAAACCATAGACGAGGATTCTCAATAATAGAAAGTAGTACCTGACTAGGTTCCATATCGTTAAATTCTTCTTGCTGACTTACTTTTCTAACCAATTCTGAAGCAAATGTATGGGCAGGTTTCATACGACCTCCAACATCTTGTATCACAAGTTTATTGAACTGCTCTGCATGGGATAAATCGACTAAATTAGCTTTTAAGACAGAATCGATTTGTTGGTTGGTCACTCGAACTCTTGTGTGAGCATTGCCTTGACCAAAGCTTGTAGTAGCTGCAAGCAATCCAAAAATTAATGTCAAAGCAGCTTTCTTCTTTTTGATTTTGTTTAATGATTTTTTTAAAGAATCGAAGCGTGTTCCTTTGGCAAATAAAATAGAGATCATTCCAAAGTATAGAAATGAATACCCTATATACGTTAGGAATGTGCCCCAGAAATCGTGATTTACAGAAAGGTGTGTCTGCTCTACTTCTCCTGTTAAGTCATAACTAGCCTGAAAAAACTTATACCCTTTATGATCTAAAATATGGTTCATAAAGATTTTATAATCAAAAGTCTCATCTTCATCTACAACAGTTATTTCACTAGCATAGGCAGCAGCACTTTCAGAACCAGGGTATTTGTCCAATTGAAAATCATTCAATTTTATATTGAAAGGAGTTTCTAAAATTTGAGCACCATAAAGCATTCTAAAATTTAGACCGTTTACAGTAATTTGCTTCGTACCTTGAGTGTTATACTGTCCACCAGCCAACTCAATTTGTTGAATTTCTCCGCCTACATTGACATCTAGGACAAGTACATCTAATTTTTGTTTGTCTATTTTACTTCCTCTAACGGTTTTGATTTCTCCTTTTTTAATAGGATCAGGAATCACAAAGGGTAAGCCTGCAATATTGTATAAAGATCGAAGTTGTAATTGCTGTACACTGTCTTTTGCGACAGTTCCTCGTTTTTGATCAGCCATACGAAGCCAATTACCATCTGTTTTCGCTTTCAGTTTTAGATTGCCATCTTTCCTGAAAATATTGATTGATCCATTTTCATCTGAGGCTTCAAAACCTACCAATACTCCATGAATATCTTTGAGTGTACCTTTTTTAATATAATGTTCGTGACGTGAACCGCTACTGGATTCTACAATAAATAAATATTCAGACCCATTTTCATCTTCTACTAATTTTTTCTCTGCCCATGGAATATAATCAACCAAATTGACAGAAAACTCTTTGCCTCTAAAGTCATTATTTATACTCCAGCTATTTTTTCCTTTGGCAGAGAGTAATGTTTTCTCATGAAGAACTTTCTGCTCGTTATTATCATCAACAACTAAATTTACATAAGTGGTCTCAGATAAAAATTTATTTGTGGTCTCTCCTTCATCAATTAACATCAACCCTTCATAACCAATATAGCGAGTGACACCAGCCCCAATTAAGATGAATAAAAAAGACAAATGGAACATCAATACAGGCCACTTTTCTTTTCGTAATAAACGATATCTGAAAATGTTTCCAAAGAAATTGATAACAAAGAATATCATAATTGCTTCAAACCACCAAGTGTCATAAACAAGTGCTTTAGAAGTTTGTGTTCCGTAATCATTTTCTATAAAAGTAGCGATACCCATTGCAGTTGCAAATGCTATAAAAAGAACTGCCATTAAACGGGTTGAATAGAGAATATCGAAGATTTTTTTCATCGAAAAATAGGCTTTAAAAAAGTATTGCAAATTTACATATTAAACATCAGATTACAGATGCATTTCTGTCTTTTTTAGATGCAAAAAAACCTTATTAATTGCGCATCAATAAGGGATTACTTTTATTTCTTTTTTGTAGAAATCTGAGGAGGCCCTTCGGGAATGATTGCCTTATAGACTTCTTTTCCTTTTCGTTGTTTGTATTCTGCCTTTACCTTTTCAACTAATTTAGGATTTTCAAACAAGTCCAACATGGTCATAGACATGGCTTTTGATGAGTATACCATTCCTTTATGACCAATACTCATTCCTCCACAAGCCACTACAGCCCATGAATGCCAAGGAGTATCTTTAGGAGCCGTTGTTACTCGTAAATTAATATTAGCAACATTCCAGCTAACGTCTCCAACATCAGTAGAGCCACCTCCTGAATTCTCTCTAGTTTCTTCTAAAGGTTTGATGGCACTATCCATTCCTATTTGTTCTTTTTTTGTAATCTCTTGAATCTTTTTTCCAAAAGCAACTTCTTCATCTGTGTAACTTATGGGGCCTAACAGCTCTAAATTTTTCTGCATTACTTTTCCGCCTTCTCTATTTACCAAGACTTCATAAATTCCAGAAATTAAGGATACTTTGTAATCTACATTTGCTAAAATAGCAGCTCCTTTTGCCATTTCTTTAACACGTTCATACACTGGTAACATTCCAGATCGTTTAGAATCTCTTACTCGCACCCATATTCTTGAATAATCGGGAACAACATTTACTACTTGACCTCCATCTTGAATATGATAATGCATTCTTACAGTAGGCCTTACATGTTCTCTGTAGTAATTAATTCCAGAAGCATAGAGTTCAAGAGCATCTGAAGCACTACGTCCATTCCAAGGGTCTGCAGCTGCATGTGCAGCTTGTCCGAAAAACTCTACCTTAAAATCTACTAAGGCTAATGAACTTTGTACATCGGATTCTGTTTTTGCTGCTGGATGCCAACTGATGTTTACATCAACATCATCCCAAAGACCAGCTTCTACCATCCATATCTTTCCAAAGAACTTTTCTTCAGAGGGGGTTCCAAAAAACTTGACAGTCCCTTTTATTTTACCAGCTTGAATTAGTTCTTTAATGGCTATTGCAGCTCCTAGACTTCCTGCTCCAAATAAGTTATGACCACATCCATGACCAGCTGCGCCTTCTTTTAAAGGTGATTTTGTAGGTTGAGCTTTTTGAGAAATCCCAGGTAGTGCATCAAATTCTCCTAAAACACTGATGACAGGCGAACCTGAACCATAGGTTGCTACAAAAGCAGTGGGCATTTGAGCTACTCCACGTTCAATTGTAAATCCTTGTTTTTCGGCATAACTTGCTAAAATTTCAGAAGATTTTGTTTCTTCGAAAGCTGTTTCTGCCGCATTCCAAATCTCATCGCTGATTCGAATGAGTTCTTTTTTATGTTTTTCTACGGAGGTTATGAGTGCTTTTTTGTTTTTTGATAATCCCTTTTGAGCATAGGAATTTGCTGATACAAGGAGTGCCAGAATTATATATAGTATTCTTTTCATTGTTGGAAAATTGAAAATTAGATGTAAAAGATACTAAGATTCTTCTACAGAATCAATTAAAATAGTAATCAACTCAATTGCAGCTTGTGCAATTTTAGTTCCAGGACCAAAAACACCTACTGCGCCAGCATCAAATAAGAATTGGTAATCTTGTGCTGGAATTACACCTCCAACAATAACCATAATGTCTTCTCTGTCATAGTTCTTAAGTTCTTCAATTACTTGAGGAACCAATGTTTTATGTCCAGCAGCTAAAGATGAAATTCCAAGAATGTGAACATCATTTTCAATAGCCTGTTTGGCAGCTTCTTTAGGAGTTTGAAACAAGGGGCCAATATCTACATCAAAACCTAAATCGGCATAGCCCGTAGCTACCACCTTAGCACCTCTATCATGACCATCTTGTCCTAATTTAGCAATCATTATACGAGGGCGTCTACCTTCTAATTCAGCAAATTTATCTGCTAATTCAGAGGCTTTTTTAAATAACTTATCGTCTTTGATCTCTTTACTATACACTCCAGATATGGTTTTATGAACAGCTTTATGTCTTCCAAATACTATTTCCAAAGCATCTGAGATTTCACCTAAAGTGGCTCTATCTCTTGCTGCTTTTATAGCCAAATCTAATAAATTTCCGTTACCTGATTCTGCAGCTTTGGTTAAATCTCCCAATCGAGATTTTACATTCTCTGAATTTCTTGAGGCTTTGACTTCATTCAATCGTTGAATTTGTGATTTTCTCACAGCTTCATTATCTACTTCTAATATATGCAAAGGATCTTCTTGTTCAAGCTGATATTTATTGACCCCTACGATGATATCTTGACCACTATCTATTTTGGCTTGTTTCTTTGCTGCAGCTTCTTCGATACGCATTTTCGGAATGCCTTTTTCAATAGCTTTTGTCATTCCTCCTAATTCCTCAACTTCCAGCATTAAACCCCAAGCTTTGTTAGCAATATCTTTTGTGAGTTGCTCTACATGATAACTTCCTGCCCAAGGGTCTACAGTTCTAGTAATTTGAGTCTCTTCTTGTAAATATATTTGAGTGTTTCTTGCTATTCTAGCAGAGAAATCTGTGGGCAATGCAATGGCTTCATCAAGCGCATTTGTGTGTAAACTTTGAGTCCCGCCAAAAGCAGCAGCCATGGCTTCAATTGTTGTTCTGGCAACATTGTTAAAAGGATCCTGTTCGGTTAAACTCCATCCGCTTGTTTGACAATGTGTTCTTAATGCTAGCGATTTTGGATTTTTAGGATTGAATTGTTTTACAATTTTTGCCCAAAGCATTCTAGCTGCTCTCATTTTAGCAATTTCAGTAAAATGATCCATGCCAATGGCCCAAAAGAAAGATAATCTAGGCGCAAATGAATCAATATCCATACCAGCGTCTAATCCTTTTTTTATGTATTCTAATCCGTCAGCTAAAGTATAGGCTAATTCTATCTCTGAGGTTGCTCCAGCTTCTTGCATATGGTAACCAGAGATAGAAATTGAATTAAACTTCGGCATATTATTACTTGAGAATTCAAAAATATCAGCAATAATTTTCATGGAAGGAGTTGGTGGATAGATGTATGTATTCCTTACCATAAACTCTTTTAGTATATCATTCTGAATGGTTCCAGAAAG
>Ga0115559_1000390_pt1 | contig 31035 bp, 28 predicted proteins | sample COGITO_mtgs_1105_3_FD_87281 | JGI IMG/M metagenome (GOLD analysis project Ga0115559, IMG submission 87281) | Pelagic marine microbial communities from North Sea - COGITO_mtgs_110506 | ecosystem: Environmental > Aquatic > Marine > Epipelagic | place: Germany:Helgoland, sampling site Kabeltonne... | reverse complement strand
TCGAGCGCGCTTGCTTCCCGCGCTCTCACCCCTTTGGGGCGCCGCCGCTGCGCTCTGGCGACCAAAATGCTCCTGTAGTCGCATTTTTTCGAACTGCTGTCGTCGGTCTCATCCGGCCAAGCCTCCAAACGAAAAACCCCCGCCGATGGCGAGGGTTTCACGTTTGGTAGGACCAGGCGGATTGTTTCGAGCGCGCTTGCTTCCCGCGCTCTCACCCCTTTGGGGCGCCGCCGCTGCGCTCTGGCGACCAAAATGCGCCTGTAGTCGCATTTTGTCGGACCGCCGACCTCTACCACGTCAAGGCCGATTGGCCGCACCAAGACACGCGTGGACTCGTCAAAATTAGTGGTAAGTGACTTTGGAATCAACCGCTCGCACGGCACAAATTGGATTGGTGGCGCACAGCCGGCAGGAGTGGGCAGGCCGAAGTTGAAGAGCACGTCTCTGATGCCGCTGACTCGAGGTGAGTCAACGACGGTTCATGAGGCAGATGTCGTTATCGGCTGGGAGATATTTGGTGGGCGTGCATTGCGTGAGGGCAACTGTAAGCTGACTTGGATCGCTGGCCACAACGGCGGCAGAGCTGCAGTATGAAAAGGCGGCAGACATTCGTGACCAGATTACACAGCTTCAGAATGTGCAGGCGACGCAGAACATAGAGGGTACGAGAGGGGGTCTCGATCTCATGGCGGTCTTCACAGAGCATGGCCATGCGTGTGTGCAGGTACTCTTTGTGCGGTCGCCCCTTTACTGTTTCAATGCAGTGACGCGATCGTCCACTCTCCTCGCGCGAGTTTCGGCGCACGTGGACGCAGCAAATCCAGCCAGATCAGACAGCTTATTAACCGCTCGTCTAAGGTTACTTAAACAACGCCGCAGAGATGCACACAAAAAGGGGTCTTCACCTGTTAAAGCTCAATATCGGTTACCTTATTTCAGTGCGTTTTTAATTTTTCTGATAACGCTTGAGACCCAGAGACCGATAGAATGCTGAGCATAAATTGACTGGAAAGCCCATGAGAAAGGACCGCGAATATAGCGATATACCCGGCACTTACGTTTTTGATCCCGAGCACTCGCGACAAGGCTATCACCTCAATATGTTCTGTATGTCGCTGAACAAAGAGGCGAACAGGGAGCAGTTTAGGCGAGACGAGTCGGCTTATTTAGATGTCTTTCCCATGAGCCCAGAGCAACGCGATGCTGTTTTGCAGCGCGATTGGATCGGCCTGCTAAGACTGGGAGGAAACATCTACTACACGTTCAAGCTGGCTATTTTCGATGGCATTAATATGCAGGAGATTGGCGCGCGCATGGAAGGTGTGCCGGATGAGCAGTTCAAAGCCATGATGATTAATGGTGGTCGTCCGATACAGGGTAACCGTTATCAAAAGGAGTGGAATCGCAGTGGCTAAGCTGTTCGCAGGCGTCGGAACTTCTCATGTGCCGGGAATCGGTGCCGCGGTGGATCATAAAAAGACTCAAACAGATTACTGGAAACCGTTATTTGATGGTTATGAGCCGGCCAGAGAGTGGATGCAAAATGAGGCTCCAGACGTAGTCATCATTGTTTACAACGATCATGCCTCGGCGTTTTCTCTGGAACTGATTCCTACATTTGCTATCGGTGTCGCAGAGCGCTTTCAGCCGGCTGATGAAGGCTATGGCCCCCGAAAAGTGCCGGTTGTGGAAGGCCATCCCGAACTGGCGTGGCATCTTGCTGAGTCGCTGATCCTCGATGAGTTCGATATGACGATTGCCAACGAGATGCCCGTTGATCACGGACTTACCGTGCCATTGTCGATCGCCTGTGGTGAGCCCGATATTTGGCCTTGTAAGGTGATTCCGCTCTGCGTAAACGTTATCCAATACCCATCTCCAACAGGAAACCGCTGCTACCAGCTGGGTAAAGCCATTCGTAAAGCGGTGGAGGCATTCCCGGCAGATCTCAAGGTCGCCATTTTTGGCACGGGAGGCATGTCTCACCAACTGCAAGGTGAGCGTGCCGGCTTGGTAAACGCAGATTTTGATATTGCGTTTCTCGATGACCTGACCCGGAACGTAGACCGGCTGGTCCGAATTCCACACGTTGAGTATCTGAGAGAGGCAGGATCAGAGGGGGCCGAATTAGTCATGTGGATGATCATGCGGGGTGCTCTCGATGATGACGCGCGGGAGGTCTATCGCCACTTCCATGTTCCCGCCTCTAACACGGCAGCGGGGCTGATCATTCTGGAGAATCCCTGATGCGGATGGGCGTTTTTGGGTTGGGTGAGGCGGGTAGTCGGATTGCTGCCGATCTTGCCCAATCTTCAATTCAGGTCAGTGCCTATGACCCCGCTGATGTTTGTACGCCTGACGGAGTAGTCAGATGTGATAGCCCGGTAGGAGCTATCCAAGACGCTGCAGTGGTCATAGCGCTGACTGCGGCCACCGACGCCATGGAGGCGCTGGATCAAGCATTTGACGACATCCCCGCAGGCGCGATTTATGCGGATTTTTCGACGGCGTCAGCATCGCTAAAGATCGATTTAGCCGCTCGCGCATTCCAACGTCACATCGCCTTTGTTGATGTTGCACTGCTGGCCGTTGTTCCTGGAAATGGATTGCGGACAACCGCGCTTGCGTCGGGCACTGGTGCCGATCGGTTCGTTGATATCTTCGGTTCTCTTGGTATGCCGGTGGAGTCTCTAGGCGAAAAGCCTGGAGATGCGGCCACACGCAAACTTCTTCGGAGCGTTTTCATGAAAGGTCTGGCAGGAGTCATGATTGAAGCGCTGCAGGCAGCCGATCGTGCAAATCTCTCCTCTTGGCTTTGGAGCAACTTAACGTCAGAGATTGCAAAGGCTGATGAGTCGCTGGTGCACCGACTGGTGAGCGGCACGGGTTCTCATGCAGAGCGACGCCTCCATGAGATGAAGGCTTCGGCGCAGCTTCTACAGGACTTGGGCGTGGAACCTGTGATGACCCGAGGGACCGTCGAAAATCTGCAGCGGGTGCTCGAAGACGGCCTGCCACCTATCCCTGCAGCGGCCTCGTGATCCCCGCTAAGAATCACTTCTGAGGCACCCATGGATCCTGATTGGTTAGTATTCCACCCAGAGCCGTCCATCCCAGAGTTCAAGCTGCCGGCGGGTGCGATTGACGCTCACTGTCATGTATTCGGCCCTGCCGGTGAATTTCCTTTTGCACCTGAACGCAAATACACCCCCTGTGACGCTGGCAAAGACAAGCTCTGGACCTTGCGGGATCATCTTGGCCTCCATCGGAATGTCATTGTTCAGGCCACGTGTCACGGTGCAGACAACCGGGCTCTAGTGGACGCACTGGCGGACTCTAGGGGAAAGGCCCGCGGGGTGGCGACCGTGCGTGCCAGCGTCACCGACGAGGAGCTTAAGCTGCTCGACAATGCGGGTGTGCGGGGTGTGCGCTTCAACTTCGTCAAGCGACTGGTCGATGCCTTACCCTTCGACGATCTGCAACGCATAGCCGAGAGAATTGCGCCTCTTGGCTGGCACATCGTCATTTACTTTGAGGCCGCTGATCTCTCAGAGTATTACGAATTTTTTACGGCGCTTCCCACGACAGTAGTCGTTGATCACATGGGAAGGCCGGATATTACGGCGCCCATCGATGGACCGGATTTTGAGTTATTTCTGCGTTTGCTGAGTGATAACGACAACTTCTGGTCCAAGGTCAGCTGCCCGGAGCGTCTTTCTGGTGTTGGGCCTGAGGGTGGTTACGAGGATGTTGTGCCATTTGCTCGCACCGTGGTGGAGAACTTTTCTGATCGTGTGCTTTGGGGAACAGACTGGCCCCACCCAAACATGAAAACCCACATGCCTGACGACGGAAAGCTGGTGGATTTCGTTCCTAAAATCGCGGTGACGAGGGAGTTGCAGAGGAAGCTTCTTGTCGACAATCCTATGCGCCTTTATTGGCCCGAGGGGTCCGCGTTATAAAGATCTGTCTCGCCGGTGAGGGCGCCTTTGGGAACAAGCACTTGGATGCTCTTGCGTGTATCGACGGTGTCGAAGTGGTGTCTCTCGTCGGTGGCCTGGAAGAAGCGACTCGAAAGGTGGCTGACGAGCGTAACATTCCCCATTGGTCATTGGACTTGGAAGTGGGGCTCGCCCAGCCAGGAGTCGAAGCGGTGATTCTGGCAACACCCACTCCTTTGCATGCCTCACAGGCGATGCAAGCCCTCAGCGCTGGCAAGCATGTCTTGGTAGAGATTCCTATGGCAGACAATTTGAAAGAGGCTGAGGCTCTTGCTGCGCTGCAGCTCGAAACGGGTTTGGTTGCAATGGCGGGCCATGTTCGCCGCTTCAACCCCAGTCACCAATGGATACATGAGCGTATTGCAGGGGGGGAGTTGTCGATTCAGCAGCTAGATGTGCAGACGTATTTCTTTCGTCGCAGTAATCTCAATGCGCTGGGTCAGCCGCGAAGCTGGACCGATCACCTACTTTGGCATCATGCCTGTCACACAGTCGATCTGTTTATGTACCAAACTGGAGAAGAAATTGCGGATTGTTTTGCGGTGCAAGGGCCAATAAATGAAGAGCTCGGTATCGCCATGGATATGGCGATTTTGATGAAGAGCGCTTCGGGTGCGGTTTGCACCCTGTCCCTATCCTTCAATAATGATGGACCGTTGGGTACTGACTTCCGATACATTTGCGATAACGGCACCTACCTCGTTCGTTACGATGATCTCTGTGATGGCAAGGGCAAGCAGATTGATGTGTCCCGGGTCGATGTCTCCATGAATGGTATCGAACTGATCGACCGCGAGTTTTTCTCAGCCATTGAACAAGGGCGTGAGCCAAATGGCAGTATCGGTCAGTGTTTGCCCGCCATGCGCGTGCTGGATCGCATTGAGCGAAAGCTCACCGCTTAAGTTCTTCAGCGACTCGACGAAGTTCCTCAAGAAGTAGCGATGCCGCCGGTGAAGGTTGTGTGTGGGCACGCAGGGTGATGCCGATAGGGCGATAAGTTTCTTCGAGGTCTACGGGCAGAACCTCTAGCAAGCCCGCCTTTCGGTCGTAGAAGATCTGGTGCTCTGATACCAAGGCCACGCGATCGCTATCGAGGAGTAGGCCCCGAACCATCGACTGTGAGCTGGTTTGAACAGCATGTTTGGGCGTTTCCATGTTGTATCCCCGGCATGTCTCGTCGAACAGCAGTCGCGCGGGCGTCTCTGCGGCCGGCAAAACCCACTCCAGATTCTGTAGATCCTGAAAGTCGATTTTCTTTTGTTGCGCAAGAGGGTGATCCTTGCGCGCAATTACAGCGAGGCGATCCTCTATGAGCGTTTCCGTTTTGAAGTCGGCACCCGCCTCAGCAGGGCGAACGGCTCCAACAATGACATCTAGATCGCCGCTGCGAAGGTCTGCTTGCATGAGGTTGTAGGGTCCTTCCTGAGTTGTTACGCCGAGTTGTGGGTGTCGGCTAAGAAGCCGATTGATCGCTTTGGGAGTGAGATAGGTCCGCGTATAGGGCAATGTGCCAATGGCGACATTCCCACTGGTAACGCCATCTAAGCTGGCAAGGTCGTCGAGTGCGTGACGGATTTCGGCGAACGCCATCTTCGTGTGTCGTGCGAGAACAGCGCAGAAGCTAGTCGGGGATACGCCGCCCGGCCCCCTCTCAAAAAGCTCCAGATCGAGCAGTTCCTCCATCTGACGAACCGAGTTGTAGATCGCCGCTTTAGTCACCCCGAGAAGCTTTGCGGCCTCATTGATGTCGCGGGCCTGAAACAATGCGACAAAGGCCGCCAGGCGCTTATAGCTGATGTCCATCGAGAATATGGGTATGGATTGGTAGCTCCGACCACCGGGTACAAAGGACTGATAGGCCGCACCTGCTCGGTCAAATTCTGCTGCTGCAAGCTTTACCCGATGTGCCAGGGCTTCCCCATGAACAGTGGGCATCATGCCGACCGACGATCGGTCGAATAAGACGCAACCCAGCTCTGCCTCTAGCTCTCCCACTGCCTTAGTGACAGCAGTCTGCGAACGGTTCAATTTGTTGGCGGCACGGGTGACATTTTTGTAGTCATAGACATATAGCGCGGATTTGAGATGGCGCAAACTGATTTCGGTGATGCCCAGGTGAGTTGCGGTCATGGGTAAAAGATCTATGAATTTCTGTTACAAGATAGCATCTGATTCACGAAATTTCATGGAAAATCTCCGTCACTAGTGCCTCCTCAGCAGCAAACTTTTCCCATGGACACTCAATGAAATTGCATTGGCTGTAATAGTAGCGCGTCCCTAAACTAGCAGCTCGTCATCAAGGTTGGCTCCATGAAACAGCTGGAGATCCCTTTCATGCAGTTGCGCGGAGGTAGCTCGAAAGGGCTTTACTTTCTGGCCTCTGATCTACCATCTGAAGCTGATGTGCGGAACGCCATACTTGTTGATGCTGTTGGCCGAGGCTCGCGGCAAATAGACGGTTTGGGCGGTGCAGACCCCCTCACGAGCAAAGTCGCCATCGTTGGGCCCTCGACCCGTGCTGATGCTGACATCGACTTTCTTTTCGCCCAAGTGGTTGTAGGCCAAGATGTGGTCGATACCACGCCCAACTGCGGCAACATATTAGCGGGTGTGGGGCCGTTCGCTGTTGAAGCGGGGCTGGTCCGGGCTCAACCCGGAAAGACCTGCGTTACCGTGCATATGGTCAATAGCGGGAAGCTCTGTGCACTGCTTCTGGCCACACCAGATGGCGTTATGGAATACGAGGGTGATACGGCGATTGATGGTGTGCCCGGCACATCGGCTGCGGTTGTCTGTAACTATCTGGATGTGGCCGGTTCTATTTGTGGTGCCTTGCTACCCACTGGGAACGTTGTTGATTCCGTTGGTGGGGTTCGGGTCACTTGCGTGGATAACGGGATGCCGGTGGTGGCGTTACTGGCTAAAGACTTTGGTCTGACGGGGCATGAAAGCCCGGAAAAGCTCAACAGCGATCAGGCTCTGAAAACCCGACTGGAGTCCATCCGTATCGAACTGGGGCCAATGATGAACCTCGGTGATGTCGCTGACAAAGCGGTGCCAAAGATGTGTCTGATTTCCCCGGCTCTGCACGGCGGATTGATCAATACCCGAACCTTTATCCCTCACAAATGCCACAGCGCCGTAGGCGTGCTGGGAGCGGTATCGGCCGCAACGGCGGCCATCATCCCGGGCTCGGTGGCCGAAGGTCTGGTCAATGTGCCGCTAGGTGAGACCAAGCAGATTTCCGTTGAGCATCCTTCGGGAGAATTCTCTATCTCCCTTGAGGTCGACGAATCAGGTGAGCTTCCAGAGATCAAGAAAGCGGGAGTACTGCGCACGGCACGACTGCTCAGCCGTGGCGTGCTTTTCGTTCCTGCCCCAGCCAAGCGAGGTCCATAAATGAAGACAGTGGCAGTAAGAAACATTGACCGAGCGAGTGCAGACACTGTGGATGCCCTGGCTGCGTTCGGTGTGGCAACGGTGCACGAGGCACAGGGCCGCTCAGGCCTCATGAAGCCCTACATCACCCCAATATATCCGCGCGCCCAGATCGGGGGCAGCGCTATTACGGTCCTGGCCCAACCCGGAGATAACTGGATGATCCACGTCGCGATTGAGCTATGCCAGCCGGGCGACGTCCTGGTGGTCGGTTGCACCACAGACAATACGGACGGGATGTTTGGTGACCTGCTGGCGACTTCCTGCCAAGCCCGGGGCGTCCGCGGTTTGATTATTGATGCCGGTGTCCGCGATGTGGCCGACCTTCACGAGATGAACTTTCCGGTCTGGTCCCGCGCCGTGTCCGCCAAGGGTACCGTGAAAAATACCCTGGGCGCGGTCAACGTTCCTCTGGTGTGCGCAGGACAACTCGTAACGCCGGGCGATGTGGTGGTGGCGGATGACGACGGTGTCGTTGTCGTGCCCCGTAGCAGCGCCGACGCCGCCCGAGACGCTGCGCAGGCTCGCGAAGACAACGAGGCGAGCAAACGGGAACGCCTGGCCGGCGGTGAACTCGGCCTCGATATGTACAACATGCGCCCGCGCCTAGAAGAGGCGGGTCTCGTTTATCTCGACTCGCTCTCCGATCTGGTTGAAGCATAGACAACGGCTATGAACATGGACCATGAGGTATAGAAAAAAATGAGTGACAACAAATCAGTTCTGGTAATCAGTGCCCACGCGGCGGACTTTGTTTGGCGGTGCGGTGGCGCCATCGCACTCCATCAGAAGCGCGGCTATGACGTCACGATCGCCTGCCTGTCTTTCGGCGAAAGGGGTGAATCCGCCAAGCTGTGGAAAAAAGGCAATATGAGTCTGGACGAAGTGAAAGCCGTTCGGCGTGATGAGGCCGAAGCAGCGGCAGCCGCGCTCAATGCCCACGATATTCAGTTCTTTGATTTTGGTGATTATCCGCTGGAGATAGATACAGACGGCAAATACAAAATTGTCGATCTGATCCGTAAGGTACAGCCCACCTTCATGCTGAGCCATTCCAAGTACGATCCCTATAACACCGACCATATGTATGCCACGGAGGTCGCGATGCAATGCCGCATGATTGCGCAGGCCTGGGGTCATAATCCTGAGGAACAGGTTCTTGGTGCCCCACAACTTTATCTGTTTGAGCCCCACCAGACTGAACAGATGGGCTGGAAGCCCGATGTTTTCTTAGATATTTCAGAGGTCTGGGACGAAAAATGGGCCGCGATTCAATGTATGCAGGGGCAGGAACACCTTTGGCATTTCTACGAGAACGTTGCTGAAAACCGGGGCAACCACTTCCGGAGAAACTCTGGTGGCCAGGCGGGCGGCAAGAGCGTGAAGTATGCGGAGGGCTTTCAGAGCGTCTATCCGCGATGCGTCGATGAATTGTGAGGAGCGATTCGCAGGGACACACCTCTCTCATTCAGGGCATGTGGCATCGCAAATAGCAACACAAGGGCATAGGGCATGGAGAAGTGGGTGAAAGCCACGGCAAGACATGGCCGTAACCTGTCGGTCTATCTGGCGACATCTGCGGCGCGTTGCTGGTTTCACTTCGGTCTGGACGACCCGATGATTTTTGCTTCGGCTCGCGACGTGGTCAAGGATAGCGGCCGACCCACAGATCAGTGCTTCGAGTGCGAAGGGGTAGGCCATGCGTTTGCGAACGCGGTCCGGCCCAGTTTTCGAGAGCAAGCAGCCGAGCTAGCGCAGCGCAGAACATTGGATTTCTTTCAGCAAGCCTTCGTTGGCGGGGCTGCGAGGTAGTTGCTTTGAACGGTAGCTTGAAATTCCATCGAGAGGTCATCACGTGAAGCTAATAACCCGATTACTTATTCTTTGTATGCTCGCCGCTGGTGGGGTTAGTTGCCAACGTGAAGCCTTGGAAGAAACTAAACCGGCGGAGCCGTCGGCCATAGAAACTCGACCCAATTTCCTGCTGGTAGTTGTCGACGATATGGGTTTCGCCGACATCGAGCCTTTCGGCAGTGAGATCGAAACACCTACGCTCACACGGCTCGCCGAGAATGGTGTGATGTTTACGAGCTTCTATGCGGCGCCTACCTGCTCGCCAGCACGGGCCATGCTCATGTCGGGTATGGACAATCATATCGCGGGTATCGGAAATATGGCCGAGACCGTGGCTGACAACCAGATGGGGCTGCCTGGCTACGAAGGTCATTTAAGTGAGGAGGTGCCGACGATTGCCGAACGCCTGTCCGAGCACGGTTATCGCACTGTGATGGCGGGTAAGTGGCACCTGGGAATGAAGCGTGAGTTGAGCCCCGGAGCGCGGGGCTTCGATCATGCGCTGAGTTTCAGCTTTGGCGGCGGTAGCCATTACTCGGATCTTCTGGGTCCTGATCTGCATCGCCCGAAACTTCTGTATCGCAAGAACGGTGTGCTCAATCCGCAACTTGAGGATGACTTCTATTCCACGACGAGTTTTACCTCGGAAGTGATCGCGGGTCTCGAGAGCACGGCGCACACCGGTAAGCCATTCTTTGCCTATCTGGCGTTTACCGCGCCGCATTGGCCTCTCCAACTCCCCTCCAATGACGCTGATGCCTTCGCCGGCCGCTATGACCAGGGCTACGACATCCTGTGGCAGGAACGACTCACTAAGCAGCGCGAGCTGGGATTGTTTGACGAGGCGCAGAGCTCTGCGCCGCGACCGGAAGGCGTTCCCGCTTGGGATGAGTTGGATGTAGAGAGTCAGCGGCGGTCGTCGCGAGTGATGGAAATCTACGCGGGCATGATCCAGAAGCTCGACACTGAGCTCGATCGATTGCTTGCGTATCTAGAGTTCAAGCATCTCGCAAAGGATACTGTCGTTATCTTCATCTCCGACAATGGCGCTGACAGCTGGGATGCCGGTCACGCACCGCCTGCTGTCCGAGATCATGCCGTCACCTTCGACAACCGCTACGAGAACATGGGCAGGCCGGGGTCTTTCACGCTGTTTGATCGAGGTTGGGGCTGGGTCAGTAGTACGCCATTCAGAGGCTACAAGGGTTCCACGTTTGAAGGTGGCATTCGCGTGCCCGCTATTATTTCTTCAGCAGATATCTCGTCGCCGGGCAGGATATCAACGGAAACGGTCAGCATTACAGACTTCGCGCCGACGATTATGGAGTTGGCGGATATACCGTTTGAAGAAAGCCAGTTTTCGGGACGTAGCATCACTCGGCTTATGAAAAACGAATCTGACTCCGTGCGATCCGATGGGGATTATGTCGGCGTGGAAATCTGGGGCCGCCGAGCAATTAAGGTCGGCAATTGGAAGGCCGTGCGGATGCCAAAGCCTCTAAGCGATGATCGTTGGTTGCTGTTTGATCTCGATGCTGATCCTGCTGAGCAGAACAACCTCGCTGAGGACGAGCCCGAGACGCTTGCCAAGCTTGAGGCGGCGTGGGAGCGCTACGTAGCAGAGAACAATGTCGTATTGCCTGAGGGGCCTTTCCGCATCCTGCCGCCGGAACCGCTACCGACTGATTAAGGGTTTTGAAAGTAGACGGCTTGGCTGCGATCTATCTCGAGATCAGGCCGTTAGCGCGCTTGGTGTGGCACTGCAGCTCCAGCTGGAGTATAGCTTTGCGGATCTGCGGCTTGCTTTAAGGCGATCGTACCTGCTCTGGGTAACGCCCCATAGCCAGGAACATGGCGATACAGGCTACAAGCATACCCACGGCCACGCTAAGCATTGTCGCGTAGCCGCCTGTGGCCTGCGCGACAGCCCCGAACAGCGGTGGGGCAATGCCCGCACCCACTAAGAAAAAGGCAATGATGGCGCCGAAAATCTCCGGGTAATGGTCTGGTCCAAAGAACGTACTTGTCAGGTATGCCAGCAGATCCAGCTCAGCTCCGGCCGCCAGACCAATCATGATAGCGATCATCATTGCGGTTGAAGTACCCACATCCCCTCTTAAGATTATTAGCAGAGCGATGGTCGGGAGCATAAAAAAAACGGCGGCGACACCGGGCGCCCAAAACTTATCGACTAGGATCCCAACCGCAAGACGACCAATCACCACGGTAATACCCATTACCGATGCGATGCCTGCAATCGCGCTTGGCGCGAAACCTTGTTCGCCCATGATTCGCGGGAAGTTGGACAACAAGCCGGTAAGAACGATAACAGTTACGAACATTACGGCGCCAAGTAGCCAGAAATTAGTAGTTCGCATGGCCTGAGAGCGAGTAATGCCCCATGAAGTCGGCCCTGTCGCACCCGCGTCTCCGGTTTGCGCTGTGGTGTTCTCGCGAAACAGAGAGAAAACAATCGGCAGTGATATGCACATCGCTCCCAATCCGATAGTTCTGTACCCCAGACGCCAGCCATAATTTGAGATTACGAACTCCACAATGGGCGGAAGTATGAAGGCTCCCAACCCCGTTCCCATCATCGTGATCCCAATAGCCTTGCCACGGTGCTTTGTGAACCAGCCATTAAGGACGCCTGTCCACACTATTGGCAAGGAGCCTGCTCCAAGCAAACCGAGCAGCGCCCAACTTGCACACCAGACGGCCAAGGACCCCGTGTTGAATGAAAGGAGCACGTAAGCCAGGGAGTGCCCAATGAGCCCGAATATGCCGATACTGCGCAATCCATGTCGTTTGACCAGAGAACCAACAATGGGGCCAGTGATAAGGCCTAGACACATCATGACGGTGTAGCTCAGGAAAAACTGCGGCGGTGTCCAACCAAACTCTGCCGTGACGGGGCCTACAAAAAACCCCTGCGAGTAGCTAGTCAGAGTGAAAATGCCGCACATGGTGCCGATAGTGGCGGCTAGCAGAGGCCTCCAACCCTGAGAAAACTCATTCATCTTCGCGTGGCTCCGATTTGGTTTTTTGTAGGTATCCGGAATCGATAGGCCGAGCATTCATTAAAGCCACATTGCGTGGCTAATGAACATTTGTGTAAAGCGAATGAATTCGAATACGTAGACATTCAAGCTTCTGTGTCTGGCGGGTCGCGATAGTGCCTTTCCAGAGATTGTCCTTGTGACCGCCGTCAGATACCGAAGCGAGAAGGGCCTAGGATTCGGGGAGTAGCTTTAACTCCGGCATTTTCTCCATTACTCGTAGATCCCAAGGGGGTAGGTCGCCATATTTACGCCGCAGAAAATTGATGAAAATGCGCACTTTCATCGGTACATACTGTGACCGACGGTAGTAGGCGCGGAGAGATACTTCGCGGACTTTGTACTCGGCCATTATCGGCACCAGTTTCCCAGACAGAATCTCTTTTTCAATGAAGAAAATAGGCATCAACGACAGGCAATGACCGCTCGTGACCGCGGCATGAAGCATCCAGATGTTATTAGCCACGATGACGGGCTCAATAGGAATCTCAACTGGCCGGTCATCTTTCATCAGGTTCAGCTTGAGTGTAGGCGTCACGTAATTATTTAGCGCAAAAGGATGATCGGCCAGGTCCTCGGGTGAGGACGGGATGCCATGTTTTTCGAGGTAACTGGGACTCGCTACTAGCAAACGGCGCACAGGCAAAACCTCTGTAGCTTCGAGCACTCCGGTCGGCGTGTTTCCGGCTTGAATACACACATCAAAGCCTTCGTGCACCGGATCACAGAACCTATCGTGCTGCTGAAGGTCGATACTCAGGTCGGGATGATCGCGACCGAATTCACACAGGTCCTGAGCGAGGCACACTGAGGTGAAAGACGAAATACAACTGACGCGGAATGTCCCGCTCAGGCCCCACTCCATGGTGCTCACTGCGGATTTCGCATTGTCGAGATCACCGACGATCTTGACGCAGCGTTCGTAAAAGTTAGCGCCCGTGTCGGTGAGCGACATTTTTCGGGTGGAGCGCTGCAGTAGTACCATTTCCATATGGGATTCAAGTTGGTTGATTCGCTTTGTGATGACGGACTTGGCGATGCCTTCCTGACGCGCCGCCTCGGCAAAACTGCCGGCCTCGACGACTTTGACGAAGGAGCGAATGGATTTGAGTTCGTCCATGTTTGTTCTCGAAACGCGAATATTGAGTCAGTTAAACAGCATATTGTTTGCGAATAAAGTCATTTTTACTATCCGTGCTGAGCTAGGAGCATTTGAGCGCGCTTCTGCCTAGGGGCAGGGTGGCGATTAAACATAACTAAAAAAGGGTATCTCAGAATGACAAAAAGTCGGCTCGGAGCGTGGTTGGGAAGAGGCCTTTATCTAGGACTTATTTCTGCTAGTGCCAGCGCTAGCACCGGTGTGTTTGCGCAGGGCGCTTTGGAAGAAGTGGTGGTTTCTGCTACGCGTCGGGCAGAGAGTATTCAAGATGTTCCGATTTCCGTTGCTGCGGTGAGCGGCGACACGATTCAGGATCTTGGCATTATGGATATGGAACAGCTGTCATTGCTGATTCCAAACTTTGAAATTAACAGCGCTTCTATTCTGCCAAACCTTTATATCCGTGGGCTGGGCTCGGGTGCTAGCCACTCGATCGAGCAGTCTGTTGGCCGCTTTGTTGATGACGTCTACATCGGCCGCGCCGCGATTAATCTCCATGGGTTTATGGATCTCGCTGGTGTGGAAGTGTTACGGGGGCCTCAGGGCACTTTGTTTGGGAAAAACACCGTAGCTGGGGCCTTGATAATGCATACCGCTAAGCCGACTTCCGAATTTGAAGCAGGCTTTACGGCATCTGCCAGTACTTATGAAACGACGGGTGGCAACAACGACGTCGAGGGCTACATCTCAGGGCCTCTAACCGATAATCTTGGAGCGCGCCTTGCTGTTCGCTACCGCGACGCCGACGGGTTCTATGAGAACAGACTGGTTGGCCCTGGCGGACCTAACCGTGACGAGAGCATGTTTAGGCTGAGTTTTGCCTGGACGCCCACAGATCGAACACGAGTAGACCTAAAACTCGAGCACGCCGAGTTTGATGAAGACGGCGCAGATACCGCCGAATGGAATGATGCTGGCGGCCCGCCATTGTTTGTTTATCAAACACATTCGCCCGATTTCACTCCGGAATTAGATTGGATCTACGACGTTGATTGTACTGATGTGGTCGCTAATCGCGATACGACAGGAGATGGCGCGGCAGACACCGCGTTTAATACGGGATCATTTTGTCCAAGTCGAGATCAGGAGAGCCAGAACATAACGCTGCGGGTAGAGCATGACTTTGAAGCGGGCACTTTGACTTCCGTCACGGCGTTTCAGACCTATGATTACCAGCACAATTTCTTGGGCCTTGATATGGGTCTAGCTAGTGGCTTTCGGGCTCGAAGAAACGAAGACTACGAGGGATTCACTCAGGAATTTCGATTTGCCTCGACACCCACCGATACCATGGACTACATCTTTGGCGCGTATTTTGAAGATTCGGAGCTGAAGCGGTTCCAAAATTCGAGCCTTAATCTGTCCACGGTGTTTCTTGATCCCGGTGGTTTATACATGGATCGGTACGAGCCGTGGAATCAGGATACCCAAACCGTTGCGGGCTTTGGCCAGGTTCGTTGGCAGGTTTCTAACGACATCTCGCTTATCCTCGGCGGTCGCTACGCCCGCGAAGAAAAGGATTTTGCGTTCGAGCGCTACTTTGCCGAGTACCAGACCAACAACCGCCTAGATATTCCAGGAGGCCCTGGGGGCCCTCCCTTGGTTGCCTCGGATAGTCGCAGCGAGAGCAAGTTTACAGGTGCTGTGACGCTGCAGTGGGACGTCAGTGATAGCGCGATGCTCTATGCGAACTACTCACAAGGGCATAAGACCGGTGGCTTCAGTGATCGAATCGAGGGGCCTGAAGCAAATTTTGAGTATGACGATGAAAACGTGGACTCTTTTGAAGTCGGGGCGAAGGCCTCGCTACTTGATGGGGCTCTGGCGCTGAACGTAGCACTTTACCGAATAGATATTGAGGGGCTGCAGCTTTCCACGCAGATACCGGGTGAGATACCCGCATTTTCGGTTTCAAATGCCGCGGATTCCACCAGTCAGGGTATCGAATTTGACTCGACATGGGCCCTCAACAGCGTATGGACTCTGGGGGCGAACTTTGCCTACACCGACGCCGAGTACGACTCTTTCCCCGGTGCAGAGTGTTATCCAGGTACTCCAGTGGTTCCAGACGCTGAGACTGGGACCTGTAACCTAGCGGGTTTGCCACTCATTTTCGCACCTGAGGTGAAAGCTGCGCTGTTCGCGGATTTTCAGGTTGATGATGTCTTTGCGGGGTGGGGTGTCGGGGGGCGACTCGATATTTCTTACTCCGACGACTTTTACACGGACATCTCTTACCAAGATAACGTACTAACCGAGTCGTTCACGCTCTATAACGCCGTGCTGCGCTTGGTTTCTCCTTCCGAGAACTGGACCGTCTCCCTCATAGGAAAGAATCTTAGCAACGAGGATTATTGCGCATGGTGCATTCCCTCGGGTCCTAACATCCTAGCGGCCATGAACCCTCCCAGAGAGATTGCTATTCAGTTCCGAGCTAGATTCGACTGAGTCACGTCTGATTTTTTCTTAATGCCGGTAAGGATTAACTGATGCCTGTTATTGTGCCAACCAATGAGGAGGTCCTGAGTTACGCGGGCCTCCATCTTTTCCACAGTGGTGTTTCGAACTGCTCCATGCGTGTCCGCATGGTGCTTGAGGAGAAAGGCCTCGAGTGGGAGAGCCACCACCTCAATATTCTCAAGAAGGAACACATAACGCCTGAATACTTCGGCATCAATCCTGCCGGGCTGGTTCCAACATTGGTTAATGATGGCGTGGTTATCATCGAATCTGATGACATTATCGACCATCTCGATGATGCCTTTCCTGAGCCTCCTCTGAAACCTTCAGATCCTCAGCAGCGGGAACAGATGTACTTCTGGCTTCGCAAGGCTGTCGAGATCCATGTCAAAGCTATCAAGACCTTCATCTATGACAGAAGGGTCGGTAAGAATATGGCTCAGAATCTTGAGGAAGAGGAGAAGTACCGCAGTCTGCAGACGAATCGGGAGCTTTTGGAGTTCCATCGCCGCAGCACTACTACCGGTTTCTCCGCGGACGAGGTGAGTGCAGCAGAGGCAATCATCGATGACTGCTTTCAAACGCTGGATAGGGGTCTGGCAGAGAGTGAATGGATTGCTGGGGACGCCTTTTCTCTGGCGGACGTAGCGTGGCTGCCGCTGCAGTTTACGCTCGATCTGCTGGCAGGTTACTCATTTGACTCGTACGACAATATTGCCAAATGGGTCAAGCGTATCGAATCACGGCCCAGTTTCCAGAAGTCAGTAGTCGATTGGTTCCCACCTGAAATGCTGAGGAGTAAATAGTGCTGGAGCTTTATCATCACGGATCATCTGTGTGTGCCGCTAAGGTGCGGTTTGCGCTGGCTGAAAAGGGGGTTGGGGTCGATCAATCTCACTACATCGATATTCTTGCCGGCGAGCAGTTCACTGATGAGTATCGGGCCATCAATCCTAAAGCGGTGGTGCCATCGCTGGTTCATGACGGCAAGATTCTGAATGAGTCCACGGTAATATGTGAATATATTGACGACGAATTCTCCGGGCCAGATCTGATTCCATCTGATGCCTATGGTCGCGCACAGATGCGCATGTGGACCAAGGCTGTCGATGAGCAGCTCCATCCTGCCTGTGGCGAGCTCACCTTCGTTTGCTGCCATCGCCATATTGTTCTTCGTTTGCCGCCCGAGAAGCTGGAAGAGTTTCTAGAAAGCACCCCGGATCAGTCTGTCACCTCGAAGTGGAAGGCGCGTAAACAGGAAATCGTTCGCGAGGGTTTCAGTGCGCCCGGCATAGGCGACACCATTGGGTTGTATTACGACTATCTGGTGAAGATGAACGAAGTGTTGTTACAACAAAAATGGCTAGCCGGAGATGGCTTTTCGCTTGCCGATATCGGCTTGGCCCCCTACGTGAATCGTCTCGATATGCTAAGCATGTCGGGCATGTGGTCCGGACGCCTGCTAGGGGTTGAGCGCTGGTTCTCTGCCATCAAGGCTCGGCCTCGTTTCAAGGAGGTATTTCTCGACTGGTGTCCTGAAAAACTCACGGATGACCTTAAAGAATTTGGCACGCAGAGCTGGCCTGAAGTGAAAACAATCATCGGGCTATAGAGGTGAGGACTATTTAATTATGGATAGACTGAAGGACAAGGTTGCCGTAGTGACCGGCGCTGCTCAGGGAATCGGAGCGGCCTATGCGAAAGGGCTGGCATCACAGGGCGCACTTGTCGTCGTATGTGATCTTGCCGATACCTCATCAGTAGTTGATGAGATCAACGGAGAGGGCGGTTCAGCGATGGGTGTCAGCGCTGATGTCACTGACGACGACTCACTGAAAAACCTGGTAGCCGAGGTTGAGGGGCACTTTGGGCCCATCGAAATTTTGATCAACAACGCTGCGATCTTTGCATCCATCCAATTTAAACCGTTTACTGAGCTAAGTAACGAAGAGTGGGATGCGGTAATGAGGGTGAACGCACGTGGGCCGTTTCAGGCCACCAAGGCGATGCTTCCCAGTATGCAGAAGAACGGCCGTGGCAAGATCATTAACATCTCATCTGGCACGTTCCTGCGAGGGGCGCCTATGTTCTGCCATTACGTGGCCTCTAAAGGTGCTGTGGTGGGCCAAACACGAGCCCTATCGCGAGAGCTCGCGGCCAGTAACGTCTATGTGAACTGTATCATGGTCGGACTCACGGAGAGTGAAGGCGTGGCGGCGAGTAAGCAATATGATATGGCGCGCTCGGCGAACGAGAATATGCGTGCGTTCCAGCGCGATATGATGCCGGACGATCTGTTGGGAACTGTCTACTTTCTTGCCAGTGAAGACAGCGATTTTATTTCTGGTCAGTGCATCAATGTGGATGGTGGCGCGCTGAACTACTGAAACAGTCAGCAGTGGAGCTCAGAGCGTGACGACAGACGATCAGCAAGCCCTAGGACACTGGATCAACGGTGAGCATTGTACCTCGGCCGGAGGTGCGACTTTTACCGTATTCAATCCCAGCGATGACAGCCCATTTTCGGTGGTGGCCGAGGGATCAGCGGTAGAGATGGATCTTGCGGTCCAGGCTGCTCATGACGCCTTTCAGACATACCGACATACGTCGGTGAACGAGCGAGAACGCTGGCTGGCTAATGCGGCCGCAATGCTGGAGGAGCGAAAAGCAGAATTTGTCGATTTGTTGATAGACGAAGCGGGTTCCACTATTTCCAAAGCGCAATTTGAAACGGGCAAAGCGGTGAGCTTTATTCGTGCTGCCATTGGCATGGTAAGACAGGTAAGCGGCAAGACGTTGCCCAGTGATTATCCGGGCCGGATTAGCCTGACCTGGCGTGAGCCCCGCGGTGTGGTTGCTGTCATTACGCCCTTCAATGTTCCGCTCATCAAAGCGAGTCGCCTTTGTGCCAACGCGCTGGCAACGGGTAGTACTGTGGTAATGCTCCCTTCGGAGCACACGCCGGTGATCGCACTTAAGTTTGCGGAATTACTCTCAGAGGCTGGTTTCCCTGACGGTGCAGTCAATGTTGTAGCGGGCGACGGCTACACGATCGGCGACTCCCTGGTGACCCACCCGCTGGTGAGGTCAGTAACCTTTACTGGTTCTACAGTAGTGGGGAAACACATCCAGCAGTTGTGTGCACGCGATAACAAGCATGTGACGCTGGAGCTGGGCGGCAAGAATCCTCTGGTGATTTTGAACGACGCAACGCTATCAGATGCCGTGCAAGGCGCGGTGCGCGGTATGTTTATGCATCAGGGGCAGGCCTGCATCAGTTCAAGTCGGATCTATGTGCAGAAGGGCATATACCCTGAGTTTATCAAAGCGTACACAGGCGCCGTGTCCAAGCTGGGTGTGGGTGATCTGCGTGACCCCGCGACGATTATTGGGCCGATTATCAGCGATCGGCAGCGCGAACGGATCAAGCGGCACATCAGGGATGCGCAGGACAAAGGTGCGAATATCGTGGTCGGTGGAGACTGGGAGGGCAATCGCTGCCACCCTACGGTTTTAACCAATGTGACAGAGGACATGGAATGTCACGCAGAAGAGACTTTTGGTCCTGTGGTCAGCGTCTATCAGGTCGAAGATTTGGATGAAGGTCTCGTCGCGGCCAATAACTCTCGCTACGGATTGAGTTCCGCGATTTATACGAATGACTTTAATAGCGCGCTGCGCTACGCGCGCGCTATTGAGTCGGGCATGGTCCATGTGAATGGGCCCTCTGTGACTGATGAAGCTCATGTGCCTTTCGGGGGTGTTGGTGACAGCGGCTTTGGGCGAGAGGGTACGGAAGCCGATATCGACGCACTCACGGAGCTGAAGTGGGTAACCATGCAGACGAAGACTTAGGTTACACGCATGGAGACCTGGCGCCGTACCGGAGGTGAAATTCCTGAATTCGAGGTCAACCTGCTTGCTGGCGGAGTATGGCGCAGTCGAGAGGTGGTGGCAGCAGGGCGCTTTACCTTACTGAACGTTTATCGCGGTAAGTGGTGTCACCAGTGCGCACGTCACCTGAAGGAATTGGACCTACTGGTTCCCGAGTTTGCGAATCGCGGTGTAGCCGTGGTGGCTGTAAGTGCTGACACCCGGGAGCGCGCGTTAGAATTTTACAAAAAACTAGATCTCCAAAGTCTTCGGGTGGGCTACGAAATGCCGATCGATAAAGCGCGAGAGCTCGGGGTGTTTGTGTCCTCAAAAGCGAAAGAAGAAGAGATGTCTCTTTTTTGTGAGCCTGCGCATTTTCTGATCGGTACTAATCACAAGGTGTTCGCGTCGTGGATTTCCTCTTGTGCATTCGCCCGAGCCAAGCCTCAGGGCATCCTAGAATATGTGGACTTTATCGGCGATAAGGTGAATAAGGTCCCTCGGGGCTCTGCTTGAGGCCGTTGGCACGACGGGTGACTAGCACGACCGCAAATAGCCTCGAATGGACGGAGCGCCCATGTAGCGCAGGCTCTGTGAAAAAGAATTTGACGCTCTTCTCCGCGTCAGGCTTCTGTTTTAACTACTTTGCACCGCAGTTCGGGCAGCGCCTCAACTCTTGAGTCATCGCAGTAAAAGATTGCGTCGATCTGGTGATTCTCACATAAAGCCGGAAGCTCTGAAGGGTAGCGGAGCTGCGCATGTCCGAGCTGGCTGCGGTGACTCCATGGTTCCTCGTCAATGAAGAACAGCACGTCGTATTCGCCCTCGCTCTGTAGGCGGTTATAAAGTTTGTACTCCCGTGGTTCAGCACCCAAGATAATGGCGCGCCGGGGCTTGTATCTGAGACCCGCCAGCACGCTTAAAACCCTTCCAATCTGCTTCATTGGCTCCCCCAATCGGTTGTAAACCGTCGTCCAAGCAGCATGTCAGCGTTGAAATTATGCGCTCTTGTCTGAAATAGAAAGTTCACGATTCGAGAATAGTGAGGGCGCGTGGAAGGATATTATCAACAATATGCCTAACAATTAGAGTCGTCCTGAGACTTGGCTAAACCTTTAGAAGCGAGACCTCAATCCGTTCTCTACTGATTGGAATGTTCCACGGTAGGGGATCAGGCGGGCACAACTTTTCGGCGAAAACTAAAAGCATATAGTATAAGAATAAAAGGAGACGGAGTCATGGAAGCGAGCAAACACTCAGTGTTGTCCAGAACATCAATCGCTATCGGAACGGTTTTTTTAACGTCGGGATTAGTGGTCATTCCCTCAGTCAGTGTTGCGCAAGCAACAGGCACGGCAGTGCTTGAGGAAGTGACCGTTACAGCGCGTAAAAAAGAGGAAAGTTTGTCTGACGTGCCTATTTCGATCAGCGCGGTGTCAGGCGATTTTCTTCAGGAGTCGAATCTGTCAGACCTTTTGGGGCTTGCTGACGAAATACCAAATCTATCATTTGGTGAGGCCTTTAATTCATCTGACCGTTTCGCCATTCGAGGTGTCAGTACTAACGGTAACAATATCGGATTTGAGCAAGCGGTTGGTTTCAATATAGATGGATATTATTTTGGACGTAGTCGATTCGGTCAGACAATGTTTCTGGATCTGGAGCGAGTTGAAGTCTTGAAAGGCCCCCAAAATACCCTGATCGGGAAAAATAATACGGCCGGGGCGATCAACATTACGACGCGTAAACCTGGGGATGAATTTGGCGGTTATTTGGCCACTTCTTATGACTTTGAAGCTGGGGAGGGTTTTGCTGTAGAAGGCGCAGTCGATCTGCCTCTTGGCAACAATGTTAGGAGCAGAATCGCTGCCAGGCTCGAAGACAAAGACGGCTATATGGAGCATGGGCTTACTGGGTCTGATGTCTCGGGCGCTAGAGACAACTTTACGATACGAGGCATAGTACAGTGGGATATCACCGAGCGTGTTGATGCGACCCTTCTGTATCAGTATGGCGAGATCGACAGGGGTGCTCGCCCGCGAGAAGCAGGTGGTAACTGTAACGTGGCTCATCCGATTGACGACTGCTCATACAATAACGTGAAGTATGAGGCAGCATTCTGGGCGGGTGAAAATCGGGAAGACGATTTTGTCACGGAGACCGACTATTCCATGGTCGGGCTGACATTTAACTGGCAGCTCAATGACAGCTGGACACTTTCATCGTTGACCAATTTCACCTCTTATGAAGGCAACGATCTTTCGGAATCGAATTTCGATCAAACTATCGATGCCACATTGGCCCAGATTCAAGATGAGTTTGAGCAATTTAGCCAGGAGGTTCGGTTGCTCGGCTCACTATCGGAGTCCGTTGATCTGATTGCAGGGGTCTATTACAACGACAATACAGTCGATGCCGCTCACTCATTACTGTTTTGCGGCGGCCCTGTTAATTGCTCCGATGCTTCCTCGCCTACATACGGAGGTCTGATGCGCAACTTTGATTCTACTCAAGATGCGGAGACGATCTCGGTGTTCGGTCAGATTGATTTTAGTCTTGGCGACACATTAACCCTCGGCATTGGCGGCCGTTTTACAACGGAAGACAAGGAAGCTAACGGGAGAAAATGGGTTTCGGACCTTGGTGACGGCTCGAGCGGTTTTGTTGGGCACCAAATGGGTGGTGGAACACCTCTGCCCGGTACCGATTTCGCCGGGGGTGGTGGCTGCACATCGCTTCCCTCACTTGGTGGGCCCCGAAGAGATTTGAATGGCCGAACAGTGGGCTGTTACGGCCCGTTGGTGTCGGGATCCAATGGCGGTAGTTTTTCCCGAAGCGAGGACGACTTCTCTCCTAATGCTGTGCTGACCTGGCAACCTAGCGACGAGCACATGTTGTACGTCAGCTACTCAGAGGGATTCAAGGGCGGCGGTTATCAATTGTGGCCGGTGGGTGGTGGCGCACTAACGCCCGCAGAGATCGAATTTGACGGAGAAACTGCCGAGAGCTTTGAGGCGGGCGGCAAGCACACCCTGTTGGCGAGCACGCTGCAGGTAAATTGGTCCGCCTGGTCTACTGAAGTGCAGGGCCTGCAAGTCGCCGCATTTGATCCAGTCATCACCGCACAAAATATCGTTAACGCAGGTCAAACTACGTCTGAAGGTGTTGAGGGCGATTTCATCTGGCTGCCAGACGCTTCGCACCGAATCTCGGCTGCATTTGCCTACACCGATGCTACGTATGATTCTTACGAGGGCGCTAACTGCTACCCAGGACAGACTCCAGAAATGGGCTGTGTTGGCAGACAGCAGAGCCTTACCGGCCAAAGCGTGTCATACGCCCCAGAGTGGCAGTACATCTTTTCGGTTGATGGCGCATACTCCTTTGCGGCGAACATGGAGTGGGGCTGGCGGGCTGCCTATAACTGGCGGGATGATCAGTTTATAGGGACTACAAATCACCCTACCGCTGATGTGCAGGAGGCCTATGGTAAGTTCAACGCCAGTTTGTTCCTGGCGAGTGCCGACGGTAAGTGGCGTGTTTCTTTAATCGGCACAAACCTCAATGATGAGAACGTGGGCACTGGTGCGAATCACGGCCGTATGATGAATCTATTGCCGGAGCAAGGAGTAACGCCGGCAATACCGACATTGGTGTTCATGGCTCCCGGCCGGCAAGTCGCGATTCAGGGTCGCTTCAATTTCTAGATAAAGATATTGGTGGGTTTCGATGGTTGTTCCCCGTTGTTTAAACAGTGAATTGGTGAAGGTGTAGCGTGTCCTTGTATCTGCGTAGCTTGATGACAGTGGCGTTAATTCTCAGTGGCGGCTTTGCTTTTGCCGATACTGAGGCCACGCGGGAACTCAAACTTAGAAATGCAGAGTTTGAGAAGGACATCATCAAAGTATCCGACAGCGTCTATGTAGCGGTGGGTTATGCAGTCTCAGCGGTAAGCATGATCGTGGGTGAGGACGGTCTGGTCATCATAGACACTGGCATCGACACTGTTAGTGGCGCCGAAATCCGGGAGGACTTTCGGAAGATCAGCGAGAAGCCAGTTGTCGGCGTCGTAATTACTCATGGCCATCCTGACCACTTGGGTGGTCTCGCCGCGTTTGTCGATTCTGGAGATGTGCAAGTCTGGGCTCGGGAGGGGCTTCAGGATGAATCCAATACCTTGCGCGAGGCGGGGATAAACCGACAGCGAAAGCGGGGGGCGATGCAGGCGGGCTTTATGCTGAAACCTGAGCAGCGCATCAATAATGGAATTGCCAAGGCTTATTGGCCAAAACGCGGGGGTGCGGTTTTTGAATCCGCTCACGAGGCCAAGCCGACGCACTTTACGACCGACGATCGCACTCGCGTGTCTTTCGCCGGGGTAGATCTAGACCTGGTGGTGGCTGATGGGGAGACCAGCGATGCGCTGTACATTTGGTTCCCCAAAGAGGCGGTGCTCTTCGCGGGGGACAATTTCTACAAGTCATGGCCCAACCTCTCTCCGATTCGGGGTTCAGCGTATCGCGATGTCAGAACATGGGCGATGACAGTTGACGCTATGCTCAATGAGCAGCCTGAAGTCTTAGTACCTGGTCACACGCGACCGATTGTGGGGTCAGAAGTAGCGGCCGAAATGCTCACCAACTACCGCGATGCGATTCAGTTTGTGTTCGATAAGACGGTTGAGGGAATCAACGAAGGATTGACGCCGAACCAGCTCATTGAATACGTCCAGTTGCCTGAAAAGTACCTGAAGCTGGACTATCTCCGACCGCATTACGGCAACCCAGAATGGGCCGTCAGATCAATTTTTGCTGGGTATCTGGGGTGGTTTGATGGCAATGCGACTAATCTCTTCCCGTTAACTGACAAGGAAGAAGCAACCCGCCTCGCTAAAATGGCAGGTGGAATATCACAACTGCGTGCTCAGTCGGAAGCGGCCATGGAGGAGGGTGACTACCAGTGGGTGCTGAAACTCTCCGACTATATCCTCGCTCTTGAGCCAAGATCGACAGATGCAAAGCTGCGCAAAGCGGACGCTATGACAAAACTGGCGGAAGTGGTAATCACCACGACGGCCAGAAACTACTACCTCAGCAGTGCCAAACAATTGCGAGAAAGTGCTGCAGCCATGGTTGTTAGCGCTCCTGACGAATAAGCCATTTCGTTTTAGGCCTTTATTGCGCGCGCGATTAGCCTTCACACGACGAATTCGTACGATTGAACCTACTCGCCGTTGTTTTTTCAGGTTTCTTCCACCTCTCAGGCCTAGTCAAGTCCTCTGGTAATGATCGCGTCTACTGCGGCATAGGTGGATACAGCGAATGGTACGCAATAAGTAAGCGGCACCTTCCAGAAGAGGTCCGGCGAGAGAGATCCAACGAGTATGAGATTGCCTTGATTGATCCCGATCAGGATTGTACCGACGATCATCGACACTTTTGTGCTTTGGCGAATGACAGGCCTGCTGCTGGCGACTCGGAGCCACTGCTGAAACGAAGATTCTTCAGCTCGGATCATAATTTAATCATCAGGGAATTCCTGTCACATTAAGTTCTGGCGGCCAATTGCGGAGATATTCGCCAGCCATACCGTTGGTTTGGTTCGTAGCGAAAATTTGCACTAGCAAGAAAAGGCGGTGTAAAAATTGAGGGAGCCTCGCGCAGAACGGACTCGATCACACTCAGCTCCCTCGAAATGCTCGCCACGAGAGCTATGTCAATTTACACGTTGAGGGTGAGCAGGGCCGCGGATGGCTTTGTTAATTCATGATGATTCCAAATTTTTTCAGCGTTAGCGCAGTGGTCGTGGGTGAGAGTGGGCACAACTACACGGTCGGTATTAATTTTTTACCGACTCACGCATGGTGACAAACTCCTCGGCGCTGGTGGGGTGAACGCCAACGGTTCGGTCGAAATCATTTTTCGCCATTTTTGATCGACAACTCGAGCAACTTTTACGAGGTCATCGACCTCTTCGGGTCGAAAGTATTTGTCGGGATCGACGGGTTCAGGCGCCTTTTCGATGCCTCGTGTGGGCGGCGTATGAGAGCGCGGCAGGGCGCGCACTCGTCTCGCATACTTGAAGATGCCAGCCAATGTGGAGATAAAACGGTTGATCGTGCTACCCGCCAGTGGCTCGCCTGTGGGCTTGGCTGGTTTGCCGTTTATGCCGGGTTTGAGTTTACCCCGCGCGACTAAGGCTTCCAGCGCCTTATCAACGTCATCTTCGCTAATTTCGGTAATGGGTATGGGACCGAATTGATCGACCCAAAATTGAATCCGGCCTAGTGAGCCGGCGCAGTGCTCTTTAGAGGCAATCCAAGCCTCTGAAACTTCTCGAAAGACAGTCATTTCGACCTCCGTTCATCGCTAGTAGATCAATACCCTAAATCGGGCGTTTTTGGTCCACTGTGGCTGGTGCGACTTTCGGTAAATCAATGACTTACGTCAATTTTGGTAGGACCAGGCGGATTCGAACCGCCGACCTCTACCATGTCAAGGTAGCGCTCTAACCAACTGAGCTATGGTCCTAGGAAGGCGCGCAAGTATAAGGGCATCAATGCCTATTCTCAAGCCTTGCGTAGTGTCCCGATGCGGGTCGCCACCGGTGGGTGCAAGCTAGTTGCCGTCGAAGCGTCCATGGCGTCCGGCGCCCTTGGCAAATTGCTCCGCGCCGGCAATGGCCTCTGAAAAAATAACCGGATAACCCCTGGCTCCCTCCTGCTGAAGCGCTTCATTGAGAGGCAATCCCCACTGCGCCAAGGCCGAAGCGCGATCGGCCCGCAGACACTGCTGGGGAAAGTGGGCGAGCTGCTGGGCGAGGGCGAGTGCTGCTTCAAGGGCTTGCCCCTGTGGCACCACTCGGTTCGCCAGTCCAATGCGCAGGGCTTCATCGGCAGCGACAGGCCGACCGGTTAAGATCATGTCCATGGCGACGCCCTGGCCCACTGTGCGCGGTAGCCGTACCGTGCCACCATCGATTAGCGGTACCCCCCAGCGTCGACAAAACACACCAAACACGGCGCTCTCATCGGCAACCCGTAGATCGCACCACAGGGCAAGCTCTAGACCGCCCGCCACCGCATGGCCCGACACCGCGGCAATAACCGGCTTGCGTAGCTGCAGGCGCGTGGGTCCCATAGGGCCTGGCTTGGTGCCCGTGGCCTCCACGTCGTTGCGACGCCCTTCCTCGCTCATGGCCTTAAGATCGGCACCCGCGCAAAAGTGACCGTCGGCCCCTGTCAGTACAGCTACACTAAGTGAGTCATCGGTGTCGAAGCTTAGGAATGCACGACACAAAGCATCGGCGGTGGGTTTGTCGACCGCGTTACGACTGGCGGGTCGATTAATAGTCATAGTAACGATGGAACCCTGTCGTTCGGTAATGACCAAGTCAGTCATAGGGAGGCCTCTTATGTGTAAAACCCTGTAGCCCGGTGCTCGGGTCGTCGCAGTCTATAACGATAGCCGCCGCCATTCACATGGGGTTGCCCCGCGAACGATGACTGCACTAACTGTTAGCGCCGTACCCTGTCCCGCAGTTCGTTCTTACGGACTTTACCCGTAGACGTTTTGGGTAGCTCACCAAAGACAATGGTCTTCGGTCGCTGAAAACTCGCTAAGGACTGCCGTGCGTGGTCAATCAAAGCCTGCTCAGTGACTGCTTCAGAGCCCTCAACTAGCTCCACAAAGGCGCAGGGTACTTCACCCCACTTGTCGTCGGGCATAGCAACCACAGCGACCAGCCCCACCGCAGGATGACTATACAACGCGCTCTCAACTTCAATGGACGAGATGTTCTCACCCCCAGAAATAATAATATCTTTCGAGCGATCTTTAATGTCGATGTACCCGTCCGCATGTTGTACCGCAAGATCGCCCGACCAAAACCAGCCGTCTTTAAAGGCTTCTCGGGTTTCCTCTGGGCGTTTCAGGTAGCCCTTCATAACAATATTGCCCCGAAAGGCCACCTCACCTTGGGTCTGTCCATCCCAAGGCACGGGTCGGCCGGTCTCAGGATTGAGCACCAGCACGTCCTCCTCCAGCTCATAGGCGACCCCTTGCCGCGCTTTCAATGCAGCTTGCTGTTCGACGGGCAGAGTTCCCCACAGTGCCTTTTCAGCACAGACAACCGCGGGACCATAGACTTCGGTGAGGCCATAGACGTGGGTAATAGCAAACCCAAGAGCTTCCATGGCCATAATGACCGAGGCGGGTGGTGGCGCAGCGGCGGTCATCATACTGACCTTTTGGTCAAAGTCGCGACGCTCGTCGCTGGCAGCCGTGGCTATCATTGACATAATAATGGGGGCACCGCACAGATGCGTTACGGCATGATCGGCCAGAGCATTGTAGATGCCGGGGGCTGTTGGACTGCGCAAAAAGACGTGGGTACCGGCCAGTAAGGTAATGGTCCATGGGAAGCACCAGCCGTTGCAGTGAAACAGCGGCAACGTCCAGAGGTACACCGGGTGGTGCGGCATAGCCCAGGTCAGGGTGTTGTTGACCGCGTTGCTCCACACCCCCCGGTGTGAGTACACCACACCCTTGGGTTGACCGGTGGTACCAGAGGTATAGTTAAGGGCAACAGAGTCCCACTCATCATCGGGCAGTAAGTGGGGGGTGTCTACGGTTCCCTCATCGAGTAGTTGGGTGTAGCTCAAGTGGCCAATACAATCGCCGCCGGGCCCTTCGCTGTCCTCAATATCAACCACCAGAAGATCCCTGCCTGACAGCGCAATGGCCTCTTTCGCCAGCCCACCAAATTCGGTATCAACGAGTAGCACCTTGGCCTCACCGTGCTCCAAAATATAGCCCAGAGTCGCCGCATCAAGTCGCACGTTATTGGCATTGAGGATTGCACCGAGCATGGGTACCGCCAGCGCGCATTCCAGTGCCTCAGGAATGTTGGGAGCTATTAATGCGACGGTATCGCCTTTGCTGACGCCTCGGGCGCTTAGCGCCGACGCCAGGCGTTTGCAGCGCTCGGCTACCTCGCCCCAGTTGCGCCGAATGGCGCCATGAATTTGCGCGGGCAGCTCGGGGTGCACGCGTTCCACGCGCTTAAGCATAGATACCGGTGACAACGGGGTGAAATTGGCTGGGTTTTTGGCAAGCTCTGGACCCTCGTACATAAGCTGAACTCTCTTCTCGTAAGCGCAGTGATCAAAAACAGGACCATCCTGTTGGTACGGGATAAGTGTATACGCCTTTTTATTCGTGTTGCCGCTCTTTGTCGAGGCAACACCCTCGGCCCTGACGTCAGCGTGGCGCTAATCGACTAAAAGAATCGCACAATGGCGGACAAATGTTCGTTATTGCGGTTGTAGTCTGGGGGCAACTGATCAATCATGCGGGACACCATTTACCGTCCGGAGTTGGCCATGTCACCGCAAGCTGAAATCCAAGAAATTATGAATATGCTTCGCCGATTAAAGGGAGCCATTCACGGCGGCGCCGACGCCGAAGAATTAGATTCTGACGTTGAAGATATTATGGACAAACTGTTTGAAACCATGAAGAGCATGGCCGATTAGTACCCATACACCGGGCCGGTGCTAGCGGTTGAACCGTTGTGGTCAGTGCCCTATTGCATTGAGCTGACTGTCGGGATAGTTGCGTCGGGTGCCCTGATCACGAATCGCCCGCAGGACTTTCTTGCCAATGCGCGCCGCTTCCATGTCGACATTAATCAGTCGAGCGAGGCCAGCCTCAAAGGGGACTGTTTGGGCGTCCATGTCAGCGGGGTAAGACAGCATGCCGCCTTCAATTCGGCAACGTGTGGAGCTGTGCCCGGGCTTAGGTAATGGGCAGCAGTGGGGCTTCACTATTCATAAAAGGACCGTCCATGCAAATGCGCCGGCCGTCGGGTGATGCGCAGGCGCCGCAAATCCCCACGCCACATTTGGTCAGATAGTCAATGGCACTGTAGATTTGTTCGGGCTGACAGAAGCGCCGCTGGACCGCCTCGGCCGCGTGAATCATTGGCGCTGGACCACAGTTATAGAACATCAGTTTATCTCGCTCTTCCAAGGTCATAGCGGCCAGCCTCGATTCGAGCGCCTCGGTGACGCGTCCGTGATAACCGGCGCTGCCGTCATCGGTAGCTACCACCACCTTGGCTACCGCCTCACATTCGTCGAGAAAGTACAATCTGTCGGCGCTTCGCGCACCGGCAAAAATTTCAGCGGGCCGCTCATTGGAGCCAAAGTCCCGGGCAATCTGATAGACCGCAGCGAGCCCTGTTCCTCCGGCGACACACAGGACATTGGCGTCTTCGGGCGGCGCTACCGGGGTGCCATAGGGTCCGCGAATATAAATTTCCGATCCGGGTGTTAGCTCGTAGCAGGCATGGGTGAATTCACCCACATCAATCACGGCGAGGCGCAATGGGTCGTCGGACAGACAGGAAAATGGCTTCTCGCCCACCCCGGGTATCCAGACAAAGACATATTCTCCGGGTTGAATATTGAGCCGCTCTTTAAAAGTCACCACGGTGATGTCGTCACAGACGGGCGCGTTACTGACAACGGTAATCGCTCTGAAGGCCATGTCTATGTCGTAGCGAACGAGGGTTTCCGCATGTTCGGTGGAGCGCTCAAGATCAGTCATGAGCGTGTCAAAGTAAGTGCAGAGATCGGCGGTATCCATGCCTGTTAGGGCAGAGCCAATGCCGAGAATAGTCGCTCCGGCAGACAGCGCGGCTTGACAGTCAGCGGCACTCGATAGCCCGCCACAACCAATAATGGGCTTCTCGGTAATCTCTCGGAGTTCACGAATGCACTTCATGGCAATGGGCAATACCCCTTTGCCGGACATGCCGCCGACACGATTACTCAGTACCGGGCTGCCGTGACTTTCGGTATAACCGGGCCCGACGGTATTAATGGCTGACAGCCCGTCCGCCCCCGCAGCCATCGCCGCCTTGCCAATGTCTGCAATGTTACTGACGTTGGGCGTCAGTTTTGGAATGACGGGCACCTCAACCGCCGCTTTCACAGCGCGAACGATCTCCGCCACCATGTCCGGATCTTGTCCCATCGCCATGCCAAAGCCCGTCGCATGGGGGCAGGACAGGTTGAGTTCGAAACCGTCGGCCACCGACTCGAGTAGTTTGGCGGTGTCGACAAACTCCTCAACGCTGCCACCAAAAATAGAGACCAGCAGAAATTTATCGTCGGGCACCTGCAGCT
>Ga0115559_1000389_pt1 | contig 31038 bp, 27 predicted proteins | sample COGITO_mtgs_1105_3_FD_87281 | JGI IMG/M metagenome (GOLD analysis project Ga0115559, IMG submission 87281) | Pelagic marine microbial communities from North Sea - COGITO_mtgs_110506 | ecosystem: Environmental > Aquatic > Marine > Epipelagic | place: Germany:Helgoland, sampling site Kabeltonne... | reverse complement strand
TAGTGGCCGAAATAGACAATCTTTAATATGCCAAGAGCTAAGCTAAAACGCTTCGATGAGAACAAATCATTGCCTAACCTTTTGCAAGAAGGGAAAGAAGGCTTCGATGATCTAAAAGGAACCTGGAATTCAGCACATTTTAAGAATGACTTGCCGATCACAATTGAAATGGGGTGTGGGAAAGGAGAATACACCATCGGCCTTGCCAGAGAGTTTAAAGACCGCAACTTTATTGGCATAGACATTAAAGGCGATCGGCTTTGGACAGGTAGCAAACAGGCCATTGACGAAAACCTTCATCAAGTTGCCTTCCTGAGAACCTTAATTCATAATATCGATGGTTTCTTTGCACCAGAAGAGATTGATTCCATCTGGATCACCTTTCCTGATCCAAGACCTAAGGATAGAGACATCAAAAGGCGATTAACATCCCCACGTTTCTTAGAGATGTACAAGACAATGCTTAACCCTAAGGGTAATGTCTACTTTAAAACAGATAATACCGACCTTTTCGAATACACTTTAGAAGTGCTCAATGAGCGAAAAGACATCCTTGATCTACACTTTACCTTCGATCTTTATGCTTCCGAGTATGTAGATGATCACTACGGTATTAAGACCAACTTTGAACAGAAGTATTTGGATTTGGGCACTAAAATCAAATACTTGAAATTCAGATTCGCTAAATGAGAAATCAAGAACTTTTTGGAAAGCAAGTGAACTGGCTGACGGCTGCCTATTTTTTGGTCTTTGGCGTAATACTCGTTTTAACTGCGCATGGCGATATTGTCCTATGGCTCAATGAAAGACACACGCCATTCTGGGACACCTTCTTTAAGTATTGCACGCATTTGGGCGATGGGGCTTTGTTGGGCGTGCTTGGTCTAATCCTTTTGTTTATAAACTATTACCGATTTTTGACGTTCATGATTGCAGTTGCACTTCAAACAGTCTTTGTGCACGCATTTAAACAATGGCTCTCTGCTGGAGAGCCTAGACCTAAGACTTTCTTTGTGGATCAAATTGACACACTCAACTTTGTGGAAGGTGTCACCGTCCGAGGATATGATAGCTTTCCATCTGGACATACAGCATCTGGTTTCGTGTTATTCTTCTTCCTAATCCTGCTTATCGAGAACAAAGCACTTAAATCACTCTGTTTCTTTACTGCAGTTTTAGTAGGCCTATCGAGAATCTATCTGATTCAACATTTTGCCAGAGATGTGTATGTGGGAAGTCTATTTGGTGTAATAGCCGTAGTATTAGCTATTTTCTTAATGAGGAATCAAGTGGATAGTCCTAAACTGAAAAGAGGTCTAATAAAGCGATAGCCTATTTCTTAGTTCGATCCCACATCATTAATAGTGATGTAGGATTCTCAAATAAGTCTCGCGCCTCGGCCACATAGGTAATCCCAGGTAGTTGCTCCAAATCTTTTCTATAGTTAGTTCTAGAAATGATATAGCCTTTTTCATGCTGAAGCATGGTGGATTGAATGTCAGCTAGTTCAGTATATCGTGTGATTACTCGTTTAAGCTCAAACACAAAAGCAGGATTGACTCTTTGGTAAGAGATGATCTTGGCTGTGGTATCCATTTGAGGCACGAGTTTTCTCACTGGGTTTTCAGCATCAACCCTTGGAAAGATGAGGTAGAAAAACAGAATGATCACGACTATCCAGGCGGAAACATTGATCCTCAACACCGCTTCTACATTTCTTTTCGCAAAAGCATAAAATAGCATAAGTACACCTGCAATACTTAAGACGATAAAGTAGAAACTCAAGTCAGTCAAGTGAGCGAGAGATTTATCTCCCTTCAGAACGAAATAAATCCCTACAGGGAAACAGATCAGCAGAATCGCATAGCTGATAAGTCCAATTCTATTTCCTAAACTGTCTAACCAAGTTGACTTGATCTGGCTGACATATACGCCTACTAGTACTGCTAAGACAGGATATGCCGGTACAGTATAGTTTGGTAGTTTAGTGCTGGATGTCGCAAAGAATGTCAAAATAATGACTACAGCCAATCCGCAATACAATAACCCATCGTTCTTTCTTTCCTTGAAGGCATGCTTTAAGGATTGAAAAACAAAAGGTAAATAGGCCAACATGCCTAAGACAAAAACGAAGGCAAAAGTGAGTAAGAATAACCCTTCATGACCTTCCATCGCATCTGAATAACGAGAGAAGTTATGCTTCCAAAAGAAGTCTTCCGTCCATGCACCATTGGTCGCTTTATGCACCAGCCAGTACCACGGAAAAGCTACTATCAAGGAAAGAATAATACCTCCGAAGGGCTGAAGCCTCCAGATTGTCTTCCATTTAAGGTCCTTATTGAATATTAGAAAGGCCAATGCAGTAAGTCCAGGCAATGCTACGGCAATTGGGCCTTTAGTCAACAAGCCACAGCCTATGGCAAAGTAGAAGGAGAGTAGCTGCCACCTACTATTGGTTTTATAGGCCTCATAGAAAGAGAAGAACGCCCATGTAGTAAAGAATACCAGATAAGGATCTGGCACGGACATGTGAAACTGTAAGTTGAAATGGATGGAGCCAATAAGCACTAAGGCGCTATTGGTTGCCGCTTTTTCACTAAAATATTTTCTGACAAAGAGAAATGTAATGAGGATGGTCATAATTCCCATCAGGGATGAAAAGAAGCGCGCACCAAAGGCATTTGCACCAAAGAGTTGGTAGCCTGCTGCCATGAAAAAGTAGTGCAACGATGGCTTGTCGGTTCTTAGTTCACCGTTATAGTAGGGAACAACGTAGTCCCCAGATTCAAACATAGCCCTAGCGGCTTCGGCATTCTTAGCTTCGTCCAAAGCGTATACATCTAAGCCTCCAATATTGGCGAATGATACTGCAAAAGCGAGTGCAAGAATGATAGCAAGGGAGAGGTGCTTACTCATGGAAGGGCAAAGCTACACGAAATGCGCTTTATTAGGTATTTGAGGTAGAACTCTTTTACTTTGTAGTCTCAAATTTTCACTATGAAGCTATCCGTTGTTGTTACCGTTTACAACGAAGAAGATAATGTAATTCCACTCTGTCAGAAAGAGTACGAAGCCCTCGAAGGAATTGATTATGAATTGATTTTAGTTGATGACGGTTCTACTGATAAGACTGTAGAAAATGCTAAATCTGTCGCCAATGAGCGCACCAAACTGTTGATCTTCAACAAGAACTATGGTCAAAGTACGGCCATGTCAGCCGGTATTGATATGGCACAGGGCGAGTTCGTGGTTACAATGGATGGTGACCTTCAAAACGATCCCGCAGACATTCCTAAGATGCTCCAGAAGCTCGAAGAGTCTGGGATGGACGTTGTGGCTGGCGTAAGAGCCAATCGTCAGGATGGTTTCGTGCTGAGAAAATTCCCAAGTAAAATCGCCAATTGGATCATTAGAAACCTCACTGATGTAAGGTTAAGTGATTACGGTTGTTCTCTAAGGATTTACAGGCAAGACATTGCCAAAAATTTAGGTTTATACGGAGAACTACACCGATTCATCCCTGTCTTAGCAAAACTACAAGGGGCTAAGATGACCGAGGTGGATGTGAATCACCATGCTCGAATCCACGGTGAATCTAAATACGGCATCAACAGAACCTTTAAGGTAATGGCCGATTTAATCTTGATGATCTTCTTCCAGAAGTACTTGAGAAGACCAATGCACCTTTTCGGAGGGCTTGGGATTATCACTTTCGGCTTAGGCTTTGCGATTGACCTGTATCTGGTCATCTATAAGTTTGTTACAGGTGCTGATATCTGGGGAAGGCCATTACTACTATTGGGTAGTATCATGATCCTTGCGGGTATTCAGTTTATTACTGTGGGTATCATTGCTGAGATTATGATGAGGACTTATTATGAGTCTCAAAACAAGACGGTCTATCGTCTGAAAGAAACTTACATTGGACAAGCAAAGGCTTAAGCGCTGGGGCAAACTCATAGGTCAAATACTTATCGCGGTCCTCGCGATCTATTTCGTGCTGAACGAGATTGATGTTGATGAACTGAAGCGTAGTTTATTAGGCGCCAATATTGGTTGGCTGCTTTTAGCTTTAATTGCCTTTAATGCCTCCAAAGTATTAAGTGCATTTCGCCTTAATTATTTCTTCCGAGCCCTTGGGCTCAAGCTTTCTGAGAAATTTAACCTTAAGCTGTACTACCTCGGTATGCTTTACAATCAATTTCTTCCGGGTGGAATCGGTGGAGATGGTTATAAGGTCTATTTACTCAATAAGACCTATAAGTTGCCCGTCAAAGGCCTGATAGGCGCAACATTACTAGATAGAATTAGTGGGGTAGTGGCTCTGGGTTTTTTAGCTCTTGGCCTTGGCTTACTCGGTTCGGCCAAAGATGCCATGGAAGGGTATGGTTTTTTACTTTGGATCGCGCTGGTCCTCGCTTACCCAGCATATTATCTATTGGTTAATGTGTTTTTTAAAACCTTTAAGAAGGTCAATCACATTACGAATCTTCAAGCTTTAGGCGTGCAATCATTGCAGTTAGTCTGTGCCTTCTTTATTCTTAAATCGCTTCATGTAGATAGCGGATTCATAGATTACTTCACGCTGTTCTTAGTGTCTTCGGTTTTAGCGGCATTACCAGCCTCACTGCCAGGAGGATTAGGGGTAAGAGAACTCACCTTTACAGTAGGTCACGAAATATTCGGATTGAATGAAACATCCGCGGTGGCATTAGCTTCTCTCTTCTTCCTAATTACATTGATTAGCTCACTACTGGGAATAATCTATTTGAAAATTGGCAAGCAAGCAATTACTTCCGATGCCACCACGCCCACAGTATCAGCATAGGGTGTACAACTAAAAGTCTTACCCACATTACCCATACTGCTACGCAAAGGTCTTCATGAAGGCATCCGTCTACTTGAATAAAATAGATGTGTGCTGGAATAAAGGCGATCAGCATCGCAATGATTAAATAGCTACTCAATTTCCTTGTCGACTTAAATATGAGTCCAATAGCTAATAATATTTCGGCAATTCCGCTGATCCAGTTGATCGTCTTCGGCCAAGGTAAATACTCAGGGACAAGCGGATAATAGAATTCAGGATCTATGAAGTGATTTGACCCAGCGAATAAGTAGAACCCAATTATCCCGAAAAACGAAATGGATTTGAGGCGCCTGCTTAACTGAGTTTTCATAAGAGATTAACACATTTTCCAGTCATATGTTAGATTGACTGCTTAGGGATATTAAAAATATCTAGTTATCAAGTCATTTTGACTATACGGAGAAATCCAATAAGTTGATCGAGACTCCCGATCAAACCCGACCTAAATTGTGCCTAATAGCTAAGCAAGGTCACAGTTCCTTTTCCTATCTCCGTAACGCTAACGATATAGATCTTGCTGTAATCATCTTCTGAGAGTTGCTTGAACCTGTCTTCTCCAATCAAAGCATTAACCACATTAGGTGTCGTGTTTGAATGTCCAGAAATCACAATGGTTTTACCCTTGAACTTAGTCATAATGTCTTCCAAAAAGGCTGCACTACGCGGGTCATAGGTATTGACTTCTAGTCCTTTTGCATCAGCAATTGGCTGCACAGTGCTTCTTGTTCTCTTATAGGGAGAAGAATAAAGGGCAGCAATATCTGCTTGTTTCAACATCGCGTTAAGAGATTCGGCCCTTTTAATCCCTTCTTCGGAAAGACTAGGATCCCTTGGGTCGTCTTTAGATTTTTCTGCGTGACGGACAAGGATAAATGTAGTTACGTCAGTTTGAGCACTCACATTAAAAGTAAGTGCAGAGATAAAGAGGAGTAGAATAATTCGTTTCATAACAGTAGATTATGAAAGAAAGGTAATGAGATGAAGGCTATTTTATCACCTTGGACTCCAAATTTTATAGGAATGGCAAGAACTCCTAATTAGGCTAAATCGTCAATCTCCAGTAATTCGAGTATATCAGCTAGCTCATTGAAGTCTTTGTAACCTGGACGAATTTCGTTGCCACCTTCCAATACGATTCCCTTTGGCTGAAATTGATCTAATAAGGAAAGGAGATCACCTGCATTAAAGCCGTCATTAATCAGGGCAGGTAATTCAGCAGCAATTGAACCAGCTTCACAAGACTTAATTAATACGAACGAAAGTTTACGGTCAGAAAGTAACCAAGCTTCCTTCGCTTCCTCTGGGCTATCAGCAATAAAGCTAACCGGTAGGCCAGTAGCTAAAGCGGCTTCTATTTGTCCTAAGCTTTCAATTTGTATAGCATTTAGCGTATAACCAACAATACATTGTGCTACATCAGTGGTGTCATCAGTGATTTCTCCTACGAACTCAACGCCTGATAACCACTCAGAAAGCTCTTTGAACTTTTCGGGGTCAGTGTAATTGGAGTGATTAGATTCAATGTTAAAACCGAGTTCGTTTACTTCCATTCCAGCACAATAGCGTGCGTCACTCAGGTTGTTGATACCACTTACTCGCACAAAAGTCTTTAATGCCATGCTTGATAAAATCGCTATTCGACCGCAAATTAAACCAATAAAATCTAAAACTGACAAGTCATCTTGGGCTTGAATTTGAAGCATAAGCCCAGATAGTATGAATTATCGTTAGGGTCTTTGACCAAACACTTGTATAGTTAAGGATGATAACTACTGTCAGTACGCTAAGATTAGTCGATCAACGTTTACTAATCATTACCTAAACCTGTTATTTTTACATCAATGCGCTCAAGGTTCGAATATCTACTCTTAATACTACTCGTGATCGCTTCTTCTTGCGGAAGCGCGAATTCAGTTGATGCCGAACCACCTTTAGACCCAGACCTTGGGAAATCATATTTCTTTTTAGCACCCAATAAGTATCGCGAATACAATGTGTATGAAATTCGATACTTAGCAGTTGACATTAGCGATACGCTAGTGTATCAATTACGCGAAGAGGTGAGAGAGGAGTTTATCGTCAATGGTATTAGCTCAAGGCTGATTCACCGCTTGACTAGAAATAACAGCAATGAAACGTGGAGATTAGATTCCGTTTGGTCGGCAAGGGTAGAGCGCGAAAGAGCTGTGTCTGTAGAGAATAACATTCCACTTCAGAAAATGATCTTCCCTGTAGATACAACACGCAGATGGGATAGAAACCTATTAAATAGCGGTGAAAGTCTCGTTCAGAAATATTTAACTTTTAATCAACCCTATACACAAGGCTTCAATACTTTCCTGAAGGCGATTGTAGTCGAAGTGAGTAATGAGAGAAGTCAAAACCCAGATGGCATAGATGTGACTTTTAGAGATTTGAGAAAAGAGGTGTATGCCGATAGTATCGGTCTGGTCGAAAAGGAATACGAACAATTTAAATTTTGTACCGTAGGGCCATGTGCCTTGCAAGAAATTGTCCAATCAGGACGTTATTACAAAGAAACACTTACCGCGCACAGTTTTTTAGATGAGGCAGGTAGCTAGCACCATATTTCTTTTACTATTCATCTCCGCGTCATCCATCGCACAAGACCGATATATGGTCTTTTTTAAAGACAAAGCGAATAGTAGTTTCTCAATCAATACTCCAGAAGCGTTTCTTTCTGAGCGATCGCTCGCAAGACGTACCAAAAACAATGTACTGCTGTCTGAAGAAGACATACCCGTTAATCAAGCCTATATCAATCAGGTTTCTAGTTTAGGGGTAGAAACCTATTTTTCTACCAAATGGATGAATGGTGTATTAGTGCAAATGGAGGCAAGCCAAGTTGCTGAGGTAGAAAGCCTCAGTATGGTAGACAGAGTAGAGTACGTAGCGCCAGGAAATATTTTAACGCCCGTTCCATTTGCTAGGGCCAAGTTTGCCGAAAGCCCAGTAGCCACTTCAAGGATCAGTGAACGTCAATATGAAATGCTCGATCTCGATCATATGCACCAGGCAGGCTTCTTTGGAGAAGGAGTACTCATAGGTGTGTTAGATGATGGCTTTCAAAACTACAATACCTTATCTGCTTTTGAACATGCTGTATTAAGTAATCGGATTACCTACACTTACGACTTTACAAGAAATCGACCAAGTGTAGATAACAACTTCAATCATGGCCTGCGTGTATTGTCAATAATCGCTGCGGATAACCAAGAGATAATCGGGGGCGCACCCGGTGCTCAGTTCTTCTTAGCGGTAACAGAAGCTCCTGGAGAGTATCGAGTGGAAGAATATAACTGGCTATTCGCTGCAGAGAAAGCAGATAGCGCAGGGGTAGACATCATCACTACCTCATTAGGGTACAATGATTTTTTCGATGACGACCGCATGGACTACACTGTAGAAGAAATGGATGGCCTAACCGCTATTTCAACTCAAGCAGCCAATTATGCAGCAGCTCGCGGAATTTTAATTATTGCTAGTGCAGGTAATACAGGTTCTGACGATTGGAGAATCACAACAGCACCCGCAGACAGTGAAAATGTAATCTCCGTAGGTGCTGTGGATGAAAATGAGTTATTGGCAGCGTTCAGTGGCTTAGGACCAACTGCAGATGAGCGCATTAAGCCAGACGTTGTGGCGCATGGTGTGCGCACAAGACTATTAACAAGTTCAGGTGGTATAGCATTTCAAAATGGGACATCATTTTCGGCTCCCTTAGTAGCGAGTTTGGCTGCCGGACTGATGGAAGCATTCCCAGAAATAACAGCCAGTGAAATTAGAGAGGTTATTCGGTCTTCTGGAGACAGGGCTGATAGTCCAGATAATTTTTATGGCTATGGCATTCCAGGGTTTATTCGAGCCTCAAGGATATTAGATGAAACTTTGAGACCTATCGACCAAGGCATCGTCACTTACCCTAATCCTACCGCGTTACCTTATTTCACGATAGCTTTCGAAGAGGGCTTTATTGATCAGCCTATTACCGCTGAATTAGTTAATGCAGCAGGAGCTGTGATTCAGACCTATAGTTTTACGCCAGGACTGTTTCAAAACAAATTCAGAGTTGACCTGAGCAAGATGAAAAGTGGACTTTTACTTTTAAAAGTGTTTACGCCAGCAGGGGTGTTGACCAAAAAGATCATAAAGACACAATAGTTGATCACTCAATATTGACTTATATTTGAATATGAACTCCCCAATAATCGCCCCGTCTATACTCGCTGCAGATTTTGCTAACCTTCAGCGTGATGTTGAAATGTTGAATCACAGTCAAGCTGACTGGATCCACATTGATATTATGGATGGCGTTTTCGTGCCCAATATTTCTTTTGGATTCCCCGTTTGTGAGGCAATTAATGAGCATGCGCAAAAACCATTAGATGTTCACTTAATGATTGAGAAGCCTGAGAAGTATTTGAAGGCCTTTCGCGATGCTGGTGCGGCAAACATCACGGTTCATTATGAAGCATGCAATCACCTACATAGAACACTTCAAGAGATAAAGTTAATGGACTGTAGGGCAGGGGTAGCCATCAACCCGCATACCAATGTGCAGTTGCTTGAGGACATCATTTGCGATATCGACCTCGTATGCATAATGTCTGTGAACCCCGGCTTTGGGGGACAGAAATTTATTGAGAACACCTATAAAAAGGTGCGGCAACTCAAAGAGATCATTGCCGAAAACGAAGCCCACACACAAATTGAAATTGATGGCGGAGTGAATATTCACAATGCACCTAAGCTTGTGGAAGCAGGGGCTGATATTTTAGTGGCAGGTAGTTTTGTGTTTAAATCGGTAGACCCGCAAGCAACCATTCAAGAATTAAAGTCAATCGGCTAAACCAATCACTTCAGCTAAGGCCGCAATGGTCTTCTTACTGTTACCAATAAAAATCTGGTTATCAAAAATAAAGACAGGTCGTTTGAGGAAAGTATATTCCTCCAATATATACTTACGGAAATCGTCTGCCGTTAATTCTTTCTCATTCAAACCTAAGCCTCGATACTTTCGAGCAGTTTTACTAAAGAGTGCTTCGTAACTACCCGATAGGTCATACATTTCGGAGAGTTGGTCTGGCGTGATCGCTACTGTCTTAATATCTTGTTGCTCAAAGTCTTCAAGGTTAAGGCTTTTCATAATTCGCTTACAAGTATCGCAGGTCGAGAGGTAATAAACTTTACGCATAAATGAAGAATATTCGTCAAATTTCAATAATGTGAGTAAAAATATCAGCTTTGTCTGAGAAATGGGGATTTTTCACTTGCATGTTTTAGACAAATCCCTTTTTTTGTATTGCTGTTAAAGCAAATAAACTACTAACTACAGGAAGAGAGAGTAACTGCCTTTCTTTAAAACTAAAATTTAATTGAGATGATGAGATTAACAAGAGCCGTTTTGGCAACAGTAATGTTTGTATTTGTTGGAGTAAATGCTGCAAGTGCTCAAGATTTTACTGATGAAGATATCAGGGATTACGCGGTAATTCTAATGGCACAAAAATCTATTACAGATAAAATCACTCCTGCCGTAGAAGAGTATATTGCCAAGCAAGAAGGAATCGACAACAATAAGTTTGCTGAATTAGACGCTATTGCTAACGGTGATGCAACCAAGTTACCTAATGGTACTCCAGAGGAGCAATTCCAACGTACCTTCTACAAAACAATGCAAGATAGAGTGGTAGCTAAGAAGAAGAAAGCAGCCCAAACTGTAGTGAGTCAATTAGCGACACATGGACTTGGTGCTAAGAAGTACAATGCTATCAAGAAGGCTTATAGGAGTGATAGCAGCATAAAGGCTAAAGTTGATGGCTTGATGTCATCAATGACAGCAGAATAGAACTTAATCAACCTTAATACACTAATACCGAAAAGACTGCTTTTAGCAGTCTTTTTTTATGCCTTCCATAATAATTGGCTTAGTTTGCCTTTAATAAAGAAAACGATTACGTCTTGCTGAAAAACAGACTCTTTCTCCTTCTGCTCACCCTTACCATCCTTGGTATACCAGAGGCCGATGCACAGCTATTCAAGAGAAAGAAGAAGAATACTAATGTTTCTGGCTTGGTCATAGAAGAGGCGCCTGATGTAGAGAGTCAAAAACGTCAATTGCAAAGGAGAATAGTAAACCCCATCCGGAAAAACCTCAATAGATTTAATTTTAGCTTAGAAAAAGGAGTAGGTTATTTCTCTTACCAGAATCCTATGACTGATGTTTCGGTGATAAGAGACCCGACTACCAGTCAGTTATACATTGTTCCATTAGGCGAGGAGCAAGGCCTCACAAGTCCTATAAATGCTTTTAGCAACTGGTTTGCTGACATGACTCCAATCGGTATAGAACGGATTGATGATGATAGACACATAGTAAGAACAGATACTTCAGATTTTATTTATAAAAACAATGGTCGCATTAATCCATTGACCTTTCGTTTTTCTTTAAGTCTGAAGAAGCTCGATAAAGGACACTTTCAACGTACGGGAGAGAAGATCTATCAGGATGATGACATGATTAGAATAGGCGGGGGGATAGGATTTGGTGCCTTGAATTTTAGAAACCCAGCGTCTACGCAATCAGTGAGCAATGACCTCAGGGCTTTTACGCTACCCACAACAAAGCTCTCTACCACTAAACTCTTTGCTTCTCTCAGCTATAACTTCTACACCTTGGGCGATTATTCTATCCATGCAGACGTGTTAGGAGGCGTCTGGAAAGTGAAGGCTAGCCAGGTAAATAAAGAAGTAATCAATTATGATCCATTCTTCAATATTGGACTGATGTTTCAGACGAAATTCTCAAAATATTTTAAGGGATATATCCGCCCATCTTTCGAAATGAGAAGTTATACGGTCTCAAACGATTTAATCAACATCGAGCATAAGTTTTCTGTCTTTAGCTTAGACATCGGCCTGCTCTTTAAATATCCTATTTATCCGCGGAACAAATACAAGGCAGATCAGGTGCAGATGGAGCACATATTCAACAATAAGATATATCGCGGAAGGCCCTTTTATCGTAAGCAAAACCCACGTTTTGGCCAAAATCGCATCCGTAGGAAACCCGCTGGTAATTGATTCACATAGGGCTAAAAAAATTAGTCTAGAATTGACAATTAAAGCCATCAAAATCGACTCGTAAAACGGATTTTTTTCGGTATCTTTCCGCCTTATTCGAAGCGTACTTTTTAAGTAATTTATGGCAGAAGGAAATAACGGAACAATAATCCCGATTAATATAGAAGATGAGATGCGGGGAGCATACATCGACTATTCTATGTCGGTGATCATTTCAAGAGCACTTCCTGACGTAAGAGATGGCCTGAAACCCGTTCACAGACGAGTTTTATACGGAATGCTCGATCTAGGCGTCAACTGGAACAAGTCTTATAAAAAATCAGCAAGAATCGTAGGAGAGGTGCTGGGTAAGTATCACCCACACGGAGATTCATCGGTATACGACACTATGGTGCGTATGGCCCAACCCTGGTCCTTGAGATACCCACTCGTTGACGGACAAGGAAACTTTGGGTCTGTCGATGGTGATTCGCCTGCTGCGATGCGTTATACGGAAGCCCGTTTACGCAGAATTGCAGATGAGCTCTTGACAGACATCAACAAAGAAACGGTTGACTTCCAATTCAACTTTGATGATTCGCTAAAAGAACCAACAGTCTTACCCGCTAAGCTTCCCAATCTATTATTGAATGGTAGTTCAGGTATTGCCGTAGGTATGGCCACTAATATGGCCCCACACAACCTTACTGAGGTAGTGAATGGCATTACTGCCTATATCGATAACAATAATATCGAGATTAGTGAATTGATGGAGCACGTGACTGCACCTGATTTCCCTACAGGAGGAACCATTTATGGCTATACAGGCGTAAAGGCTGCCCTAGAGACAGGTAGAGGTAGGGTTGTACTTCGTGCAAAAGCCGATATCGAAACGACTAAAACAGGTCGTGAGCAAATTATTGTGACCGAGATTCCATATCAGGTCAATAAAGCCAGCATGATCGAGAAGACGGCCGGCTTAGTGAACGAGAAAAAAATTGAAGGAATTTCTGACCTCCGTGATGAGTCAGATAGAGACGGAATGCGCATTGTTTATGAGCTCAAGAAAGACGCCATAGGGAATGTTGTATTGAACAATTTATACAAATACACGCAGCTTCAATCTTCATTTAGTGTTAATAATGTAGCACTTGTAAAGGGGAGACCTTATACACTGAACCTCAAAGACTTAATTAAGCACTTTGTAGAGCACAGACACGAGGTTGTTGTCAGAAGAACTGAGTACGAATTAAGAGAAGCACAGAAGAGAGCGCACATTCTAGAGGGGTATTTGATTGCCCTAGATAACCTAGATGAAGTGATCAACCTGATCAGAAGTTCTCGTGATCCTGAGGTAGCCAAGACCGGCTTAATAGAGAAATTTAGTCTCTCTGAAATTCAGGCTAAAGCCATTTTGGAAATGCGTCTGCAGAGACTTACTGGTCTTGAAAGAGAGAAAATCCAAAAGGAATACGATGAGCTTATGGAGTTAATCGCTCACTTAGAAGAGATTCTAGCGAACGTAGAACTCAGAATGGGTATCATCAAAGATGAACTAGCTGAAATCAAAGATCGCTATGGCGATGAGCGTAGAACGGATATCATTCATTCTGCGGAAGATTTCACTACTGAGGATATGATTCCTAATGAGGAAATGCTCATTACGATTTCTCACGAAGGCTATGTGAAAAGAACATTGCTATCTGAGTATAGAACGCAAGGTAGAGGTGGGGTTGGTTCAAAAGGAGCTGGTACAAAAGACAGTGACTTCACAGAATACCTATTCATGGGTATGACGCACAATTACCTACTCATATTCACTGAGTTTGGTAAAGTGTTCTGGAAGAAAGTGTGGGAATTACCTGAAGGTAGTAAAACGGCCAAAGGTCGTCCTGTACAGAACCTGATCAATATTGAGCCAGGAGATAGTATTAGAGGTGTTATTAATGTAGCTGATCTTAAAGACGAAGATTACATCAATAATAACTTCGTAGTGATGTGTACGGAGAAAGGTACCATCAAGAAAACTACACTAGAAGCATATTCTCGTCCTAGAACAAACGGAATCAATGCGATTACGATTAACGAAGGCGATCGTTTGCTAGATATCAAACTCACCAATGGCGATAATCATATCATCATTGGTAAGCGATCAGGTAAAGTTGTTCACTTCCACGAATCACAGACTAGGGCCATGGGGCGTACTGCTGCAGGTGTAAGAGGTGTGAGATTAGAAGGAGAGGACGATCGAGTGGTTGGCATGGTATGTGTAAACAGGGAAGATGCTAACCTATTAGTTGTCTCTGAAAAGGGGTATGGTAAACGTTCTGCAATAGCAGATTACCGTATCACGAAAAGAGGTGGTAAGGGTGTCAAAACCATTAACATTACAGAGAAAACTGGTAACTTAGTTGCGATTAAAGAAGTAATCGACACCGATGACTTAATGATTATTAACAAATCTGGCATAACAATCCGTATTTCAGTTGCTGGTTTGAGGGTCATGGGACGAGCGACACAAGGTGTTCGTGTGATTCGATTAAACGAAGGAGATGCAATTTCATCTGTAGAGAAAATCGAATTAATCGAGGTCGAAGAAGAAGCTGAAGCTGGAGAGGCAATCACCTCGGAAGGCGAAAACACAACTACTGAAGGCTCTGTAGGAGATTCAGAAAATGATAATAACACTACCGAAGACTCAGCTGGGGATTCGGAAGAGAATAATAAAGAGGAATAATTAAGACTTAACTAGAATTACGATACTCATGAAAAAGTTATTTTTCACAGCTGCACTTTTACTATTAGTAATGAGCGCTTTTGCTCAGAAGAAAGTATTAAAAAATGCTGAAAAGGCCTTTAAGAAAGGTGCTTATGAAGAAGCCGTCACGTTGGCAAAACAAGCTGCAGAAGATGCCGAGACAAGCGGCAGTTCAGATGTTTATACATTATTAGGGAAGATCAGCCTTCAAAAGTTTATTGATGGTGAACTTAAAAACCTAGATGAAGCACGCGAAAGCTTAAACTGGTTTAACAAAGCCTTAGAATTGGCTGACGATAAGACTAAAGAAGACATACTTGATCCTGCATTGCCCAATCCATTAGATCCAACAACAGTGATTGGTGGCGAACAAATTGGTCTACTTGAGTATGAGTTGCGTATTGAAGGGGGTAGATTATTAGATGAAGAAGAATTTGCTGCGGCATATCCTTTTTTAGATCTAATCTATCAGATCTCTCCAAGTGTGGATGGTGCTTTCTTTGCTGGTTATGCTGCAGATAATGCAGATCAGGAGGATAATGCAATGAAATACTTCAAGATAGTTATTGCAGCTAAAGAGGCATACGACAACAAATCTTATGCTTACCAGAAGCTTATCCAGCGCAATATCGATACTGAAATGTATGACGATGCGATCTCGGTAATCAGAAATGCAAAAGATACGTTCCCAGATGAAGCCCTCTATGGTACTTGGGAAGTGGATGTATTGATCAGAGCTGAGAAAATGGACGAAGCGATTGCTAATCTTAATAAGATAGTAGCTGCTGGAAATGCTGAGAAAGTAACCTACTATACTTTAGGCTTCTTACAGTTCAACAACAATCAGTATAAAGAAGCTGAGGCTAATGCTAAGAAAGCGATCGAAATGGATCCTGAATACATGGATGCCTATTACGTTGCTGGCATTTCAATCTTCAACCAAGGGGCTGACTTATTAACCGAGGCTGGATCCATTGATGACAGGGATGCTTACGAAGCCAAAAAGGAAGAAGGGAAAGTTAAGTTCAGAGAAGCATTACCGATGTTTGAGAAGTTAATAGCTGCTGAACCAGAAGATGTATACGCGCTAAGACCTTTGAGTACAATCTACGACCAGTTGGGAATGGATGAGAAAAGAGACAAAGTGTTAGATACACTAGATAGATTAGCTGGCGGTGAATAATCACTAGCGAGTAAAGGGAGGAGCAATCATCCCTTTCTTTAAAGCAACTCTATTTTACATAATATAATTTATATAACATACTTCTAGATTTGCGGTAATACGAGCACAGCGAGCCTGCCTGTCGGCAGACAGGTATTTACACATAAGATCAGATATATAACTGTGTGTTCGCTCTAGCTTGGCTGAGTTGTATATCGGTACGATCTTATGTTAAGGCAAATTACGGACAGCCCTTCAATTGCTTATTCTACACGAACAAACTTTCTATCATTATCTTATCTTGCGAAAGTTTTCAAAACAAGGTCATTTAATATGAGGCGAAAAATTCCAGAATCAACGCTGCCCAAACTCAATCGTTCGCAAATGATTACTTCCGAAGGCTTACAGAAATTAAGGGAAGAACATGATCACTTGTGGCGAGTTGAACGTCCAGACGTTACCACTAAGGTGACATGGGCCGCAAGTTTGGGAGATCGTTCAGAAAATGCCGATTACCATTACAACAAAAAACGTCTTCGAGAAATTGATAGTCGCGTTAGTTATTTGCGTAAGTGTATTGATGACTTTAAAGTTATTGACTACCACCCCAGCCAAGCAGGAAAAGTGAGTTTTGGTGCTTGGGTAGAAATTAAAAATGAGGCCAAAGGTCTTCAAAACCGTTTTCGTATTGTTGGTTACGAAGAGTTAATAGGTAACAAAGATTATATCTCTATGGACTCCCCAATGGCTAAAGCGCTTCTTGAAAAAACTGTTGGAGATGAAGCTATCGTTAAAACCAAAATGGGTGATTTTGTATGGAAAATCCTCAAAATAGAGTATCAGAAGTAGTAGAACCAAAATAGATCGATACAGTTGGATTTCATACACGCGATGCTCAAGCGGTAAGATTTAAATCATTATTAAGAGTAATTGCGCCTCTCTAAAAATAAATCCAAATAATCTGAACAACTGACGGTGCATTCTGTTAACTAAAGAAATAAAACTATATCGACCATGAAAAAATTAAATAACCTTTTTGCTATCGGACTTATTACTGTTTTTGCTTTTGGCTGTGGCGCTAAAACCACAGAAAGCACTGAAACTGTATCTGAAGAAGTAGTTGTTGGAGCCCCAGCACAAGATATTATTGACTTAGCTGTTGGAACCGAATCATTATCTACACTAGTAGCTGCAGTGAAAGCCGCAGGTCTTGTAGAGACATTACAAGGTGACGGCCCATTCACTGTATTTGCACCAACTAACGCTGCTTTTGCTGCATTGCCTGCAGGAACTGTTGAAAGCTTGTTGAAGCCTGAGAACAAAGATCAGTTAATCGCTATCTTGACTTACCATGTAGTAGCAGGAAAAGTGATGTCTACAGATCTTTCTGACGGCATGAAAGCCGCAACCGTAAATGGTGCTGAAGTGACTATCACTACGGCTGATGGTGCCAAAGTAAATGGTGCTAACGTTGCTGCAGCTGATATTGTAGCTTCTAATGGCGTAGTTCACGTAATTGACGCGGTAATCTTACCTCCGTCAAACTAGAAAATTGATTTAATCAATATTAAAAAGGCCCTTATTTGGGGCCTTTTTTTGTTAGTGCTCACTCCTACGCAGTCTGATAGTACTTTTCTATACACAAACTGCCTTCAAGCCAACAATCTTTCTTCTCTTGAATCCGTATCTTCGCAAAAAAAGGAAGATGCTCAAAGCGGTGATTTTTGATATGGATGGGGTGATTATCAACAGTGAGCCACTGCATCACCGTGCTTATCATGCCATGTTTGACGAAGTGGGCGCTGATGTGTCTGCTGAGCTATATAACTCGCTCACGGGGAAGTCTACCCTCAATGTGTGTAAAGAGATAAAGGACCTGTTTGAGCTTCCACATTCGCCTGAGGCACTAGCCACCATCAAGAGACGTCATTATGATGTCATTTTCGAGAATGATAAGACTTTCGACCTAATCAAGGGAGTGCGCACATTGATCGAGCATTATTACGAACAAGGACTTACACTAGTACTAGGATCTTCTGCCACGATGGTCAGCATAGAACGGATTTTCAAGTGCTTCGACCTTAACCCCTATTTCAAAGCCAAACTCAGTGGTGCGGAGCTCAAGGCATCAAAGCCTCATCCGGAGATCTTCATTAAGGCGGCAGCAGCTACGGGCTTCAGGCCCGAAGAATGCATCGTCATCGAAGATGCTACTAATGGCATTGAAGCTGCCAAGGCTGCCGGAATCTTTTGTGTAGCCTTCGATAGTGAACATTCTAAAAATCAAGACTATAGCAAAGCTGATTTGGTGATCAATGATTTTGAGGCCATTCACTACGATCTGATCAAGGAGATTTTCAAGAGGGTTTAGTGATGATCATCTACAACCGTCATTCTGAACTTGCGTGTCTGCCGACATAGGCAGGTTTCAGAACCTGATATCTTAAGCCAACGGCACTTTATAGACCCTGAAATAAATTCAGGGTGACGAACATTTTAGTATTCGTCATCCTGAGTAAAACGAAAGGGCTCCAAGTTGCTTCACGAATCTTCAGGGAATTACCGCCTGTCGGTAGACAGGGAGCTCGCCAATTGAATGAACAGATTCTTCATTGCGCTGTGCTTCATTCAGATCGCTTGCGCTGAAGCTTCAGCGAAGGCGCAATGACGTACAACAAAGAATAAACGGACTACTTATTCGTCCAAACGTTATCCTTGGCATCCTTATCTGGGAATCTTTGTCCTGGATCGAGCGTAATTTTTGAAATCTTTCTACCTCCAAAAGCGAGTTTGGCGGTATACGTTCGGCTTCCATTCATCCAAACATCAACTGGGTAGGTAACAATGGCTGTATGATCATCTACCATTACTGCGTTCTTCATGGATTTGATCGTAGGCCCGGAAGTTTCAAATTCTACTTTCAGTACAACAGGAGAAGGCATTTCACCCGCTTGATGTACCGTAACTTCCGTATTGTTTCCAGTCTTAACGTTCTGGATTGATCCTTCTACAGACTCAGTGGTCCATAACCAATAATACCAAAACCACTCTAGATTTTGATCTAATTCGTTGTTCATGAAAAACATATAATCCCATGGAGATGGGTGCTTAAACGCCCACACTTCTGAATACTTTTTCATGGCAGCGATGACTGCATCATCACCAACAATACCGCCTAGCATAGACAACATGGCCGGTGCTTTACTATAGGTTTGATAACCATAGCCATTCCCTCCATAATTGGCATTCCACATCATGGTAGCCTCATCTTCTCCGCCACTTACTCTACCATAACTCATTCCTCTACCATCCAAATTGAAAGGCACGCCTCTTCTATCATTAGCAGAGAGAATATTCATGTAAGAGTTGAATCCTTCGTCCATCCAACCATATCGCGTTTCGTTGGTACCCAACATCATCGGCCACCATTGGTGTGCAATTTCATGATCAGCAGCACCTTGATTCGAATTCACGACCATTGGATATTCCATACCTGCACTCGGTCCATCTTGAAAAGTCAGTTGTGGGAAAGCGTAAGGCGCCCATAGGTTAGAATAAAACTCTAAGGCATGTCTTCCTAATTCCCCTGCACGAGCAAATCGATCCGCCCTCTCTGGTAGGTAGAACATGTGGATTGGTATCTCTCCTTTTCCAGGGATTGTAGCACGTGTGGCTTTCCAGATGAATTCATTGGAAGTGGCCCATGCAAAGTCGTTTACTTGCTCTGCCATATAATGCCAGGTGAGACTCTCTCCGGTAGTAGTCGCTTTTCCAGCGCCTCTTTCATCTTCACCTACGATGGTAATCTCATCATCTGAGTCAGTAATCTTTGCGATACGTGCTCTAATTGGTGCCATTAAAACGTTTTCTGGATTTTGTAGTACACCAGTCCCACTCACTAACCAGCCCGCAGGTACAGTGATTTTAACATCAAATCGGCCGAAGTTATTGAAGAACTCAGCAGGCCCTAAATATGGCTGGGTTTTCCATCCTCTTAAGTCATCAAATTTGGCTACACGGGGAAACCATTGCGTTGGCTGAAAAAGTCTTCTTTGCCAACGTTGCGTCATTCTATGGGCATTGCCTTTCTCTCCGCCTGGTAATTTCGTGTTCCAATCTATGGCTAAAGTAGCTTTGCTGTTTGCTGGAATTGGATTGGCTAAAGAAATGTAAGCCACAGTTTGCTGCAGACCTGATGCTTCTAATCGCGGTGCCAATTGAACACCTCTTTGACGTGGTCTAGGAATTGGATCAAGATCTACTAGATCACCATTAACGGTAATTCTAGTGACCACCATACCATCCGTTGTTTCTGCCGGTCTAGATGAGCCCCGAGGAACATCTGCTCTGAAAATATTATGATCCAGTTTTAAAACAATCATAGTCATCTCAACAGGACTATTATTATGTAAGGTGATCGTTTCGCTTCCCGTTATCACCTGAGTATTAGGGTTTAGACTTGCATCGATATCATAGTCCGTCTGGATTTGCCAATAGTTCTCACCAGGACTTCCAGTGAAATCACGGGTGCCTTCAGCAAAGGCTTTGCGAATGGTATTCGTCATTGGCACATCCGTACGAATGGCCCTTTTCGAAGTTTCTAAAGATTTCCGTAGGGGAACCTTCTTTTGTGCAATGGCAAAAGTGCCTGAAAATAAAAATAGACAGATAAGTAAACGTGAGATCATGTGGCTAGTCTTTAAGTTTTTTGACAATAAGAACTAAACTAGCCAATAAAGCTCAAATTCTATAACGCTAATTATAAGTGCGGCTTATTCTATTTGCAGCGTTTCTGATGGATTGGTTCTGGCTGCCTTCAAAGAAATGTAGCCAACTGTCAGCATGGTGAGTAACAAAGTCGTCATAAGACCGATGGCAAAAATGTCCCAGCCCAATGGAATTCTGAAGACATAATTAGACAACCCCAGGGTCATTGGTTATGGTAAAGGACCAAGTATTTTATGTGTCAACAAGTGTCAAAAGCTTTGATCATCAAGGTCATAAGGTAACATGCCTCTCTGTGGAATCACCCATTTATCAGGAAATGAGAGGCTTGTCGGCAGGAGATGATTTTTCCTGTAACGGAAAGAATTATCACATCCTCAAGATTGCATAAGGCTCCACTGCTACCAAAAAACCTTACTAACTAAGGCTTAGTTCTTAATTCTAGATTGAACCTATCCCAGTTGCCAGCAACAGCTGCGGCATCATAGGTGGTTTGAAGAAACGACATCAGCATCGCTTCGGGGTCTTTGGCCATGCGGACATCGTCATATTTCAAGAAGTACTCCCCCATTTCCTCACTCCAAAAAGCTTGTTCAGGCTTAATGTCATAGTGTGCAAAAACAGTAGGCGAAGGATAACAATAGGAATAAAAAACGGGTAATGGGGAATCATCACTTCCGGGCCAAAAGCCTGCGCTACTGACCTCTTGAGAATAAGCTTCTTGCATTACCTCTAATGGCATATGAGGCATTCCGCCTTGATGCAGCGGTGCCTTACGTCCCGAAAATCTTGTAACGGCCATATCAAAAGCACCCCAGAAAAAGTGGACAGGACTACATTTGCCGATAAAGCCACTTCTAAATTTCTGAAACACATTATGCACACTCACGGCTGCTTGCCAAAAGTTTTGAACACTCTCCTGATGATATGATCTGTTAATGGTATTCTCGGCATACGGAATGGCCTCGGCTAACTCATTGGGCTTATTATGAATCGTTACATTGATATTGAGTTTCTTGAGCTTGTTAAATAGCTCTCGATGAAAATCTGCCACCGTGCGAGGAAATAAACCAACAATCTCATTTTCATTGAAAGTTGAAGAAATGATTAGCTGATGATGCTCAAAGTCGAATTCTATTTCGAAGATACCATCCTTATACGGCATGCTCCCCGTACTAAGCCCCCTGGCGGTAACATAGAGTGCCGTATGCCAAGAGTGGTTTTGCCAAGGCATAGATTTTAATCGGATTTTCCCTACAATTTGTGTCCACTGATGAACCGTCTTCAAAGTTTCTTTCCAACTGTTATAGTCTAGTACTGGCCACGCATTATCGCAGACCTTGATGGTAGTTGCCATAGTTCCCTTTTTATACGCTACTTCCCATTTCCCCTAATTCTTCTCCATTACTTCAGGACCAACACGCCCTTTGTCGAGGTGCTTCACTCCTTCTTTCATCCAAAGTGGTGCTTCAGCATCCTTCAAATAGTGATCGAAATATTGCTTCATTCGAGTTTGAAAATCCTTCTGATTGGCTTCTTTGCCCAGGTGATGTGGTTCATCTGGATAAGACAGTAGAATTACTTCTTTGCCTAATCTACGGGCAGTCGAGTAATATTCCAATCCCTGCACCCAGTCCACTGCACCATCAGCGGTACCATGCAAAATCATAAATGGTGTATTGATATTCTGTGCATGATGAATCGGTGATTGGCTTCTATAAAGCTCCATATTCTCCCAAGGGCTCACACCCATTCTGCCTTGTGACCACTCGAGTATTGGGCCATTTAAGTTACCAGAACGCTTGTACGCGACATTGTACATACTGATAAGGTTAGTAAGTGGTGCGCCCGTGATAACACACGCATACATGTCCGTTTGGCTAACAATAAATGAAGACTCGTAACCACCCCAGCTATGTCCCTGTAAACCAATTCGTTCTGGATCAGCGTATCCTAAGTCAATAACCGCTTGGGTTGCACTTGTTACATCGTCTAAAGCTGATGAACCTGGTAGGCCTACATCGAAAATAATGTCCGGCATCAATACGAGATAGCCATTACTTGCATAAGTCGACATGTGTGGTCTGTCGTCATAAGTAGGCATAGAATACTGGTGATGTCTTTGCGACATTCTCTCATAGAAATAAATCACCATTGGGTACTTTTTACCTTCTTCATAATCGGCAGGTAAGGCCAGTGTTCCTTGGAGCTTGTGCCCTCTCTTATCTGTATAATCCACTAAGATTCTTTTACCCCACTTGTATTCTGACTGTTGTGGGTTGGCATCGGTAACTTTCTTAGGCCTTTTAAAGGATAAGTCTGATACCCAGTAATTAGGGAAGTCAACAAAAGATTGCTGTGTGAACATCACCTTATCGGCCTTTATGGCTTTGGTGACGCTTCCAATCATTTTGTCTTCATAGATCAAGGCCTTTGGCTTCTTGCCCAAAGTCACCGAATAAACACCTGATTTCTTTGTCCACTCTCCGTAGGCCGAAAGCATCAATGGCTTCGTCATGTCGAAGGCTTTGGCTTCACGATCTAGTTGCATCATTCTGAAACGGATGCTTTCATCGTTACCGACACCCTGTGTAAGGTTTTTCGCTTCATCGGAATTTAAAGAGATCGCCCAGAGATCAAATTTATGGTTCACGATCACCCAATTCCCATCTTTTGACCAGCCACCAACACCATAGGTTGGCTTTTCGGTTGGCTTATCAAAATCTTCGTTTAAAAAGCTTATATCGACTTTAGCTGTTAGGTTGGTTGTCTTGCCACTCGCAAAATTATACCCCATCAACTCAGCATCTGTAGAGAAGATAGCCAACTGGCCATTTGGTGAAATACCTAAATTAAAATAGTTACGTTCCTTAATTAATTGCTTAGCGCCAGTTTCCGTATTGATGCTGTATAAATCAGCATAGCCTCCAGGGATATTGACATCATTTCGGTACTTGGTATTATTACTCCCAACCGCCCATTTGCTCGTCTCGCTGAAGTTAACGTTCGGCATATCACTATTCTCTAATTGGAAGAAAGCCTTGTTCGCTATGTTTAATACTGACGCATAAGTAGCCCTGCGATCTCGGTTTGCGCGGACAATCTGAGTGGATTGAACTTGTTCATCTTTCCAATGCCATACATCAACATTGGCTTTCAACATGTCCTCTTTTTTAACTTCTTTTTGCTGCTCCTTCACACCGAAAAAAAGCTGTGTATTGTTTTCATTCCAAGTCAGTCCTGAATATTCACTGATCACCATGTTTTCAGGAAAACCGGAGCTAGCAGCCGTAAAAGTGTTATGGTTAATCGAAGCAGACATTCCCGTCATCAAGTTAACTGCCCAATACAAGGTATTGTCGCGTAGCATATTACCTTCCTCTTTACTCCCATATAATACTGCTACTTGATCACCCTTCTCGTTCCATGTCATTTGTGCATAGGTGAAAGCACCTGTATGCATTGGCCAAGCGCGCAAATCACTCAGGTCTATGATATAGAGTCCATTGCCGCTGTCTTCATCAGCATCAACCAAATAGCCGAAAAGTGTACCTGCTTTATTAAAAGCGTAACTGGACACATTACCAATATTTAGTGTACGATCTCCATTCAAATCTTTTAAGATAAGGTCGCTCCCACTATGATCTGCTTTCGAATCACCAGCGTTCTTATGTATGGCGATATAGTTAGAGGCTTTAGAGAAGCTAAAAGATTTTGTGCTCTTGACATCACTTGCCGTGTTTGTGCCAAGGTTGATGAGTTGTAAATGGCTTTGGACTGGCTTTTTGCTTGCCTTAAGCTTATCGGCTTCTTTTATTGATGGATCTACTAAGTAGGCTAGCCATTTACTGTCGGCTGAGAATGCCACTTGCTTTCCATTGATCGTTGTGCGAAGCGTATCACCGTCAATATCACGTACATGAAGCTTTGCATCACCCTCATTTGGCGTGTAGGCATAGGTCATCCAATTGCCATCAGGTGAAATAGAAGCATTTCTTATGCTATTCCACTGGGCATAATCTTCAAGCGTTAAAGGTTTTTGGTCTTGGCTAAAACCCAATTGGGCAAAAAACAATAGTCCTATAATGAAGGAGAAAAATCGAGGGTTGAGGATGGTCTTCATACTTAATTTAGGTTGAGATGAGATTAAATGTAGCAAGGGACTAATATAAAAACCATCTAATTGAGTTGGACGGCAGTTAACAACTTGATAATGAAATTACAACTTTATCCGAGAATACTAGTTTTTCATTCCTCCTTCAAAAGGGTCAAAACAGAAAATCCCTTCCGAAACAAAGGATTTTGCCTCAAAAGGGATTGGTACCGTAAGAAGATTTAAGCTATCGGAGCTTATTGCGCTACTTCTTTTTATAAAGTTTAGACCTCACAACTCTTCCACCATGGAAATCGCTGAACCAAGGGAAATTTGGATTGTTCTGTGCAAAATCCGCAAAATCAGGGTAAGCATCTAGGATATTCTCTTTCTCCATTGGGTAATCCCAAACCTCTGGTATCATAAGTGCCCATGGAAGGTTATTCTTGTTCAAACAAAGCTTTCCATTTGATGGATTCGTATCATCGTCAGCCGAACCAAAATATGTTCTCTTCACTTTTCCAGTTGGACGTTTTCCAGCCATATGCACTTCTCTACCCTCTTCCCCATCAATTCGGATGAAGAAGTCGTAAGCGAAGCTATTGCCATTGATCTTTTCAGTCTCATCTATTTCAGCCGTAATACTGAAATTTAATGGATCATAAATGGGGTCTGACTCTCTAGTATTTACAAAGCCTGTCGTTCCGAAGAGAGACTTTATACGAGTCAATCGAACCTCAGTAATACCATCGTATCCAATCACTTCATATTCAATGTCTGGATCACTAATCGTTATGCTCACCTTATCCTTTGGTACTTCTAATGTGTAACAAAAATCATTATCGTAGCCAGCACCAATCGCTAGTAACTTGAAATTTGTTACAACTTTCGTCAGTTCATTGGTTTTATTCATGTACTTGTTCAAGTTGAAGGAAATCACCAAATCATTGAAGTCATAATCTCCATTTCTTGGCCAAGTATCTTCATAACCAATCGTATTAAAGCTCTCAAAAGCTGGAATAAAAATGCCCTGAGAAATTCTTGGGTCTTCAGGAGCCCAATCAAAGTCGTCTTTAACGCCATCGCCATCAGTGTCTTCATTCTTCATTGATCCAAAGGCCACTGATCTAGCTGATAATCCTGAGTTAAGTGTTGCTCTAAAAACCATTGCTTCATTTTTGGTGAAGGTCTTCGTAATCGTTTCATCATCAGAATGAACGTTCATTTGCACCTCATTATAATGGATAGGAATATCGAGGGACAAAGTGGTCTCAGCCTTAGTGATGATCACCTTAGAGAATAACTGACCTTCTACAAACACCTCACCTAGGAGCACTCCATTAATAGGAAAATTGGTAATGTCACACTTTAAATCAAATGAACTAGAAATCGCATAGTTGAATCCGTCAGGAACTACTAATTGATTAAAGGAAACTATTTCCTCTGGAACGATCTCTGGTTTTTCAATGCATGAAAAGGTGCTTATAAGCACAGAGAGTAGAATTATTTTTTTCATGCATCAAATGTCTCGAACTTGAATTGGAACGCTTTAGTTTTTCGACCAGCTGTTCAATATCATAGTCGAGAGGTCGGTTATTCTCGATTAAAATCCCACTCATGGCCATGACGATATTGGATATTTATCCATTGAAATAAACAACTCAAATTCTTAAGCCTAGATTTTGTAATTTTCATTTCAACCTTATCACAAACCGAATGAAAAATCAGCGATCCCTCCTATTACTCTTATTGAGTTTGGCCTTAGTTTTTGAAAACCAAACACTCCGAGCGCAAGAAACTGACCTTGTAGACCCTACTTTCTATCAAAATTACTCATGGCGCAATATTGGCCCTGACCGTGGCGGACGTTCGCTGGGAAGTTCTGGAAGCCCAGGCCGACCTAATGAGTATTACTTTGGTGCCACAGGTGGTGGCCTTTGGAAAACCGTTGATGGTGGAAACGAATGGTTTCCTGTAACAGATGGTCAGATTAGCTCATCCAGTATTGGAGCAGTCGCGGTGGCTGAAACTAATCCTGACATCGTCTATATCGGTGGTGGTGAAACACAATTACGAGGTAGTATCACCCAAGGCGATGGTGTCTATAAGACGACTGATGGCGGAAAAACCTGGAGGCATCTTGGCCTCAAGGAAACGCAAGCGATCTCAAGAATTCGGGTTCACCCTACTAATCCTAATATCGTTTATGTGGCTGCCTTAGGTCATGTATATGGTGACAATGAAGAACGTGGTGTCTTCCGTTCAAAAGACGGTGGTAACACTTGGAAAAAAGTATTGTACGTCAGCGAGAAGGCCGGTGCTGCTGACCTAATCATTGACCGCACCAATCCTAATGTGCTATATGCCAGTACATGGCAAGTTTATCGTAAAGCATGGAAAATGTGGGGCGGTGGCCCAGACAGTAAACTCTTCAAGTCTTTAGATGGTGGCGATACATGGGTTGATTTAACCAAGAATCCAGGAATGCCAGAAGGCCCAATCGGTAAAATAGGTGTAACCGTTTCTCCAGCCGACCCGAACAGGGTTTGGGCAGTGGTCGAGGCCAATGAAGGTGGCGTCTTTAGATCTGACGATGCAGGCTGGACTTGGGAGCGAGTAAATTCAGAAAGAATGCTTAGGCAACGTGCCTTCTATTATTCAAGATTGGTTGCCGATCCATTTGACAGAGATGTAGTCTATGGGCTAAATGTTGGCTTTCATAAGTCTACAGATGGTGGAAAGACTTTCGATATTAGAATTCGTCCGCCACATGGTGACAATCACGATCTATGGATTGATCCTAACGATCCTATGCGCATGATTAGTTCGAACGATGGTGGCGGAACGGTGAGTGTGAACGGAGGTCAAACTTGGACAGATTTAGATTTTCCAACCGCTCAGTTCTACCATGTGATGACCACGAGTGATGTACCTTATCACGTAGCAGGTGCACAACAAGACAATAGTACATTAGCCATGCCTAGTCGCGGAAGAGGTCCTTCTTATTCCGTGGGTGGCGGTGAAAGTGGTTGGATTACACAAAGCCCAACTAACCCAGACGTATTTTATGCAGGAAGTCAAGGGGCTCTTTTGACGCGTTATAATAGAAGAACTGGCCAATACAGAGATATTCAAGTCTACCCTAGGTTCTTTTCAGGAGAGCCAGCCAGTGCCTTGCCAGAAAGATGGCAGTGGACATTTCCAATCATGTTCTCCCCTCTTGATTCGAAGATCATGTATACTACATCGCAACATGTATGGAAGACTACTAATGACGGTCAGACCTGGGAGAAAATTAGTCCAGACCTCACTTACGCTGACCCAGAAACATTAGGAAAGACTGGTGGAGTGATTACAATGGATATGAATGGTCCAGAGATCTATGCTACGGTCTTTGCTTTAGCGCCTTCAAATCATGATGCCAATACAATTTGGGCTGGCTCTGATGATGGCAAAGTTCATATAACGAGAAATGGTGGTAAGAAATGGACTGACATTACACCGAAAGACTTACCTAAATTTTCACGAATCAGTATTATCGATGAAAGCAAGTTCAACCCCGGAACACTATACCTAGCGGCTAATCGCTATCAAGTAGATGACAGAGCACCGTATGTATTCAAAACAACGGACTATGGTAAAACCTGGACAAAAATCATCAACGGAATTAAGCCAGGGCATTTTGCGAGAGCAATCAGAGAAGATTTACAAAAGCCCGGTTTGCTTTATCTAGCTACAGAACATGGTGTATATGTATCCTTTAATGATGGTGCTAAGTGGCAATCATTACAAATGAACTTACCAGACACACCTATTCGTGATTTAGTATTAAGAAACAATGATGTTGTTTTAGGATCTCATGGTCGTGGTTTCTGGATTATGGGCGACATTGCTCCTTTGCGAGATGCGGCAAGTATGGACATGAGCAAGGTGAAATTGTTTAAGCCTGCGAATCCGATTAGAGGTGTTTATAACGCTAACATTCAATATTATTTACCTAAAGAAGCTGAAAGTGTAACAGTTGAAATCATGGATGCTCAAGGTAACTTTATCAATACCTATGTTGGTAAGAAATCTGAGGGAAGAAGTTCTCAAGTGGCTACGGGAGAAGGCTTGAATGATTTTAACTGGGACCTTCGCTACCCAGGGGCCACTACTTTTGACGGCATGATCATTTGGAGTGGTAGACCCCAAAGAGGTCCTCTAGCACCATTGGGTGATTACCAAGTGAAGTTGACCGTAGATGGTGTGTCTCAATCAAGTGCATTTACCGTAGAGATGGATCCTAACTTGGAGGGCATCACAAAAGAAGATCTTCAAAAGCAGTTCGACCTTGCGCTACAAATCAGGGATAAAACCTCTGCAGCCAATGAAGCCGTGATTCAAATCCGAGATATTAGAGCCCAAGCTGAGAAATTAAAAGGATCAAGCGCTGCTGGACTCGATGCCGCCATTGACGAGATGCTTAGCAAAATGAAGGTTATTGAGGAAGACTTATATCAAGTCAAGAACCAAAGTGGACAAGATCCGCTCAACTTCCCAATTAAGCTCAATAACCGTTTTGCTTCTTTAAGGAGAAGTATTGAAAGTGGTCAGGCAAGACCAACAGATGCCGCTTATGTAGTGTTTGATGAGCTTTCTGCGGAGTTGAAGATGCATTTAGATAAACTTGATCAAGTGCTCAATTCTGATTTAAAGACGCAGCCGCTTTCAGGTAAAATCGACTTGGAGAAAAAAGGAAACTAAATCTAAATGACCAACAGCTTTCGAATTGAAGGTCTGTTGGTCATTTTAACTCAAGTCCTTTGTATTTTTCAACTTATTTAAAGGTCGCTTGATAATGGGTTATTACCTATATCCAAAACGATCTGCTACCTTCATTCTTTCTTAACCCATACTCGACAGCATGAAAAAACTGGCCTATAGCGTTATCGGTATTGCGGGCGTCTTAGCCTTGCTTATATACGCTGAGAGTATTCTGATCCCATTGGTTTTCGGTGTAATTCTTTGGTATCTCGGCACCTCCATGAAGCAACTCGCTAAGAAAATCCCGGTACTTGGCCAGAAGCTAAACACCACCATGATCAATGTTTTGGTGTTTATTATTCTAGTCATTGGCTTTGCTGGATTATCCAAGTTAATAACCACGAGTATTGACTCTTTAATGAAGTCATACGAAAGCTATAAAGTAAACATTAACAGTCTTTTAGATAGAGTTAATGAGAGCTTTAATATAAATCTTCAAGAACAGTTTGACACGGCTCAGTCAGGCTTCAACTATGGAGATATTTTGAGCAATATTGCAGGTTCCATTTCCGGTGTATTGGGCGATGCCATCATTATTTTAGTATACGCGGCATTTATGTTTTCAGAAGAAGGCAGCTTTAAAAACAAGCTGACTAAAATGTTCACTACCGCTGATGAGGAATCAAGGGTGATGAAAATATTGAATCGGATAAGCTCATCCTTCGGAGACTATATTCGATTAAAAACCTATGTCAGTATTCTAACAGGAGTTGTCGGATATATATTCCTAACCATTATGGGCGTTGACTCTCCGTTTTTCTGGGCGCTCTTGATGTTCTTACTAAACTATATACCGACCATCGGTTCACTTGTCGCGACAGTTTTTCCAGCTGTCTTTAGCTTAATGCAATTCGGTGAATTCACACCATTCTTTATTATCCTTGTCGGCCTTGGTGTAATTGAATGGGTCATAGGCAATGTAGTTGAGCCTAAATTGATGGGTAACTCTTTAAACCTAAGTCCACTGGTTACAATCCTGGCTTTAATTGTTTGGGGGCAGATATGGGGAATTACAGGTATGCTTTTGAGTACACCTATTACGGTGGTCATGGTGATTGTCTTCTCACAATTTGCAAGTACAAAACGAGTAGCCATTATGCTTTCTCAGAATGGAGTGATTGATCAGGAATAAAAATGAGTAGCTAACGTACGAACTAAAGAGCGCTAGTCTATTCACATTTAGAAGCAATAAACAGTGAATCGTTCAGGTTCAATCGTCAGACGCCTCCAAGTATTCATTAAGCTCAAGGAGTCTACGTTCTATTTCCGATTTCTGTAGTTCAAAAGCCTCATCTTGTTTTACGTTATTAGCATAATGTGACCAGTGCTTTCTAGCCTTTTTGATAACCCTAGGCGTAATAGTAAACTCCTTATAGTCAAGTAAATTTTCGGCAATGAGTGAAACTTTAAAACTCCCGAATAAAAACAGTTTAAAAATATCAACATAATGATCACTGATGTCGAAGCCTTCAAGTGCAGAGATTAAATCACCCTTTATATTTTTGTTCTCTACATTGTGGATGGTTTCCCACAGTGGCAAT
>Ga0115559_1000336_pt1 | contig 33049 bp, 34 predicted proteins | sample COGITO_mtgs_1105_3_FD_87281 | JGI IMG/M metagenome (GOLD analysis project Ga0115559, IMG submission 87281) | Pelagic marine microbial communities from North Sea - COGITO_mtgs_110506 | ecosystem: Environmental > Aquatic > Marine > Epipelagic | place: Germany:Helgoland, sampling site Kabeltonne... | reverse complement strand
TGGCATGACCATGGACTACGATAAATTGGTGCTGACCACTGGCGCGCGAGTGCGAAAAATTGATATTCCAGGTGTGGATTTAGACGGCGTATTTTATTTGCGCGATCTCAACGATGCCCAACAAATCAAACTATTCACCGGCGACAATAAACGCGCCGTCATCATTGGCGGTGGTTACATTGGTCTCGAAACCGCTTCAGCGCTGCGCAAGCTCGGCATGCAGGTCACCGTGCTCGAAGCCATGCCGCGTATTCTGCAGCGTGTCACTGCACCCGAGGTGGCCGCCTTTTACGCCCGCATTCACAAAGAAGAAGGCGTCGAGATTGTTGCCGATGTGCAAGCCATCAGCATCAGCGGCGACAAGCAGGTGCAATCGGTGCAGTGCCACAACGGCACTGAGTATAAAGCCGATCTCGTCATCATCGGCGTCGGCGTAATACCCAACACAACACTCGCCGAACAGGCTGGCCTGACGATCGACAATGGCATAGTCGTGGACGAATACGCCCGCACCAGCGACGAAAATATTCTAGCCGCTGGCGACTGCACCTCCCATTACAATCCAATCTATCAGCGCCACCTGCGCCTCGAGTCGGTGCAAAATGCCCTCGACCAAGCCACAGTGGCGGCCAGTACGATTTGCGGAAATCTCAAGCCTTACTCAGCACTGCCTTGGTTCTGGTCTGATCAATATGATCTCAAACTGCAGATCGCCGGTCTCTCCCAAGGCTATACCGACGTGGTGGTGCGCGGGGATATTGAAGGCAGTCGAAGTTTTGCAGCCTTTTATATGCGCGAAGGTAAATTATTGGCGGTAGATGCGGTCAATCGACCACAGGACTTTATGTTCGGCAAGCGACTTATATTGCAGGGCAATCAGCTTGATCCAGAACAACTGGCAGATGACAGCCTGCCGTTAAAAACCTTAATAGCCAGTTAACGATTATCCTTATTACTTTTTATATTGCTTATTAGCGGAGTTTAGTTATGCCCAGAGTCACTTATATTCAGGCCGATGGCCAAGCACAGGAAATCAATCTGGAGGCCGGCAGCAGCCTGATGCAAGGAGCCGTTGACAATATGATCGACGGCATTGTCGCCGAGTGTGGTGGCTCGTGTAGCTGCGCCACCTGTCACTGTTATATAGACGCGGATTGGGTCGATAAAATCGAACCTGCCGGGGAGATGGAAACCGATTTGCTCGACTGTGTCAGTGAGCCTAAAGACAATAGTCGCCTATCCTGCCAGGTTAAGGTCACCGACAGCCTCGACGGTATTGTGGTGCATTTACCAGCAACCCAATTTTAATGATTCCAATGTCCCAACCGCAGAGCCCAGTCTCTTGCGGTTGGGATAACCTGTAATACTTATCGCGACCCATTCACCTGTGATCTCGAACAACAGCGAGAGACCTCAGGAAGCGCTGGTAAGACTCCTTGCCAACGCACTCTGTCACGCCAATAGTGACTTGCAGAACAATCACTCAAACCAAGATATATCCCCCACCTAAAAGCATTGAAAAACCTTGCTGCAAAACCATCCAACTTGTTTGTTTTTTTTAAACAGACGCGGTATAGTTTCCAAATCTTAATACTAATTATAAAAAGGGGCACCTCTATGCCATACAGCACCGAATTTCTGCTTTCAGCTTACCGTACGATGAAAACTATCCGTGAGTTCGAAGAGCGTTGCGTCAAAGAATTTGAAGGGGGTAATATCCCTGGATTTACCCATGTTTCCAACGGTCAAGAAGCCATCGCCGTAGCCGCCTGTATCGATCTCAGTGACAAAGATATTATCGGCAGCACCCACCGCGGCCACGGCCACTGCATCGCTAAAGGCTGCGATGTTGGTGGCATGATGAAAGAGATCATGGGGCGAGCCACCGGCCTCTGCAAAGGCAAGGGCGGCTCCATGCATATTGCCGATATCGACAAAGGCATGCTCGGTGCCAACGCCATTGTTGGCGGCGGTCCGCCACTGGTCAACGGTGCCGCTTTGGCAGCCAAGACTCTCGGCACTAAAAATGTCGCTCTGTCATTTAACGGTGACGGCAGTGCCAACCAGGGCACCGTTTTTGAAGCCATGAATTTGGCTGTGGTGTTGAAATTACCGCATGTTTTTGTCTACGAAAACAATGGCTATGCTGAAGGTACTGCCGCCAACTATGGTGTGGGCTCAAACAGCCTAACCGATCGCAACGCCGGCTTTGGTATGCCTGCCGAGTGCGTTGATGGATTGGATTTCTTTGCCACCTATGAAGTATTAAAAACCGCCACTGAGCGCGCCCGAAATGGGGGTGGCCCAACAGCTATCGAAGCCATGTGTGTGCGCTTTGACGGCCACTTTATTGGTGATCCACAACTCTATCGCGGAAAAGACGAAATCAAAAACGCGCGCAAGAATCAGGACTGCTTAAAGATATTCCGCGAGCGAGTCATTGCTGAAGGTTGGCTGAAAGCTGCGGCGATGAACGCCATCGACAAAGAGGTGATGGTTGAAATTGAAACCGCCGTTGTCGATGCCCTGGCGGCACCGCATCCAGATCCCGCCACGGACCTTATGTCCGATGTCTACTGCTCATACTAAGGATACTGACATGACGAATCATTCTAACAATCCCACTATTGGCGGCAAGACGTCGATGAAGACGATCCGCGAAGCTATTAACGATGCGCTGCGTGAAGAAATGCGCCGCGACCCAACCGTGATCATTCTCGGTGAGGAAGTCTCTGGTGGTGCCGGTTGCGACGGTGAAGACGACGCCTACGGCGGCGTTTTTGGTGTTACCAAAGGCTTAATGCCTGAGTTTGGGCGCGAGCGCGTTATCGATACACCTATTAGTGAAGCAGCCATTATTGGCGCTGCCGCTGGCGCAGCCAACAATGGACTGCGCCCAGTTGCGGAACTGATGTTCTTCGACTTTATCGGCGTCTCCTTTGATCAGATCTTTAATCAGGCAGCCAAATTTCGCTATATGTTCGGTGGCAAGTCAAAGACCCCCATGGTTATTCGCGGCACTGTCGGTGGCGGTTGGCGGGCAGGCGCTCAGCACTCCAGCATGCTCCATTCCATCGTCACTCATGTCGCCGGCCTGAAAGTCGTTATGCCGGCCAACGCCTATGACGCCAAGGGCCTTATGGTGCAGGCAATTCGCGACGATGATCCGGTTATCTTTCTGGAGCACAAAGTCATGTATGACATTGCCTGTGAAGTCCCCGACGAGCAGTACAGCATTCCCTTTGGCGAAGCATCATTCCCGCGCCAAGGCAACGATGTCACCATCGTCGCGATTTCCAACATGGTCACCCATGCGATAACGGTTGCTGACATTCTCGCTGAAGAAGGTATTGGCTGTGATGTTATCGACCCACGCACAGTATCACCACTGGATCATGAAGCCATTCTTGAGAGCGTCGAAGTCACGGGTCGCCTGGTCATCATTGACGAGGGCAATCCGCGCTGCGGCCTGGCCACAGATATTGCTGGCATAGTTGCCGAGCATGGCTTCTACAGTCTCAAAGCGCCGATTCTCACCGTTACGGCACCCCACACACCAGTGCCATTTGCCCCTGAACTGGAAGATGCCTATCTGCCTAACGCAGAGAAGTTGATGGTCGCCGTTCGGGAAGTACTTGCCGCGGGCCGATCGGGAGCATAGTTATGACAACAGAAATCAAGCCGATCAATATGCCCAAATGGGGCATGGAGATGTCTGAAGGTGATATCAACGCCTGGTATTTCGCTGTCGGCGATCAGGTCAATGCTGGCGATGATCTAGTTGATATAGAAACCAGCAAGATTATCAATACGGTCACCGCACCCAGTAGCGGAATTCTCAGAGCAATTATCGGCGCTCAGGGCGAAACCCATGCCGTTGGCGCACTGCTTGGTGTCATCGCCAGCGCGGAGACTAGCGACGCTGACATACAGGCGTTTATTGCCCGCCATACCAGTGCAGTCCCCGAGTCTGAACCTGAAGCAGCTCCTGAAGCAGTCTTAACTGAAGCAGCACCTGCGCCTATCGCTGCGCCGCAGGTGTCCAGTAGTTCCAGTAAACTGGCCGAAGGTCAAGACGACAGTCTTGTCGCCGCATCACCCGTCGCGCGCCGTCTGGCCGCGGAATACGCCGTTAACCTGAATAATATTACTGGTACTGGTCGTCATGGCCGTGTCTCGAAGGGCGATCTCGAAGCCGCTGTCATTGCAGCCGGCGGCCGTCTCATCGGCAATACCAGTAACACCAAGGGTTCAGGTGCAGCTCAATACGGCGATGACAGCCATGTCAAAGCCACGCCAGTTGCCCGCCGCCTAGCGACTCAGCTTGGCATTAACCTGCTCGAATGTCGCGTCAGCGGCGATCGCGGTCGGGTCTGCAAAGCGGATGTCGACGCCGTCGCGGCACTGAAAAAAACACTGCTGGCACAAACAGGTAGCAGTGCAATGGCCGGCACCGGCAACACTGCCGTTGAGTCTCAGCCGATCAGCGGCATGCGCAAAACCATAGCCGCACGACTGCAGTCATCGAAGCAAACCGCGCCCCATTTTCGTGTCCATATAGACGCGGAAATCGATGCCCTGCTTGAGGTGCGCGAGCAGATTAATCACAGCAACAGCGACGCCAAAGTGTCAGTCAATGACTTTATCGTTAAAGCCTGCGCCAGCGCCCTGATCAAGGTCCCTGCGTTGAATGTTCAATTCGACGGCGAACAACTGAGCTATTTTAGCAATGCCGATATCTCCGTGGCCGTAGCCATAGATGATGGCTTGATTACGCCCATAGTCACCGACGCCAATCACAAAGGCCTGGTCGACATTTCCAATACCATTCGCGATCTGGCCACCAGAGCCAAGCTCGGTCGACTCAAGCCAGACGAATTTCAGGGTGGCAGTTTCTGTATTTCCAACCTCGGCATGTATGGCATCAAACAGTTCGACGCCATTATCAACCCGCCTCAGGGCGCTATTTTGGCTGTCGGTGCCGGCGAGCAGCGCCCCGTGGTCAAAGACGGGACGCTGGCGATAGCGACGGTTGTGAGCCTCTGTTTATCCAGTGATCATCGCATTATCGATGGTGCGGTTGCGGCGCAATTTATGTCTGTTCTCAAAGGTTATTTAGAGCAGCCGGCCACCATGCTAGGTTAATGGAGCAACCATAAATTGACTACGCAACAATTTGACTTAATGGTCGTAGGCGGCGGTCCCGGCGGCTATGTGGCCGCTATTCGCGCCGCTCAATTGGGTTTCAAAACCGCCCTGGTGGAGAAACAGCACCTGGGTGGCGTGTGCCTAAACTGGGGCTGTATTCCCACCAAGGCACTGCTCCGTGGCGCCGATATCGCGCATACATTGAAGGATGCAGAGCACTTCGGTTTTACCTTCGACAACCTCAGCTTTGACATCAAAAAGCTAGTTCAGCACAGTCGCTCAGTGGCCAGTAAGCTTACCCAGGGCGTGGCGTATCTGATGCAAAAAAATGGTGTCACCGTGATTGATGGCACCGCCAGTCTGGCCGACAAGTGCCTACTGGACGTCGATCACAACGGTACCATTACCCAATACAGAGCGACCCATATTATTCTCGCCACCGGTGCTCGGGCGCGAAATCTACCGAGTATCGAAATCGATGGCGACTCTGTCTGGGGCGCCCGCGAAGCCATGACTCCAACCGCTCTGCCGCGCAAGCTTCTAGTGATCGGCGCCGGTGCAATCGGTGTCGAATTTGCCAGCCTCTACAATGATCTCGGCACGGATGTGACTCTGGTTGAAGCGGAAAATCGCATCACCCCCGCAGAGGACAGTGACATCTCGGCCCTTGCCGAAAAAGCCTTTAAGCAGCGCGGTATCAAAGTGCTGACCAACAGCATTGTTCAGTCGCTGGATAACTCGGGTGCTAACACAGTTGCGCTGATTAGCGGATCCGAGGGCCAACAACATCTTGAATTCGATCAGGTGATTCTCGCCGTCGGTATTACCGGCAATATTGAGAACATGGGTCTTGAACGTTTAAACGTCGCCAGCCAACGCGGTTTCCTGCAAGCCGATGGCTTTGGCAAAACCAATCTCGCTGGTCTCTATGCCATTGGTGATGTTGCAGGTCCTCCTTGGCTCGCCCACAAAGCCAGCCACGAAGCGGTTATCTGCGTCGAAAAAATTGCCGGCGTCGAGGGTGTTAAACCGCTAAATAAAGATCAGGTGCCCGGCTGTACTTACTGCCGCCCTCAGATCGCCAGCGTCGGTCTCACCGAAGCTCAGGCCAAAGCCGCCGGACACAGTATTCGTGTCGGGCGCTTTAACCTCAATGCTAACGGCAAAGCCCTGGCCATCAATGAAGCTGAAGGACTGGTTAAAACCGTCTTCGACGAGCATTCTGGTGAGTTACTCGGCGCCCATATGATTGGCCCTGAAGTCACTGAACAGATTCAGGGCTTCGGCATAGCCCAGCAACTTGAAGCCACTGAACATGAGCTGGCCCAGAGTATTTTTGCCCACCCCACCGTTTCTGAAAGTATGCATGAAGCTGTTCTCGACAGTCTCGGCATCGCACTCCATCAGTAGAGTTTATCTATGAGCAATCAATTACCCATTCATGAAGGCCTCTTTACCTGGCCCTCAACCAAGCCACAGCTCTTGGGCAGCCGTTGTGTAAACTGTGCAGAAACCGCTTTTCCAGCCCAGCCTGACTGTCGCAACTGTGGCTCTCGCGAGACCAACATTGTTGAACTAGGTGATCGCGGCACACTGTGGACCTGGACCATTCAGACCTTTATGCCCAAAGCGCCCTACCACAGTGACGAGACCGCAGAGACCTTTAAGCCCTACGGTGTCGGTTATGTCGAAATGCCCGGTGGCGTCCGTGTCGAGTCGCGCCTGCTACCCAGCAAGCCTGACGAGTTAAAGATCGGTATGCCCATGCAGCTGGATATTATTCCCTTTCGCACAAACCACACCGGCGACCAAATAATGACCTTTCGTTTTAGCCCAGTGGCGGAGGCATAGAGCATGGATGTAGCCATTATCGGTATAGGACTTCATCGCTTTGGTCGCTCCCCGGATATGTCCGGCATGCAACAGGGGGCTTCCGCCGTCCGCGCAGCCCTCGCTGATGCCGGACTCTCCTGGGCAGATATGCAATTTGCCTACGGTGGCAGCCAGGATGCCGGCAATGCCGATGCGCTGGTTAACGAGCTGGGACTGACCGGCCTGCAATTTACCAATATCTGGAATGGCTGCGCCACCGGCGGCAGTTCACTGCACGCCGCGTACAGTGCGATAAAATCTGGCGAATACGATGTCGGCGTAGTGGTGGGTTTTGATAAACATCCACGGGGTGCCTTTAACCCCAAACCGGCAGACTGGGGTATCGACGAGTGGTATGGCGAAACCGGCATGATGCTGACGACCCAGTTCTTCGCTCTGAAAACCCAACGTTATATGCACGAACATGGGATCACTGAAGAATCCTTGATTCGCGTATCGGAAAAAGCCTTTAAGAATGGCTCGCTGACACCCACAGCCTGGCGCCAGCAAGCACTGAGCTACGACGAAATCGCCAACTCAGCCATGATCAGCGATCCGCTGCGCAAATATATGTTCTGCAGCCCTGCCGAAGGGGGCGCGGCACTGATTATCTGCAATGCCGACAAAGCGCACCTCTACAGCAGCAAACCGCTATTCCTAAAAACCGCCGCCGTGCGCACCCGCCACTACGGCAGCTTCGAAGTCTTTGCCCCCTCTCAGGCCATGACTGTCGCCGATGCCTCAACCGTCACCGCCTCCAAAGCCGCCTTTGAACAGGCTGGAATCGGCCCCGAAGATATCGACGTCATGCAGCTGCAGGACACCGACAGCGGCACCGAAATCATCCATATGGCCGAGAATGGTTTCTGCGAACACGGCGAGCAAGAAAAACTATTGCGCGAAGGGGCCACCGGCATCAACGGCTCTATGCCAATCAATACCGACGGCGGCTGTCTCGCCAATGGCGAACCTGTGGGCGCATCGGGCCTGCGCCAAGTCTATGAAATCTGTGTGCAGTTGCGCGGCGAAGGTGGCGCGCGACAGGTGCCGAATAATCCCAAGGTCGGTTACACCCATGTCTATGGTGCCCCCGGCCTCAGTGGCGTCAACATCATCAGCAAATAATTAAAAAAATAAGCAGGAGTTTGTCCATGACCGATTTAATCAACGTAAAGCAGCAGGGCGACGAGCGCTGCGAAGGTATTAGCTACCAAGATCTCCTCAATGAGGAAACCATTGAAGTTCCGGCCTACCTGCGCGAAAACACCAACCCCTACATGGGTGATGACGACATCAGCGTCGATCGTTGGATCTCCCGCGACTTTCACGAGCAAGAGAAAGCAAAGCTCTGGCCCAAAGTTTGGCAGATGACCTGTCGCGAAGAAGATATTCCCGAAGTCGGCGACCATCATATATATGAAATCGTCGACCAATCGATTATTGTTACCCGCACCGGCGAAAATGAATTTAAAGGCTTTATCAATTCCTGCCTGCACCGCGGCCGCATCCTCCGCGACTGCGACGGCCATGCCGAAGAATTTGTCTGCCCCTTCCACGGCGCAACCTGGGATCTTAACGGCGAGTTTAAAGGTATCCCCTGCAAATGGGACTTCAACCATCTAGATGAAAAAGATATGAGCCTGCCACAGGTGCAAATTGGTACCTGGGGTGGTTTTATCTTTATTAATTTCGACGAGAACTGCATCCCTCTAGAGGACTATCTCAGCCCATTACCCGACCATTTCTCGCGCTTTCCACTGCACGACTACTACAAAGGCGCCCATGTTCAGCGCGTTGTGCAATGCAACTGGAAAGTCGGTGCCGAAGCCTTTATGGAGTCATTCCATACCCTCGAAACCCACAGCGAAATTCTGACCTTTACCGGCGACGCCAATTCTCAGTACGACACCTTTGGCGACCATGTCAGCCGCTCTGTCACGCCAATGGGTATCGCCAGCCCCCATCTGCCAGACGTCACTGAAGCAGAAACCATGCGCGATATTCTCGAACTCTCCGGACGCATGGCAACCGACAGCGCCGAGGGTCACGAAATGCCCGAGGGACTCACCGCACGGACCTATGTGGCCGAGACCAACCGTGAAATGTTCAGCGAAATTATCGGCGAGTCACTGGATCACGCCACCAAGTCCGAACTGGAGGATGCGATACTTTATATGCTGTTTCCCAACACTCAGGTGTGGACTGGCTACCATGGCAATATTGTCTATCGCTTCCTGCCCAACGGTGACGACCATAATAGCTGCATCTTCGAAACCATGATTCTGATGCGCTATCCAAAGGGCACAAAAAAACCAGATCCGGCAGAGAAAAATATCTTACGTCCAGATCAGGCCTTTAGTGAAGCCCCGGAAATAGGTGGCCTCGGTCCAGTATTTGATCAGGATGACAGCAATATGGCCGCTGTACAAAAAGGCATGATTGCCTCGAAAAAAGGCGCCGTCAGTCTAGCCAGCTATCAGGAGAGTCGCATTCGTCACCTGCACCAGAGCATTGACAAGTACCTAAAAGCCTAATGGCGTTTACTGCCGGGTATCAGATTATCTGAACCCGGCATTTCTTTGTCCCTGTGCCAGTAATCCTTAACAGCTTTGACCTTAACAGCCTTGCCCTTTTCAGACAGACACGAGACCTCTATGACCACCACCGCAGACTCATTAATTGCCGCCATCGACATCACCGACAACCGCAGTGTGGCTGTCAGTCTAGAGGGGAAGAATATTCTTATCTGCAAGGCCAATGGGGAATATTACGCCGTGGACAATCAGTGTACCCACCAGCGCACAGAACTCACCAAAGGTCGTATCAGAAACTGCTATCTCTCCTGCCCACTTCATGGCGTACGCTTTGATCTGCGCACAGGAAAACCCATGGGAGAACTCACCAGAGTGGCGCTTAAAACTTATCCTGTCAGTGTCGCCGACGATGGCAACCTACACCTAGAATTGGATTAATCATGAAAACCAATCGCCAAGTTGTACTCGCCTCTTTTGTCAGCGATGCCGCTAAACCAGAAAACTTTGCCCTATCCGAAGGCCCTGTTCCAGAGGTGGGAGAAGGACAATTTCTATTGCGAAATATGTATTTCTCAATGGAGCCGGCGATCCGTGGCTGGGTCGATGGTAAAGCCAACTACTTCGAGCCCATCCCCATCGGCGGTGTGATACGCGGCCCCTCTGTGGGGCAGGTGATCAAATCCCGCAACGCAGACTTTGCCGAAGGCGAATTTGTCTACGCCCTCAATCAGTGGGAAGACTATTCAATCTGTGACAGCGACGCCATCCTGCTGGAAAAGCTCAAACCAGAGGCGGGTATACCGCTCTCCTATTATGTTGGCTCCCTCGGTGGTGCCGGCGCCACGGCCTATATCGGGCTGCGAGAAGTGGGACTCATTCAACCTGGGCAGACAGTAGTCGTCAGTGCCGCAGCAGGCGCCACCGGCAGCATGGCCGGGCAGATCGCCAGACTCTGTGGCTGTATGGTCATTGGCATTGTCGGCAGTGATGACAAGGCCGAGTTGATTGTTGAACAGTTCGGTTTTGATGCCGCGGTCAACTACAAAACCGACGATGTTACCGCCGCCGTGATGGCCATTGCCCCTGAGGGCGTGGATATCTATTTCGACAATGTCGGCGGGCCAGTGCTCAATGCCATGCTTAAAACTATGAAGGTTTATGGGCGTATTGTCGCCTGCGGAATGATCTCCGATTACAACCGCACAGATAACCCCAACCCGATTACCAATCTCTGGGAGATGGTCTCGCGACAGCTAACTATGCAGGGCTTTTTGTTGCCTACCTATCAAGACAAGGTGCCGGCGGCCATGGCGCAGCTGGAGGAGTGGATTCGAGCGGACAAGATTACCGTGATAGAAAATATTACTGAAGGATTCGCCAATACCCCCAAGGCGTTTTGTGAGCTGATGTCGGGGAAGACTGTGGGTAAGGCGTTGGTGAGGGTGGATGTTTAGGATATCCATCTCTACCCTCAGTTAAAACCAACAGCTCAAATATGAAGAGCTCAGGGGCCCAGCCAGCAAATTATTTTAAATTCGCTTGGAGGCCGTTTTGTAAACAGAGTTCCTTTCTCGTTTCCCTACGGCCACAACAGAGACGACTATTTCTTTATCCCTCACCTCATAGACGAGCCTGAAACCGGCACTGCGTAACTTTATTTTGTAGCAGTCCTTCATGCCACTCAGCCTTGCTGATTCAACTCGAGGATGTTCGAGCCGCTGCTTTAATTTCTTGCCAAACTGAGATCTAACCGCAGGCGCTAATGAGTGCCATTCTTTTAAGGCATCCTCTCTAAAGAGCAGCCTATAGGTCATCAATGTTGACCTCAATTTCGGGCTGGTCTAAGCGCGCGTTAACTAAAGCGGACAGCTCCATATCTTCAAGCTTATCCATCAGCAACTCATAGGCTTCAGCGGGAACACAATAGAACACAGGCTGATTGCGATTTAGCACGGCAACCGGAAAGCCTTCGCCCTGCTCAACCACTGCCATCGGGTTCTTCTTGAGATCAGAAATGCTAGTTGTTGAATCGGAGAGTATTGGATGTATCATGGGATTTCCCCTAAAAGACCTGTTAATGGTGCTAATAGTAGTACTATTAGTAAGCAACCTCAAGGTAAAGACCTGTTAGAAGCACTGTAAAAAAGTCCTTTAATATTAAAGTCAGGATCGAATTTCAATTAAGGTCCTACGAGATGGCAGGTTGGGGCTCTGCCAGGGTTAGGCGGTTCAGGTTTGGGATTTCGCAGTTTGGACTGCTTACTTGTCACCCTCAGCGGAGCCGAAGGGTCTCCTGCCGACTGTTTGAGGTCCTTTGACCACCCTTAGGATGACAGGACTTGGGCCCGAGATAAACTGAATTAGGGCTCCCCCTACTCCCGCTCTAACTGGACCTGATCCTCTGCCAAGGTCAACCAGCACTGCTTGCGCTCTGTCCAGACATGTACAGATGGCACCAGATCATCCACCTTATCCAACGTCCCGGCCTTTACAAAGATCAGTCCCATCTCTGGTGCCTGCTCTGTATCCGTAATCACCGGTGAACCACAGTTGCCGCAGAAGCGACGAAAGACTGTTTGGCCGCTGGTGCCTTTGTCTTCGAAGGTTTGTAATTCGCCTTCTAACTGCAAACTATCTCTTGGAAAAAACGCCACAACGGAGAATGCTGAACCGGCTTGCTTTTGGCAGTTGCGGCAGTGACAAACCACGGTTTCAACTGGTTTGGCTGGCACGGTGTAGCGCACCTGACCACAGAGACAACCGCCCTGCCGAGTGTCTTCATTCATGGCTATATCTCTCTTGGAAACATTCAATTAAAAAGCACTCAATTAAGAGAAAGTGCACCATCCACAGTAAAGGCTGAGCCGGTAACAAAAGAGGCTTCATCACTGGCGAGATAAACGGCCATGGCAGCCACATCTTCTGGTTGACCGATGCGCCCAATAGGGTGCAGTGCTCTGTAGCTGTCCATCAATGCGTCGCCATCTTCTACTTGGCTGATGACTTTCTTGAGCATATCGGTTTCTATTACACCGGGATTGATTGAGTTCACATTGATGCCGTAACCGCTCACTGCGCAATGCAGAGCGACGGATTTGGTCATCATATCGACGCCGGCTTTTGACGCGTTGTAAGCGACCAGTTCGGGTTTGGCTTTGACGGCGGAGACCGAGGCCATATTGATAATGGAGCCGCCGGCGCTTTCTGCTGAGTTGCTTTTGATTAGCTTAATTGCGCCCTGACAGCCGAGAAAGCAGCTGCGCAGGTTGATGGCCATGGTTTTATCCCAGGTCTCAAGGTCCAGGTCTTCAATGGTGCCCATCAGGGTGACGCCGGCAACATTGACCATGATATCGAGTCCGCCGAAGTGTTGTTCGGCATAGGCAAAGACGCCATCCCACTGACTGGCTAGGGAGACGTCGTGCTTAACAAACTGGCAGTTATCGCCCAATCTCTGGGCGGCGCTGATGCCGCCTTGGGCATCGATGTCGGTGATAATGACTCGGGCGCCTTCGGCAATAAAGCGTTTGGCGATGCCGTAACCAATACCGGTGGCGCCACCTGTGACTATGGCGCGTTTACCTGCTAGCTTTTCTGACATAGCCTCACCTCGTTAAATATAAGAACCTAAACCTCTTTAACCTCTTTAACTTAAACCTTGAGCATCAACTTACCTTTGTTACTGCCATCAAACAGCTTGTGAAATGCGCTCAATGTATTGTCAAAACCATCGACAATTTCATATTTAAACTGCAGCTTATCTGCGGTGAGTAGTTCGGCAATGGCGGCTGCGCCAGCTTCAAACTCGGGGAAATAGTTGCTGATCAGAAAGCCTTGAACCGTGGCGCTTTTCGCCAGAATTTGCCACCAGTTGTAGGGGCCGGGTACGGGCTCTGAGGCGTTGTAGCTGGAGATCGATCCACAGAAAACGATGCGTGCATTGCTGTTAATATTTAACAGTGCGGCATCGAGTATTTCGCCGCCGACATTATCAAAGTACACATCTACGCCATCGGGACAGGCTGCACTAATCGCGGCATTGAGGTTGCCCTGTTCGGTTTTATAGTTGATCGCGGCATCAAAACCCAGATCATCAATTAACCACTGACATTTCTCATCAGTACCGGCCAGACCGACTACGCGACAACCCATATTTTTTGCCAGCTGGCCACCCAGGGAGCCAACTGCACCGGCAGCGGCACTCATAAGCAATGTGTCACCGGGCTTTAACTGGGCGGCGTCGGTTATACCAAAGTAGGCGGTGAGGCCTACGGCACCAAAGGCGCTTAAATAGTAGTGCAATGGGAACTGGTTATCCTCTGGTACTTTGGTCAGGAAGTAGCCGTCGGAGACACTGTATTGCTCCCAGCCATTGAGGCCATAGACCACATCGCCAGCGGCGAAATCTGGATGCTTGCTTTCGATTACAGTGCCCACAGTTGAGCTGCGAATCACGTCACCCAATTCGATGGGGGGCATGTAGCTGGGCTCGTCACTCATCCAGCCGCGAATGGCGGGATCCAGAGAGAAGTACTCGTTTTTAATCAGCAACTGACCATCGGTTAAACTATCAACTTCAACTGTGCGAACCTTGACGTCGCTATCCGTTGTTGCACCCACTGGGCGCTGGTGGAGGTAGTACTGCTTGTAGTTGATTGACATGGTGGTTCCCGTTTTTATTCTAATGAGTTGGCTGTCGACCCTGCACTTTATAACTGGCCACAGCAAAGGATTAACTGTGGAGTTCAAGGTACCCCTTTAATAATAAAAAATCAACTGAGATTGTTTTTTTGATGTACTCTGCTGTATAGTCTTTGCAAGCAAACAATAATAATTATAGGGGCAATACTATGGCTTTCTCAGGACCAATCGAAGACCGTCTGGCTATCCGTGAACTGATGGATATCTACGCCGATGCAGTAAACCAACGCGATGCTGAGCTCTGGGGCTCTACCTGGGCTGAGGGCTCTAGCTGGAAATTGCCCGTTATCCCGGGGATGGAAAATGTTTCCGGCAAAGAGAACATTGTCGCCGCTTGGAATGCCGGTATGGCGATGTTTCCGTTTATCTTTATGTCGATTTCAGTGGGCGATATTCAAGTGGATGGCGACACTGCCACTGCACGAGCCTATACCACTGAGGTGGGTACCACTTTAGATGGCACGGAAATTCGACCCAGAGGCCAATATGACGACAAGTTAATCAAGGTCGATGGCGAGTGGTTATTTATTGAGCGTATTTTTAATTCACTCTACGGTGAATAAAGAGCGGTGTGTAGCGCTGCAGCCTATAAAAATAGCGGCGAATAAAAAGTGAGAAGCTGGTATGACTGTACTGATCAATGGCACCGTTAATTTCAACCCCGATGATGCGCTGAAAGTGCTGCGCGAAACTGCGCAGCTTATGATCGACACTCGCACACAGGAAGGCTGCCGCCACTATGTCTGGAGTCTCGATCCAGCAGTGCCCGGTCGCATCTATGTGCACGAGAACTGGGAGTCCAGCGAGCACCTTGCCGCTCATCTGGCCAGTGCCTTTTACACTGATATGCTAGCCCTGCTCTATCAGTATGAAATACACGACACAGATATTCTCAAATACCGTATTGATCTCGCCGAGCCGGTCTATGACGACACTGGCACGCCCCGGGCCGATTTCTTTACTGGCTGAGCCCGCTTAAAAAAGAGACTCACCATGCCCAGCTTAGAGCAACGTATTCAGAACATTGAAGACCGCCAAGCACTGCAGGAGCTGGTTAGCAGCTATCTGATTGCACTGGACAATGCAGCCGATGTAGAGCAGGTTCTCTGCTGCTTCAGCGAAGACGCTGTATTCGATATGACGGCGTTGGACTATCCGACCTTTAAAGGCATGGCCGCATTGCGTGAGCTATTTACCGGCGCCTTTGCCAGCATGAGCCACAGCGCCCATTACGCGACCAATTTTAAAATTGATTCACTCGAAGAAAATAGCGCTTCAGCGCGGACTCATGCGATGGGTATGGGCATTCCGCTAGAAGGTGGCTCAGTACTGTTTTATGTTCAGTACCATTTAGAATTTCAACGCATTAACCAGCGGTGGAAAATGAGCTCTCTGCGCGGCGAGCCATTGATGCCTGCCGCCTGATTGCCTTCATTAATTGCCATGGGCCCTGCGCAGCGACCTCACTGCATGATCAACCCCTTCTCGCGCCGCTTCAATAATGCCCGCCTGGGAAAAGAAGCCGTGAACCAATCCATCAAAGCGCCGCACCTCCACTGCCACACCTGCATCCTTTAAACGCTCAGCATAGGCTTCACCCTCATCGCGCAGGGGATCAAACTCTGCGGTCATCACTAGGGCCTGCGGCAATCCCGACAGATCTTCCGCGGTTATAGGGCTGGCAAGAGGATCCGCGCGCAGCGCGAGATCTGGGCAGTAGTGGTCCCAGAACCAGCTCATCATGGTTCGCGATAGCAAATAGCCATCGGCATTGTCGCGGTAAGAGGCGCTCTCCATCGTCGCATCGGTCACCGGATAAATCAGCAGCTGCATTGCTATAGCAGGACCATTGCGATCTCGCGCCATCAGCGCCACTGCCGCAGCCAGATTGCCGCCGGCAGAATCACCGCCCACACTCACAGGACCACCCAGCCCACCCAGTAGATCTGCGTTGGCTGTGGCCCAGCAAAGGGCCGCATAACAGTCTTCTGGTGCGGCAGGGAATATATGTTCTGGGGCTAGACGATAGTCCACTGCCACCACAATACACTCGGCGCCTAGGCAAATTTCGCGACAGTCACGATCATGGGTATCGAGATCGCCGATTACCCAACCGCCTCCATGAAAGTGCAGATGCACCGGGGCAGGTGCCGCGCTGGGCCGGTAAATACGCACTGGGATAGCGCCGGCCGGCCCGTCGATCATAAGGTTTTCGACGCTGTGCACCACAATCTCAGGCAGCTCCGGCTGCATCTGGCGATACATGGCGCGGCTATCAGCAATCGCCATCTCATATAATTCAGGCCCGCCCTCAGCAGCTATCTGGGCCAAAATGGCGGCGGTGACGGATTCCAATGGCATCGTTTTATCCTTTTTTTATTTTTATTTTGACAACACCCAAAAGAAGCGTGATTGCCACTACGCCAAAACCCTCCGCACAGAATACGGAGGGTTTTAACGCCAGCAAGAAAGTCGGGGGGGATACCTTCTCGCTGGAATGAGCGCGATTAAAGCGTCGCGCAATAAAGCCTTAGAGTTTAACCAAACACTTGCCCGTGCTATTGCCATCGAGCATATCGATAAACGCCTGCCCTGAGGATTCGATACCATGAGATATATTCACCGGACTGACCAATGTACCAGCCTTGAGCATGGCAGTAATATAATCCAGCGCCTCCGGATAGCGATCCACATAGTCCGAAAACATAAAGCCCTCGGCTTTGGCTCGCTTAGTGATCAGCTCCCACATATTGGCAACACTTTCGTGGCCGCCCTCGCGCTCGTATTGAGACACTGCACCGCATAGCACCACTCGGGCATTTTCGGCCAGATGGCCGAGCATCGTGCCGAGCATCGGGCCGCCGACATTATCAAACACAATATCAGCCCCTTCGGGGGCAACTGCAAGCAGTTGATCATCCAGAGACTCGCCAGATTTGTAGTCGATAACCCGGTCATAGCCGAGGGTGTCCTGGAGCCAAGCGCACTTGGTCGGGCCACCGGCAATGCCGATAGTGCGGCAGCCTTCAGCCTTGGCCATCTGTCCGGCAAGACAACCAATGCCACCGGCAGCGGCATTGATCACAAAGACATCGCCGCTTTTAGGCGCGCCTATATCCATCAGACCAAAATAGGCGGTCATGCCCGAGGGACCGAGGCTGGCGAGATATTCATAGGGTTCAATATCGGGATCAAGGTCGAGGATAGCCATAAAGTCAGTGCCATCATCAATGCTGTACTGTTCCCAAGAGGTTCGGCCCATCACCGTACTACCCACCGGGTAGTCGCCGTGACGGGACTCAATAATGGTGCCCATAATAATACTCTGCACCGGTTCACCCAGTGGCATAGAGGCCAGGTAGTTGTCACCGGAACCCTCGTTCATCCACTGCCGAAAACCGGCATCCATAGAGAGGTACGTGTTCTGAATCAGAAACTGACCCTCTTTCAGGCTGGCCAGTGGCTGTGTATCGACCTCAAAATCCGCTGCTACTAAATGTTCAGCGGGCCTGCGCGCTAGCAGCACGCGAGTGTTCATCTGCGTCATATATCTGTCCCTATTATTAGTTATGCTGGCAGCCCAATAGAAGAGCCGCTATCAAATTTGATCCTTATGTTACCTGAGGGAATCCCGCAGGTAAATAACAAACATGTTTGATGGTTTTTATTGACTGCCTGTTGAGGCCAAAGTACTATAAGTCGAATAACAAGTGACATCCGTCACGTCAAATGGTGACATAGATTCCGCCGACGCTCAGCCTTTATTAGCCGCAGACTGACCTTGGCATCAATCCTATAACGGAGGCCGTAAATGACAACTCAAGAACCACAAAACTTTGCTGACCACCTGGAAATTCAACAGGTAATCAACCTTTATGCCTCAGCTATCGACAAACATCAGTGGTCAGCTCTGGATGGTGTATTTACCGATGATGCCGTGGCCAATTTTATCGGTATAGGTGTTTTTGAAGGTCGTCAGGCCATTGCCGATCTGATCGCCAGCGTGCTCACACAGTGCTCTGCAACGCAGCACCTGATCGGAAATATCAATATCGTTGTCAGTGGCGACACCGCGACAGCCACCTGCTACCTCTCGGCACTGCATGTTGGCCTCGGCGATTACGCTGCCGAAACCCTAACCGTATGGGGTGAGTACAGTGATGAACTAGTGCGCACCGCGAATGGGTGGCGCATTGCCCACCGCACATTGACATCACAGCACGCAACAGGCGATATTGGCCTCAACGGGTAGCGCCAACAGTCGCATAAGAACTGTTCTATCCGTTAATCGCTGCAGCTGCAAATATAACGATAATAAATAGCGAGAACCTGAACATGGTAAATCTCCACTCTCATCACGATATCAGCGCGCCCAGAGATACCATCTGGGGACTACTGATGGACTTTGGCAATATCCAAGCCTGGTGGCCAGCCAATACACCCATAGATATTGAACGGGTGGAATTAGAGGGCAGCGGCGTGGGTATGATCCGACATATTTACAATGTCGGCTTTGAGGGTGCCGTCAGCGAACGACTCGACTCTCTGGACCTGGCAAACTATACCCTGCAGCTCTCGATTGTCGGCGCCCGACCCGCAGGGCTTCTGCACTATCAGGCAACGGGCCAGCTAACCGAGCTCGACAATGGTGGCTGCCGACTCACCTATGATTCAGAATTTCTCGCTGAAGAAGGCCGTGAAGACGAAGCCAAAGCATTTTTATTGGGCGCCTATGAGCTCATGTATTTAGGCTTTGACGGCGTGGCCGGCTAAACCGAATCGATCTCTATCAACATACATTATCAAGGAGTTATCCATGTTAGCTATTTCCGCAAGAATTGAACTAGCCCCTAAAGACGCCGCCGCCTATGCCGCCGCCGCACAAAAAATCATCGCTGAAACTCATGCCGAACCGGGCTGCCAACGCTATGCCATCGCCGTGGATGTGAGCGACTCCAACGTCATCTGGATCTCTGAGCAATGGGAAAGTGAAAGCGCGCTGATGGCCCACTTGGCCATGCCCCATATTGTTGAATTTATGGCCTTCTGTGGCACTGTCGAGATCACCTCAATGGACGTGGTTAAATATGATGTATCAGCCGCTGGTCCACTAATACTTCCCGAGAGTTAAGCGCTGAATCAGTCAGCCATTGAGCAAGAGGATTTTAGGAGAGATAAGCATGACTATTGCAGAAAATTACAACCGTATCGTCGCGCGCATTATTGATGACGTAGACAACAACACGACAGATCAAGCCTCAAGCACATTGTCTGTGCCCTCGAAAAACTATACCGATGCCGATATCTGGCAGCAGGAAATGGACCTTATCTTTAAGAAGGTTCCGGTTTTTGTGGCACTGACCGCAGAGCTGCCCAATGCCGGCGACTATAAAACCTTTCAGTTTCTCGATAAGCCGCTACTCATCACACGCTTAAAAGACGGCACCGCGCGGGTCATGCTCAATGCCTGTTCCCATCGCGCCATGACGGTGGCCAACGAACCCTGCGGCAATAAATCGCGCTTTACCTGCCCCTATCACGGCTGGATGTACAGCAATGACGGTGTGCTGCGCGGTGTTGCCGACCAAGCGAAATTTGGTGATTTTGACAAGCAGGCTAATGGCTTAACCCAGCTCCCGGTCTACGAGCGTGGCGGCATGATCTTTACTGTACTTGAGCCAGGTGAAGACGAGGTCGATTTCGACGGCTTTTTGGGTGGCATAATGGAAGATATTGGCCGCCTGGGTATGGAAAACTGGCATTTCTGTGGTCAGCGCAAAATTGATGGTGCCAACTGGAAAGTTGCCTATGACGGCTATTTAGAAGGCTACCATTTTGCTGCAGCCCACCCAGACACCATCGCTGAGCGCACCTATTCCAATGTTATGGAATTTGCCGCCTACGGCCCCCACACATTGATCTGCTTCCCGCATCTGGCGATCAAAGAAAATCTCGCCGACGTGGCTGCAGAGGATTATCACAAGCACGAAAACAATGGCTATGACTGGATCCGCACATTGTTCCCCAATATCTCATTGTTTGTGGCACCGGAAATTACGCTAGTCAGCCAAATTATTCCCGGGCCATTGCCCAATCAGAACACCACCTATATCAACTTTATTCACCCGACTAAGCCAGCAGGAGAAGATACCGAACTGCAGGGCATGATGGACTTCTTCCAGGAAGTAGTGGATGTGGAAGACTATCAGGTCGGTCTGAAGATTCAGAAAGGCCTTGAGTCTAATGCGCATGCCAATGTTACCTTCGGTCGAAATGAAGCGGGCAATCAGCTGTTTCATCGCTGGGTTGAATGGTATCTGGCTCAGGACCCTTCAGCGCCAAAACCTCAACTTGATAACAACCAAGGTGACTCATGAGTATTCACGAAAACCGTGCAGGCCGAATCAATTGTTTATTAATCGCCGGCGGCGTCTGGCATGACATTGACCATGCGCGGCTAGAGTTATTGAAACTGCTCTCCGAAGATGAGCGTTTTCGGGTCCGCGTTTTTGAAGACTATGAAAATATTCAAGCCATCGAAGAAGCGGACTTTATTGTCAGCTATACCTGCAATGTTGTGCCCTCTCTCGGCGCTCAGGAAGCCCTCAAAGCCTGGGTTGAAAAAGGCGGTCGCTGGTATGCCCTGCACGGCACCAATTCGATTATTCGACTGATGTCCAGCGGGCTCTATGGCACGCCAGACTGGGCGCCCCTGTTTGTCGAGACACTGGGCTCAATGTTCCGCTCACATCCACCCATTGCCCCTTACACCGTATCCGTTGCCGATCCAGATCATCCTTTGGCTCAGGGCATTGAACCCTTTGAGTCGGACGATGAACTCTACTTGATGAAAACCTATGGCGACCTGCACGTTATCCTGGATACAGAGTACGGCGGCAAGGCGGAAGGCTTTGAAGAAGATGAGTGGGAACATGCTCGTCACCCCGTATTTTATACCCACAAGGTTGGCGAGGGGGAAGTGCTCTATTTAACCCTAGGTCACTGCCGTCACCACCACGATATGCAGCCAATGATGGATTACTGGCCCACAATGGACCGCGGTTCGTGGGACTTGCCGGTGTTTTATCAACTGCTGAGACGGGGTATTCAATGGGCGATTGAGCCTATGGATAAAACGACAGCTGATGCCTTGGCGAAAGCCCGCGCTGCTGTTGAGTGATTGGTAGACTTGCCTGTTAGAGCCGGCAGGCAGTAAAAAAGGGACAGTCAAATGTCCCTTTTTTTGTGCTTCAAGGTTGCTATTACCAGCGCAGTTTTAACTCGTTGACCACACCGACGATACCGCTGCTAAAGCTAACGGGACTGCTTTCATCAACCTGAAAATCAGGAATCCGTTTCAGCCATTCTTCTATCGCGATACGCAATTCAACCCGCGCCAAGTTTTTCCCCGGACAGGTATGTGCGCCGCGACCAAAGGTCAGACTATTGCCCTGCTTGCGCTCAAATTCCACATCCACCGCATTGGGTGTAAAGCTATTATCCATGCCCGCCAGTGGCGTTGGTGCCGCGATCATATCGCCGGCCTTTAACTGCACACCGTGAAACGTCATATCTTCGGTCACTTCCCGGGCCACTGTGACTAATGGGAAACGTCGTAAAATCTCTTCCACCGCATCCGCAACACTGACCTCGCCCTGCGATATCTGGCGGCGATGCGACTCGCTGCGAGCCAAAAACAAAAACACAAAACCGAGCAGATTAACCACCGTGTCGACACCAGCAATAAATACCTGAATAGAGAGCTTGATCGCCTCTTCGCGAGTCAAGCGACGACCATTGGTTTCCGTATTAATCATGCGGCTAAGCATATCTGTGCCATCTTGGCCCATACGTTGATCGACATAGGGAGCAATATAATCTTTCAAATTTTGCAGTGCATCGGCAAAGCTGATGCTGCCATCGGGACGAATTAATTGGTCGGTCCAATACTTGGTTTGCGGAATATCATCTTCCGGTAGATCCATCATCGAGAGAAACACCCGGATTGGCAGAATGTCGGCAAAGTCACGGGTAAAATTACATTCGCCTTTTTCCACAAAATCATCGATCAGCGAGGTCACAATAGTGCGAATATCATCGCCCATGGCATTGACCGAAGCCGGTGCCATGGTGTGATTTAATGTCTTGCGGTAAAAATGGTGTTCTGGGGGGTCTATGGTCGTGGGCAGCAGACCATGATCGGCACTATGGCTCTTGGGAAGAATAATACTGCGACTGGAAAACCGGCTGTAATCGGTGAGCACCTCTTCGATAATCGACGAACGTGTCGTCAGCCAATGGCCCTCATTGGCCGGCGTCCAGACCAAAGGACAGGAGTCGTCCTCTTGCAACAGAGTTGCCCAGGCGCGATGAAAATCATCATCCAAACCAGGCGGTGTATAGATATTAAAATCTCTGATTAAATGTTTCGGAATGTGCCCTGGAACCACTGCATTACTCATGATCTACCCCAGGCGGATCGAGTGGGCCGCATCTGCTGTTACAACCGAACCACTCATATAACTTGCCGCTTTACTGGCCAGTAGCAAGATAGCACCGTCGAGTTCAGAGAGAGCACCTGCTCGTCCTAGAGGAAGATTGGCCAGATCAGCCTGACCTGCCGGAGTCTCGTAATAATCTGCCACCATATCGGTATAGAGAAAACCGGGTGCCAGCGCATTGACGCGAATATCGTGCTCGGCCAGCTCGTGGCCCATAACACTAGTGAACTGATTGACCGCCGCTTTCGAGGCACTGTAATGAGTCAACCCCTTAAACGAAGAGACCGCGCAAATCGACGAGATAGTAATAATATTCCCCGACTTACCCGCCGCCACCATGCGCTGGGCACCTTCCTGAGCAAGGTTAAACACCCCTTTAACATTCACCGACAGGACGTTATCCCAAACTGACTCTTGCATCTCTAAAAATGGCTGGGCACCGGTAGCACCGGCATTGCAGACAATAATATCCGGCGTGCCAAATGCCTGTTCCGCGAGATCATAGCCAGCCTTCACCGAGGCGCGATCGGTAACATCCATGGCTACCGCTAAGGCTTTCCCGCCCTTGGCGACAATCCGCTCTGCCAGACTCTGAAGGAGCTCGATTCTCCGTGCAGCGCAGATGACAGCAACCCCATGGGAGGCCAGCATTTCCGCAATATGCTCACCCAAACCACTCGACGCGCCACTGACTAACGCGACCCTGCCCTTTACTGAAAAAATATTATCTGTCACAACATTTACCTTTTTATTAGTCGACGCGCTTCTCTTCACGCTGAGCGTCTTATCCGATTTTCTTAGAACTGAATTCGTTTAGTGAAGCCACCGTCGACAACCACATTGGTACCTGTGGTATAACCTGAAATGGGGCTAAGTAAGAGCGCAACCTGAACGCAGACCTCTTCAGGTGAGCCCATACGTCCCGCTGGAATATTGGCCACCGTGCCCTCATAAATCTCGGGCATCGCCGCGCGAATATCTTCCCAGGCGCCGCCTTTAAAATAGATTGGCCCAGGACTTACGCTGTTAACTCGAATGCCAGCTGGCGCCAGCTCCTGAGCCAGATTGCCAAAGTAGTTGAGCAGCGCGGCCTTCATGGCACCATAGGGCACTGCGCCGGCAAAGGCTTCGAGAGAGGCGGTAGACCCAATACTGACAATTGCCCCGCAGTCAGACGCTTCTAAGTAAGGCTTCACCGCATTGACCGCTTTCCAGCTAGCCAGCACGTCGGCTTCGAAATTACTTCTCCAGCCCGACTCGGCATTATCGGCACCACCGGCACTGACATTGGCAACAAAACCGTCGACACCACCTAGCGCGTCAGCACAGGCTTTAATCCAGGCTTCAAGTGATGCGCTGTCGGTGACATCGACCACTTCACCATGGGCCTTGACACCCATAGCTTGAATCGCAGCAACCGCTGCATTGACTTCGTCGGCATTGCGCGCGCAGATACCCACATCGCAACCTTCTGCGGCCAGCGTTTTTGCCAGGGCAAAACCAATGCCTTTAGATGAACCGGTAATCAATACCGTTTTGTTTTTTAGCTGAAGATCCATAGTGGTCGTTCCTTATTATTATTCGAATGTAATTTAGTTAGCTCTCGCGTTGATCAAGAGGGTTCCACACTTAATTGAGTGCTTAGCCGTGAGTAGCGCGACAGGTGAGAATCTCTGGAGCCAAACATCGCCCCGATCACCGCCAAGCGTTTAAAATAATGTCCGACACTAAACTCGTCGGTTGTGCCTATGCCACCGTGAAGCTGCACCGCGTTGTGTGAAACATAACGACCCGCCTTGCCCACTTTGGCCTTCAGAGCCGCCACACATAACTCAGCATCGGCAGCGTGGTTATCCAATTTCCACGCCGTCGCCATCAGCAGCGATCGGGTTAATTCGATTTCCATAAACATATCGACCATGCGATGGCGCAACACTTGAAATCCGGAGATCGACTGACCGAACTGCTTGCGTTGTTTGGTGTAGTCCACGGTGGCGGCGAGCAGCGCATCCATTGCCCCTACTGCCTCTGCACAGACTGCCACCATGGCTCGGGAGAACACCGGTGTTGCTGTCGCAAAGCCATTATGTAACTCACCGACCAGAGCCTGATCGCTCACCGCAACATTCTCCAGCTGCAACTCAGAGGCCGAGCGACCATCGTAGGTCTTGTACTGTGTAAAGCTCAGACCCGGAGTGTCTTTGTGAATAAAAAACAAACTGATACCTTGACTCGAGTCTTGCCCGACAGCGCCTGTGCGCGCCGAGACAATAAAGCAATCCGCTTCCGGGCCATTTAGCACCACAGTTTTTTTGCCATTGAGTACAAAGCCGTCGGCACTGGACTCAGCCGTTGTCTGCACACAAGTGGGATCTGCAACAGCGCCCTCTTCCAAGTAGGCAAAAGCCCCCTGTCGTTCACCGGCAATCAAGCCCGACAGATACCGCTGCTTAATCTCAGGCTGAGCACCGGCCTCAACCAGGCCGCCAACCAAAACCACGGATTCAAGATAGGGTTCAAGGACCAGATACTTGCCGAACTGTTCACAGAGAATCATCGTTTCCAGAGCACCGCCACCGAAACCATCGGACTCTTCTTTAAACGTCATCGCCAGCCAACCCAATTCCGCAAACGTCTGCCATTGATCAGCGTCGAATCCACGAGCCTGCTTAACGGCGGCTTGGCGGCTCTCAAAGCTATAGTTGTCGCGAAGGTAGCGCTCCGCACTATCGCGCAACATATTTTGCTCTTCGCTGTATTCAATAAACATCTGGCTTCCTATTTCTGTTGCTGCTGCTGTTGCTATTTTTTTGTTCTTTTTGCTTTTTATTTTTATCTAAAAGCGGAGCCAAGAATTAGAGATGCAAGACCCGCTTGGCAATAATATCGCGCTGAATTTCAGCCGAGCCGCCGTAAATGGTTGCCGCGCGATTATTGATATATTCCGCCATAGTGGTGAGGCCGCAGCTTGGGCCTATGGCGTCTCCTTCAAATCCGGGAACCAGTGCGTCGAGCTGTTTGACAAAGGCGTGTTCGGCCATTATTTCCAGACTCAATTCATTAAAGCGCTGACCGATTTCCGTGCCCATCACTTTAATCAATGACGACAGTGCGCCGGCATTACCACCGGCTTCAAAGGCGCCTTTAACGCGTAGCTCAGTAAACTCTAGAGCCAGAGCATCAACCGCAACATCGGCGACTTTGGCGGCAAAGACGGGGTTATCTTTCCACAGCCCACCACCAGCAGAGAGTTGCGTGCTGGCCTGATGATCAATTTTCGCCATCTGCTTTTTGTGATCTATGGTGAAGTTGTGACCGCCGCGCTCAAACTCCAGCAGCGATTTGGCCACATCCCAACCCTGATTTTCGGCGCCGACCAAATTGGCCGCGGGAACCCGCACATCATCGAAATAGACTTGGCACTGCTCAACGGTTCCATCCAAACCAACAATGGGCTCCACCGATAAACCTTTGGTGTCCATATCGACGAGAATAAAGCTGATACCGGCCTGAGGCTTACCCTCTTTTGAGGTGCGAACCAAGCAGAAAATCTTGTTGGAATGCTGAGCGTAGCTGGTCCAGATTTTAGAACCATTAATAATATAGTCATCGCCATCGCGCACCGCAGCGGTGATCAGTGACGCCAGATCAGATCCGGCTCCGGGCTCTGAATAGCCCTGGCACCAGACATCCTCACCGGAGAGCATGCGTGGCAAGTAATAGTTTTTTTGCTCGGCTGTGCCGTAGCGAATTAACATGGGGCCAAGCATCTGCAGGCCCATGGCAAAAAGTGCTGGGGCATTGGCCAGCTTGCACTCTTCTTGGAAGATATAGCGTTGACTCAGAGTCCAGCCAGTGCCGCCATGTTCCTCGGGCCAATCCGGGGCAACCCAACCTTTGGCATAGAGAATTCTGTGCCATTCCATGGTGGCATCAAAATCGGCAAACACACTAGTCATCAGCTCTCCCGCGCGCTTGATGTCTGGAGTCAACGACTCAGTCAAAAAAGCACGGACATCACTGCGGAAAACATTGTCGGTCATAAATCATCTCTGTTGAACGGCCGCTTAAACATTAAACAAGCCAACCTGTTTTTATTTTATGGTCATAGTCAAGCGAATGCAATGGAAGAAAGCGAAGAAATGGAAACAGACCAATTAGACCCACTCTATGGCAAGCGTAAATCGTGGTTTTAGCACCAAAGATTAGGCTTCCGATTCAACCAGGGCTTTAACTTGCTGGCGCAAAACGTCTTTGCGCACTTTTCCTGAGGCAGTCTTTTGCAACTCATCACTGAGCTCTATGCGCTCGGGCCATTTTTGTTTGGCCAGGCCAGCTTTCTGCAAAAAGGCTTGCAGCTCGGCCATACTCAAGGTGGCTGAATGACGCATCACCAGAACCGCACAGACGCCCTCCCCGAGCCGCGCATGGGGTATGGCAACCACTGCTGCCTCACTGATCATGTCGTGGCGGTGCAAAACATCCTCGATCTCGCGAGCGGAGATATTTTCGCCGCCGCGAATAATGATGTCCTTCTTGCGATCCGTGATCACAATGGCACCCTCCGGGGTGATATGACCTATATCACCTGTGGCAAAGTAGCCCTGATTATTGATTGCCTGACGGGTTTGCTGCTCTTCGCCATAGCCGAGCATTAGCGCCGGCCCTTTGACCAATATCTCGCCATCCTCACCCTGAGCCAGCGACTGACCCTCATCATCGACAATTAATACATTCCAGTTGTTGATGCGGCCATCGGTGGTTGCCGCCAGAGATTCTTCGTCAGGCTGCATAAAGCCAACGCTGATCAGTGGCGCTTCAGTGCAGCCATAGACTCTGAAGGCGCGACAGTTGGCGAATACTTCGTGCGCATCGGTTATGAGGGTCGGCGGCACCGAGGCACCGCCGCAGGCGAAAAATCGCAATGTTGGTAGAGCCAAGGAATCGCGCCGGGCCTTCTCAACCAACTCTTGCAAAAACGGTGTAGCACTGACACAGCCTGTGGCCCCCACCCGCTCTATATAGCTAGCCGCCAGATCAACATCCCAGCGCTCCATAAAGGCGGTTTTACAGTCACTGATAAACGCCTGCTCAATGCCGTTGGCAAACCCTGTGATATGGGTCACAGGAGATGGCATTAACATCACATCTCCGTCAGCAAGATGCCAGCCCTCTACTCCATTGTCGATGGCGCGGGCCAGTGACTGGTGCGAGTGGCGAACCGCTTTTGCACGACCGGTGGTACCAGAGGTGTACATAACCACTTTGACTGCGGACATATCGGTCGGCTGTTTTGCCGGCACTGACTCACCGCGTTGCTCAACTAAGCTTTCATAGCGCAGCATATCGCCTGAGGCACCCTCGCGGCGCTCTTGATCGCGCACTGTAATCACATATGCCAGATCGGGCAGCTCGGGCGACAGTCGCTCAATCATCTCGGGGAAATCATAGCCGCGGTAGACGCCGGGAATAAACAGACAGCGACAGCGGCTGTCAGCGAGAATAAAGGCCAGTTCGTGATCTCGGTATATCGGTATCACCGGATTGACCACCAACCCCAACCACACTGCCGCTATATCGATGGCTACCGCTTCGCGCCAATTGGGAAGTTGAAAGCTAATCACATCACCGGCGTTTAAACCGAGTTTAGATAGCGAAGCAGCCAGGGCCATAGCCTCTTTAAAAATACTCCCGAATGTAATGTGTTCACCCGTTTCCAAATAGATAGCAACTGCCTCAGGCGTGTTGAAGGCTTTTTCTTGGGCGTAGTCGGCTAGGTTTTTGGTACGTAATCGCATTGTCGGCCTTAAAGTGCTAATCGGAGTGGTTAAGTTGGGTGGATCAAACTAGAGCCAAAGTACCTTAGATTTTAAAAACATTCAATATTGTTTGTAATTTGATTAAAACAAACCACCCTCTTCGGCAAGCCCCGCTAAACCTGCTTTACAGTAATCGGTCGGCTCGACGATCAAGCGGTTACAGGCAGGGCGTCAAGACACCCATTTTTAGGCCAGTCAGGCGGGGCAATCAAATCAGTGAAATTAGTTGAAATTTGGCTGACAGGGGTTTATATTCACCGAAGTCAAATTAAAAAGCAGTCCCGATTGTTTTTTGTTTGCAGGGAGTGAAAGTGTAAAGATGCCGCCTGTAAAGGGTTACAGAGTATCTGCTTTGAACAACTTAGAATAATGTCCTGAGGGGATAAATACATGAATTACCAGAAAAACTTTAAGAAGCAGGTGCTTCCAGCCCTGATTTCCTTATCCATGTTACCGTTGTATGCCAATGTAGCTGTTGGCGAGACAATGCTCGAAGAAGTTGTCGTGACAGCGCGTAAGCGTCAAGAATCGATACAAGATGTTCCTGTAGCCGTTACCGCTATAACCCCAGGTCAACTTGAGAGAGGATCGATTACTAGCTCTCTTGATCTCGGAAAACTGGTTCCCAATGTTGAACTTCATGAAACGGCAGTTGGTTCAGAGTCGCTGAGTGCCTCTATTCGCGGCCTTAGCTACGATGATATTGAAAAGTCTATCGAACCCACTGTCGGCGTCGCCATTGACGGCGTCTTTTTAGCCAGTAACTCCGGCGGTGTCTTCGACTTCTTTGATGTCGAGTCTGTCGAAGTCCTGCGCGGCCCTCAAGGCACACTGTTTGGCCGCAACACGATTGGTGGTGTGATCAACGTGCAGAGAACTGAACCAACTGGTGAGTGGGGCGGCAAATTCGAAGCGGTCTCAGGCGATGAAAGCCTGACCGCTTTGAAAGCGCTGGTTAACATGCCTATGGGCGAGAATGGCGGCATTAAGCTAGCGGTTAGCGACACGCAGTCTGACTCCCACGTCTATAACACGACCTTAGAAGGTCGACGTGACTATAAAGATTCACAGACCATGTCGCTGTCGGTTAAATATGATTTCTCCGAAAACACCTCAGCCGTGTTGACCTACGATGACTATGATCACAACACGACTGCACCAGACACCGTGTTTGTATCAGCAAGCCCACTGGGCGCCGGATCTGTTGCGTCAGAAGCGAATGACTGGAAGACATCTCCCCAGCTGCTGCCTCTCACGGCGACATTGGAGGGCGAGAATACAACATTAAAAGTGACCCATAACGCTGACAATTATCAGATCAAATATATTATGGGCATCATGGACTATACCGAAGAAGTTCATGAAGCGTCTTGGGGTACTGCAGCTGTATTTTTCCCAGTTGATAGAGACCAGGAATTTAAGCAGACCTCTCACGAACTTCAGTACATTTCTGATTTAGATGGGCCGATGAATTTTGTTGCTGGTGTCTACATGCTCGAAGCTGACTCCTACATCACTTCAGGTCCAGTTGTTCCTTTCACCGCTTACCACAGCCTGTCGACTACAGCCGTGTTTGGTGAAATGAGCTATGATCTTTCTGAAGATTGGTCGCTCACAGTGGGCGCCCGTTACACTGAAGAAGAAAAAGATCTTAATTCACGTTCGTGGATAGTTGGCGTAGGCAATGCTGACCGTATCGCTAACAGTAGCGACAATCTCCTCAATGAAGGTTCGCCTAAGTTTGAAGATGATAATGTCTCCTACCGAGTGGTTCTGCAGCGCGAATTTGAGAAAGGTATGCTCTATACCTCTTATGCAACTGGCTTCCGCAGCGGCGGTTTCTTTAACCGCGGATCCACTGATTCAGAACTGGCGCCTTTCGGATCGGAAGAAGTGGCCAGCTTCGAAATCGGTATGCGCAGCAACCCAACGGACAACTCGCAGCTCAATGTCACTTACTTCAATGCTGAATACTCAGACAAGCAAACCACGGTTATTACCGACGGTAACGACCCAGTTTGTGGCAAAGGAACTGCTGAAAATCCTGCCGCTCAGGGTGTAACCTGCTCGTTTGTTCGTAACGCCGGTGAAGTCAGCATGGACGGTATCGAAATTGAAGCCGCACTGATGCCAACTGATGCGCTGACCCTGCGTGCAGCAATTGGTACCTTCAGTGGCGACTACGATAGCTTTGACTACAACGGCACTGATATTTCAGACCGAGCGCGCCTGCTATATGCTCCTGAGTTAACCGCGAGTTTGGTTGCTGAGCACACATCAAACGTAGCCGGTGGATCACTGACCATCAACGCTAGCTTTAGCCATAAAGATGATGTCGAGACGCAGGCTGACTGGTCAACTTATGACCCGGCTACCGGCCCTGAAGTCACTATCGAGAGCTTCCAAACCTTAGATCTTTCAGCAACTTACTTGAAAGACATGGCCAATGGCACGCTGAAGTTACGCGCTTATGGTACCGATATCCTCGACGGTGGTAACCGTGTAGGTCGCCGCTATGACGCTGGTGCTTTCGCGTGGGCAGAACTGGTTCCGCGCCGTCAGATAGGTGTTAGCGTAGGTTACGAGTTCTAAGTATCTGAACATTTAAGCAGTAACTAAAAAGCGGTTGAACTCAGTTCAACCGCTTTTTTTTATCTTTAAATTCTATCTCTGATACGTGGATAGATTTTAAAGATAAAAAAAACAAGAGGACCAGCAGCCATGCAAGACAACCAACAGACTGTACTTGAGATCCATAATATTGACGGCATCCTCAAACTCACCAAGAACAATCCTCAAGACAATTACGGCATGTCTCTGGCGATGCTCAAGGCCATGGGCGAAGCCCTCGACACTGTCAAAGATAGCCCTGCTATCCGTGCCGTTGTCATAGATGCAGGCGGTCGAGGCTTTCATGCTGGTGCTGTCGCTGTGACTGAACTGCGGCCCCGACTTGAAGACCTCGATCGCGATGATTTTCAACGCCTGGTAAAAATGGGTCATAAGCTGGGCAGACAGATTGCCTCAATGCCCATTCCAGTCATTGGCATAGCTCGCGGCGGCGCACTGGGTGGCGGCCTTGAATTGCTCTTGCGCAGCGATTTCCTCTACTGCCTTGATGAGGCTCGCTTTAGCTTTCCCGAGGTAACTCTAGGCTTTGTGGCAGCCTGGGGTGGCACTCAGTTAGCTGCAAGGCTTATGCCCTTTCGACGGGCTCAGGAAATGCTTTTATTAGGCGAATCAATCAGCGGCTTGCAGGCTGCGGAGTTTGGACTGGTGACTGCCTCATTCGCCACCACTGACCTCTTAGATGCCCACCTCAACCACGTGCTAGCCCGTTTGCGTCACTGCTCACCGGCATCGATGCGATGGACTAAGGCCTGCTTGGAGGCTGCCTGGGAAGGGTCTCTCGATACAGGCCTGGACAAAGAGTTAGAAGCGGAAACGGCCACCATGGCCAGCGGTGACTTTCTTAAAGGTTTGGACGCCCTTGGCAGTGGCAAAATTTACGACTATGCAGCAGGAAGAGCCGTGGCGAAGAAAAGCCGCTGAAGGCAGCGGCTTTTTTGATTCACAGCTTTTTAAACCAAGAGCCTTTTAAACCGAAAGCTTTTTAAACCAAGAGCTTAGGCCCTAGCCATCAAGCCTAATTCAAAATCCCATCTCTGTGGCGGTAGGTATACGGCGCAGCGTTTGGCCACCGGAAATATCGACGATTCGACCGGTCATAAAGCACTCATCGGATAACAGCCATAGCGCGGCATTAGCCATGTCTTCAGTGCTCGGCAACTTACCCAGCGGAATCTCATTCAAAAATGCCTGCTCAATGGCTGGCATAGCCAGAAAGCCCTCAGTCATGGCGCTGGGGGTAAACCCTGGAGACAGAGAGTTAACGCGGATATTCTGTCCACCGAACTCAACCGCCGCGATGCGCACTATATGGTCCGCCCCAGCCTTGGTGCCCGCATAGGCCGCAAGTCCGGGAGGCGCCAATAGAGCTGTCTGGGAAGAGGTTATCACCACAGAGCCGCCATCGGTCATATGCGCAGTCATATGCTTGATAAACAGCGTGGTGCCTATCAGATGAACATCGCAGTTCTGCTGCAATACTTCACGGCTGATATCGGCAATCGCCGATGAAGTTTCGATACCGGCAAAATTAATTGCGCCATCGAGTTTGCCGTAATGGGCTACAGCGGCATCTGCCAGAGCTGCAAGCTGCGCTTCGTCGGTAATATCGCATGCCACTGCTACAGCACCAATACTGTCGGCGATGGCCTGGACCTTATCCAGTCTGCGGGCGGCTAAGACTAATTTAGCACCTTCGGCAGCGCAGCGATGTGCTGTAGCTGCACCCATACTGCGTTCGTCAGATGCGCCTAAAATCACAATGACTTTCCCTTCTAACCGACCGGCCATGTTTGTACCTCTCAATAATTTATTTTTTTTATTAAATTTTTACTAATTGCTTACC
>Ga0115559_1000330_pt1 | contig 33216 bp, 25 predicted proteins | sample COGITO_mtgs_1105_3_FD_87281 | JGI IMG/M metagenome (GOLD analysis project Ga0115559, IMG submission 87281) | Pelagic marine microbial communities from North Sea - COGITO_mtgs_110506 | ecosystem: Environmental > Aquatic > Marine > Epipelagic | place: Germany:Helgoland, sampling site Kabeltonne... | reverse complement strand
CTACGGGATATACAATCTCAGGAACCGATTCAGGGAATTATACCTTAACACAACCTACCTTATCTGGGAATATTACAGCAAAGGGGTTAACGATTACAGGCTTAACAGGAGATAATAAAGTATATGATGATGGTACCGCAGGTTCAGCTACAGGCACGGCAAGTTTATCAGGTTTAGAAGTTGGCGATGATGTGACCTTAGGAGGCTCACCCGTCTTCACTTTTGCAAGTTTGAATGTAGGCACAGGAATCACATTAAACACAACAGGTTACACCATCTCAGGAACCGATTCAGGGAACTATACATTGACTCAGCCTACCTTATCGGCGAACATTACAGCCAAAGGATTAACGATTACAGGCTTAACAGGAGATAACAAAAATTATGATGGCAATACCACAGCAAGTGCTACAGGAACGGCAAGTTTATCAGGCTTAGAAGCAGGCGATGATGTGACCTTAGGAGGTTCGCCGACCTTTACTTTTACAAGTCCTAATATAGGCACAGGAGTCACCATCAATACAATAGGTTATACGATTAGCGGAACGGATTCAGGAAATTATACTTTAACCCAACCGACTTTATCGGCAGATATTATAGAGGTACTTCCAACCATTACATTTGCAGATATTGGGAAGACTTATGGAGATGTAGATTTTAATTTGGGAGCTACATCTAATTCAGCAGGAACGATTAGTTATTCGATTGTAGCAGGAGGAACAGGAAGTGCAAGTTTATCAGGAACTAACAACGCAACTGTTAATGTAGGCAATGCAGGAACAGTAACGATCAGAGCTAGCCAAGTAGCCAATGGTATTTATTCATCAGGAACAAAAGACATTACACTAACTATAGCAAAGGCAAGTTTAACAGCTACAGCAGAAGCTAAGAGTAAGACTTATGGAGATGCAAATCCAACCTTTACCATAGCGTATACAGGATTTACAGGAAGCGATACAGCTAGTGTATTAGACACAGCACCTACGGCAAGCAGTACGGCAGATGGAACTACCAATGTAGGATTAGCAACAATTAGTGCAAGTGGAGGATCTGATAATAATTATACAATTACCCATGTAAATGGAACGCTAACTATCAGCGCAAGACCTATTACAGTAAGTGTAGATATTGGTTTGGCCAAGGTGATTGGGGGAACAGATCCTGCGTTAACGTATTCAGTGACGGTGGGAACAGTAGTCAATGGCGATACTCCTACAGGAGCTTTAACTAGAACAGCTGGAGAGTTCCCAGGAACCTATCCGATTACGATAGGAACACTAAGTTATGGAAGTAACTACAATGTAACTTTTGTCGGAAGAGATTTTACCATTGCGTTTACTATTACTTCAGGAATTGCAGCAGCGGCAGCATCTACAGCAGCCATTGTTGGCGAAAGCACAAGCCAACCAGGAATTATAGAGCGTGGAGTTGTGTATTCAAGTATAGATACAACACCAGAGGTAGGTGAAACTAATGTAACAAAAGTAGTAGCCTCATTAACAGGACCATTTGATGTTACTATTTCAGGCTTAGATCCAAATACTACTTATTATTTCCAAACCTATGTAATTTCTTCTACTTCTAGAGGAGGTAAAATTGTACCTGATACCTATTATGGAGGAATTAAAAGTTTTAAAACAGCTTTGACCGAACCAATAGCTAATTCTTATAGCCCTGTAGATGGTTCTACCTTAGTAGATCCTACAACCAATTTAACCATCAATTTTGCTCAAGACATACAAGAGGGGACAGGAAATATAGAGATCAGAAAAGTATCTGATGATTCTTTGATAGAGTCGATAGATATAAATAGTGTTAACATTGATATATGCGGATCTGATTTAGAAATTAATCCTTCTGCTGACTTGCCACAATTGACAGATGTGTATATATTAATTCCTGTTGGAGTTATTCAAAATTTATCAGCAGACAACTGGCCCGGAATTTTCACAAAAACAGTATGGAATTTTGGAACAGACGATACTGTGGCTCCAATGGCTACCGCAACCAGTCCGTTAGATGATGCAACAAACGTTCCGCCAGCAGATAATTTAACAGTAACCTTTGATGAAAACGTAGTCAAAGGGACAGGGAATATTTTGGTGAAAAGAGTATCCGATAATTCTACGGTTGCTACACTCGATGTAACCTCTAGCGAAGTAACCATAGCGAGCAATGTAGTTACGATCAACCCCAATATAGATTTACCGGGAGGTACTGCTCTATATATAGAAGTAGCCTCTGGAGTGTTTGAAGACCAGTACAACAATGCCTATGCAGGGATTGCCGGAAACTCGGCATGGAACTTTACAACAGCTATGATTTCAGCATCATTTGATACAACTGCGAGTAATGGATTGGAAAGCGCAAGTTCTGCAAATATTCCGGTAAGTTTATCTGTTCCTATTAGTGTAACAGCAACGATGGATTATACAATCACAGGAACAGCCACAGCAAGTGGAACAGACCATACATTGGCGAATGGTACTTTGACATTTACCCCATCAAGTACCAGCGAGAATATTACCATCACAGGTATTGTAGATGATGCTATTTTAGAAGCCAATGAAACAGTAATTATTACCTTATCAAACCCAACAAACACAACTTTAGGAACTAATACAGTTCATACCTATACCATTACAAATAATGATGCAGCGGCCGTAACGATTGCCGATATCAGTGGGAATGAAAATGGTAGCCCTATGACTGTAACTGCTACTTTAGACAATGCAGTACAAGGAGGCTTTACCATAGATGTAAGCACAGCAGATGGTACAGCCACTACAGGCGATAGTGATTATTCCGCTGTAAGCTCTCAAACGTTAACCTTTGCAGGAAACGCAGGTGAGACACAAACCTTTACTATAGTACAATTAGGAGATTCTAAAGTAGAGGTTGATGAGACGCTAACAATTAGTCAGAGTAATTTAGCAGGAACGACATTAGGCGTTGTGATTACAGACGGAGCTACAGCAACCATCTTAAATGATGATATGGCTGCGATCACGATAGAAGATGTAACAGGAAATGAGGATGATGGAGTGTTAACACTTACGGCAACTTTAGACAATCCAGTAGATGGAGGGTTTATGGTAAACATTAACTTTACAGATGGAACAGCTACCACGGCAGATAGCGATTATACCACAGCAAGTCCAGTATTACTTACGTTCTCTGGAACAGCAGGCGAGACTCAAAACTTTACCGTGACACCTACCGCAGATACAAAAGTGGAAGCTAATGAGACATTATTCATTGGACTGAGTAACCTAATTGCAACCACTGTTGATGGAGGTAATGTAAGTACTTCAGATGGAACCACTGTTACCATTACTAATGATGATAATGCCTCAGTAACCATTGCAGATATCAGTAGTAATGAAGATGATGGAACAATTACTGTAACAGCTACATTAGACAATGCAGTACAAGGCGGATTCACAGTCGATGTAAGCACATCCGACGGCACAGCCACTACAGGCGATAGTGATTATACCTCTGTAACAAGTCAAACTTTAACCTTTACAGGAACTGCTGGAGAAATGCAAACCTTTACCATTACACCAACTGTAGATACCAAGTTAGAAGCTGACGAAACTTTGACGATCACCCAGAGTAATTTAGCAGCTACTACGTTAGGAGTTGTCATAACAGATGAGGCTACTGTAACCATCAATAATGATGATAATGCCTCAGTAACGATTGCAGATATAAATGGTAATGAAAACGATGGAATCATTACAGTAACAGCCACTTTAGACAATGCTGTTCAAGGAGGATTTACAGTAGATGTGAGTACAGCAGACGGAACTGCTACTACAGGCGATAGTGATTATAGTTCTGTGACAAGTCAAACGTTAACATTTACAGGAACAGCAGGAGAGACACAAACCTTTAGTATTACACCGGCAGGAGATACGAAACTAGAAGCTGATGAAACTTTGACAATCACCCAGAGTAATTTAGCAGCTACTATGTTAGGAGTTCTCATAACAGACGGGGCTACCATAACTATTAACAATGATGATAATGCTACAATTACCTTATCAGAAGAAACTATAGGAGAAGCAGATGGAACGGTTAGTATTACTGCAACTTTAGACAATGCAGTTCAAGGAGGTTTTACGTTGAATGCTTCTACGGTGAATGGAACAGCTATTCTAGTTAATGACTATACTTCATTAACAAACCAACCTATTGCATTTAATGGAACAGCAGGTGAAACTCAAAGTATCATAGTAACTATTAAGGATGATACAGTAGGAGAAGAAATAGAAACGTTTACAGTTGTTCAGTCTTCCATAAGTGGAGCTTCAGTAAATATTTCAGATTTTATAATTACCGATACCGCATTAGTTATTATCATAGATAATGATGCTCCAGTGGTAAGTAGTGTGTCTGTCCCTTCTGATGGATTGTATGGAATTGGGGATGTTTTAGATTTTACTATAACTTTCACCAATACAGCAAGCACTACAGGAACACCGAGTATTCCAATTACAATTGGAAATACAACAGTAGAAGCAACTTTAAATGGGGCAATCACAAATTCACTTACAGCCAACTTTAGCTATACGATAGTAGAAGATAATTTAGACATCGATGGAATTAGTGTAGGGAGTGCTATTAATTTGAATGGAGGAACGATTGTTGGAATTACTAATATCCCTGCAATTCTAGATTTAAATAATATTGCAAATTCAAGTAATGTAATTATAGATGGAGTAAAACCAACGCTTGTGATTACTACCAATGCAGCAGATCCAACGAATGTAGGATTTACAGCCACATTTACCTTTAGTGAAGCTGTGACAGGTTTTGATGTTGAAGATATTACAGTTGGTAATGGAGCAGCAAGTGCATTTACTTCAGTAAGTACAACAGTATATACAGCAACCATTACTCCAACAGCAGATGGAGATGTAACGATAGATATCTCAGCTAATGTAGCACAGGATGCTGCAACCAATGAGAATACGGCAGCAACACAGTATTCTGTATTGTATGATGCGACCAATCCAACAGTGGCAATTACAACAAATGCTCCTGATCCAGTAAACGTACCTTTTGATATTACAGTTACTTTTAGTGAGGATGTGACAGGATTTGATATTACAGACCTTACGGTAACTAATGGAACGGCAAGTGCATTTGTAGCAACGAGTACTACAGTCTATACAGCGACTATTACACCAACAGTAAATGATGACATCACAGTTGATATTGCAACAGATGCAGCCCAGGATGCTGCAACTAATGGAAACGATGTGGCACAGTTTATTATCGAATACGATAGTACACCACCGGTTCAACCACAGGTGACTCACATCTCTGATTATAGCTGTACAGGAGATGTCACTATAACAGGAGACAACACCTTAGAGATCTCAGGAACAGCCGAGCGAGGTTCCACAGTAGAAGTATTCTTAGAAGGGGTATCTATCGGAACCACCACAGCAGGAGACAACAACGGATTCTTTACCTATGATCATACAAGTGTCACACTTGCAGATGGCACCTATAACTTTATAGCTCAGGCTACCGATGCAGCAAATAATACTAGTGTATTATCAAATCCACTGACAATCACCATTAATTCGGTAGACACCGATGGCGATGGTACTCCAGATGTATGTGATGATGATTACGATGGTAATGGAACATTGGACGCAGAAGAAGATTGTGATGGCGATGGGATTGTAGATCATTTAGATAGTGACAATAGTTCTTGTACAAGTGGAATCACACAAATAAAGAAGTATGGATTCTCACCTAACGGAGATGGTATTAACGAAGGATGGGTGATTGAGAACATCACAGCCTTCCCAAATAGTCTAGTACAAGTCTTTAACAGGTCAGGAAAGTTAGTCTTCAAGAAGAAAGGGTATCAAAATGATTGGCAAGGAGCCTCTAATCAAATCAGTAGTAGTGGACTTGGCACCAAACTACCAGTAGGGCCTTATTTATTCATCATCGATCTAGGAGACGGAAGTAGTCCAACTAGAGGATGGTTATACATTAATTACTAACCAACTAAAAAGATGAATCACCTACAACAAAACAGAACAATCATGAAAAGATCAATTATAACAATCATAGTAATCACATTAGCCATCTTTAACACAAGTAAAGCAGCAGCTCAACAAGATCCAAACTTCACCTTGTATAACTTCAATATGAATATCATCAATCCTGCCTTTGCAGGGATTAAAGACTCACCAGAGTTGAATATAATCTACCGGAGTCAGTTTATAGGAATCGATGATTCTCCAAGAACGATCTCCTTGGCTTATTCAAAAGCCTTGGCTAACAATCTAGGAATCGGAATCTCTATGATTAATGACAAGGTGTTTGTTTTAACACAGACCGATATTGCCATCGATATCTCATATAAAGTACAACTCTCAGAGAAGACCAATATGTATTTTGGAATCAAAGCAGGAGGAGGGTTTGTAAATATAGATTTAACCAAGAGTAATGCACCAGGGAACGATCCATTGTTTAGTCAGAATCAAAGTTTTTTCAATCCTCATATTGGAGCAGGGATCAACATACAGAGTGAGAAGTACTACATAAGTATGTCAACACCAAACTTCTTGAAAGGCGATCGTTATGAGAAGCAAGGCAATGCACCCGTGACAGCAGTAGACAATGCACACTTCTATGTAGGAGCAGGCTATAACTTTACAATCAATGACAATCTAACGCTAACACCACGCTTTATGATGAGAACCGTTGAAGGAGCACCAACATCTTATGATGTAGGCGCCTCATTGGACATCCAAAAGAAGTTCTTAGCAGGAACCAATTACAGAGTCGATGAAGCGATCTCTATCTATGGACTATTCCAAATACTAGACAAACTCAAACTAGGAGCTGCTTATGACATAACATCATCAGATGTGAACCTTGTCAATGACAATGGTTCATTAGAGTTTATATTGAAGTATCAGTTTTAGAAGGCTAAATTATAAAAAGAAAGACCGCACTCAAATTAATGAGTAGCGGTCTTATGGCTAGGGGTCAATATTTTTTCTTAATCTACATTATCATGTAAAAAAGAATTGTTTGACTTTAATTGTATGTCATCATCATCGGTAGATAACGCAGTCTTAGATTTGCTGATAGCGGTATCGCTTTCGTCTAGGTCAACACCCAATCTCTTGTATGCTGGTTGACGCTCAATCTCATCGATGTTCTTATTCATTTCATTGGTAAACTTGTAGTTGAATCCTTTCATCGTCTGACGTCTTTCTTCTGCTCTTTTTTCTAACTCAGAAATTGTCAAACTCAATGGAGAAACTTCTTCGCTTTCAGTATCTATTTCATTGATTTCAGCTTGTGGTGTTGAAGATTTTAACTCGAATTGTAATTCTTCCTCCCCTACTTCTTCCTCTTTTTCAATAGACGAACTTTTACCGATGGTAGGCTCCATATCAAAATCTTCCAAGACAAATCTTTTTTCAACTACTTCTTCTTTCTCAGCAATAATTTCAACAGCATCACTTACTTCCATTTCAAGAATGGTATCTGTCAATTCAAATTTGATTTCTTCTTGAGGAGTTATCTCTTCATAACTATTGAGGGGTAAGTCGAATAATAAATCTCCTTGTACTTCTTCTACTTCTTCAACAACAACTTCTTCTATTTGAGGAGTTGCATTTGTTATGATAAAATCGTCTTCAGAAATTTCTTCTAAAGCTATTTCATCATATACTATATCTATATTCTTTATAAGGTCTGTAGTAGGTACTAAATCCATTTTCACCTCTTCCTTGTCTACCGACAAAGCAGATTCAACATCTTCTTCAAGAACATAAACAATTTTTTCTTCTACTTTATCAATAGGCTCATCTAGCACAGGTGACTTACTTATTGTTTTTTCAGAAAAGTCATAGGTAGCTTTTTGATCTTCTTCTAACGTATGAACAATTTTCTTTACTTCAGTATTTGTAATATTGTTTTGTTGATCGGCAGCAAAACCAGTTGCTACAATCGTAACAGAGATGGCATCGTTCAATTCAGGATCTTCTCCAATACCCATAATGATATTCGCTTCAAAACCTGCTTCTGTTTGTATAAAATCGTTGATTTCTCCAATCTCATCTAAGGTTACTTCATTTTCACCTGAGACAATCAATAACAATACATTTTTAGCGCCGGTAATCTTATTGTCGTTTAATAAAGGAGAGTCCAAAGCTTTTACAATAGCATTCTTAGCTCTATTTGTTCCTGACTCTTTTGCAGATCCCATAATAGCTGTACCGCTGTTAGATAAGACAGTTTTAGCATCATGTAAATCAATATTCTGTTTATAGTGATGTGTAATTACTTCTGCGATACCTCTAGCTGCCGTAGACAATACTTCATCCGCTTTTGAGAATCCAGCTTTAAAGCCTAGATTACCATAAACTTCTCGTAACTTATTGTTATTGATGACAATTAAAGAATCTACATTATTACGCAATGCATCGATTCCTATTTGAGCTTGTTTTGAACGCATTCTTCCTTCAAACTGAAATGGCATTGTTACGATTCCTACCGTTAAAATGTCCATATCCTTGGCAATTTTAGCGATAATTGGAGCTGCACCTGTACCTGTACCACCACCCATTCCGGCAGTAATAAAGACCATTTTCGTTTGCGTATTCAACATCTGTTGAATCTCAATCATGCTTTCTTTAGCGGACTGTTCTCCTACGTCGGGATTTGCTCCGGCTCCTAAACCAGACGTTAAGTTAGCTCCTAACTGAATTTTATTTGGAATTGGACTGTTTTCAAGTGCTTGTGCATCTGTATTACAGATAACAAAATCAACTCCTATGATGTTTTGCTGATACATGTGGTTCACAGCATTGCTACCTCCGCCACCTACTCCTATGACTTTAATAGTGTTAGACTGTGACTTAGGCATATCAAATAAAATGTTATCGAATTCTGCGCTCATAATAACTGTTCTATTTTGTTTTGTTTGTTTATGTTCTTTATTCTGCGTTATCTAAAAACTCTTTCAATCCGTCCGTAAACTTTTCGAAAAAAGATTTCTTCTTTGTCTTAGGTTTTTTTTCTGCTGTCGTTTTCTCTTCTTCAACAGATTCACCTTGAACCTCTTCTTCAATTTCCTCCTCCTGCTTTTCTTCTTTAGCGTGATTCTCTAAACCTTCCATCAACAAACCAACGGCTGTTGCATAAGAAGGACTAGACAGCGCTTCATCAGAATCTCCTGCTAGGTGTTCATTCGGATAACCAATTCTAGCATCCATTCCTGTAATATATTCAACTAACTGACGCAGGTGTTTTAACTGGGAACCCCCACCCGTTAAAACAATACCCGCAATCAGTTTTCCTTTTTGGGTCTCATGCCCATAATTTTTTATTTCTAAATACACATGCTCAACAATCTCTTGTACTCTTGCATGAATAATTTTTGAAAGATTCTTTAAGGTGATTTCTTTTGGCTCTCTTCCTCTTAACCCTGGAATAGAAACAATCTCAGTTTCTTTATTTTCTCCTGGCCAAGCCGATCCAAACTTAATTTTTAATAACTCTGCTTGTTTTTCAATGATTGAGCATCCTTCTTTGATATCTTCTGTAATTACATTTCCTCCAAAAGGAATTACAGCTGTATGTCTAATAATTCCATCTTTAAAAATGGCTAAGTCAGTAGTTCCACCTCCTATATCAATCAAGGCTACTCCGGCTTCTTTTTCTTCCTGACTTAATACTGCTGATGCTGATGCTAATGGTTCTAATGTGATATCAGACAAATCTAATCCAGCACTTTTAACACATCTTCCAATGTTTCTTATGGATGACACCTGACCTACAACAACATGAAAATTGGCCTCCAATCTTCCCCCATACATCCCTATAGGCTCTTTGATATCAGCTTGACTATCTACCTTAAATTCTTGAGGCAACACGTGAATAATTTCCTCTCCTGGCAGCATGACCAATTTATGAACTTGATTCACCAAATTCTCAATATCATTTTCATTAATTACCTCATCGGCATTTGCTCTAGTGATATAATCACTGTGATGCAAACTTCGAATATGCTGACCTGCAATACCTACAACAACATTTTCGATTTTATGTCCTGAAACACTTTCAGATTCTTCTACAGCTTGTTGAATAGATTGAATTGTTTGAGTAATATTACTCACAACCCCTCTTTTTACTCCTAAGCTTTTGGCTTTCCCAATTCCTAGAACTTCAATCTTACCATATTCATTTCTACGACCGATCATGGCAACAATTTTGGTTGTTCCAATATCTAAACCGACTGCTATTTTATTGTTTTCCATCTCTACTATTTTACACCAACAACTTGATTGTGATATTTAATGTTTATGGTTTTGTATTTATAAATTGTACTATCTGAAAGTGCTTTGTTATAAAACGCTTTTAGTTTTCTAAACTTTTGTTCTATTTCCTTCAACAATCCAAATTCAATTTTATAATTACCACTTCTAACAGTCAATAAACATTCTTTAGAATTGTTTAAATGAATTCCAACTATCTCTTTTCTCAAAAAGTCATCATCTAATATTTCTTTCAATAATAGAGCAACATCTCCTAAATCTTTGTCTTTTTTCACCCCTGTAATCAAAGGAACTCTAGCCGAATAATTTTCTGACAGAGGCATTTTTACCCCCTGTGAATCAAGGTAATAAGTTTTACTACTAGTGACTACCCTAGCAATTGGCTTCCTTTGTTTTATTAGAGAGTTTAATGTGCCATTTATTGTAATAAAAAGCGAAGCTTTTTCGATATATGGATTTTTTAAAATCTCTTTTTCTAAACGATATAAATCTATTACAGATTTTGCTTGGTTTTTAACTGTTGTATTGTTTTGTATTAACAATTTATTAACCATCGCATGTGTTAGAAAATTATTCTCTCCTGCCTCAAATTCTACTTCAACTTTTTTAATCTTTTTTATTTCATTCCTATGGTTAGAAAAACCATACAAGAGCGTTAATGAGCTCAGTAAAATCAGCAGAAACAAGTATTTTAAAGCCTTCTTAAATTTCATGTTCTTCTATAGAAATTAATTTATTTTTCACTTCTTCGATCATCACACCAATATCTCCTGCACCTAACATTGCAACAATTTTAGCCTCAGATCTTTTAATTTCTTGGACTAAATTCTCTCTGTATGTTAATTTTTTGTTTCCATTGTTAATTTTACTCAAGAGCCATTCGGAATTTACACCTTCAATCGGTAATTCTCTTGCTGGATAAATCTCTAACAATAAAACTTCATCGAATTTTGACAATGCTGATGCAAAATCATCGATAAAATCTTTCGTTCTTGAAAATAAGTGAGGTTGAAAAACAACCATTATTTTCTCTTCTGGATACATTTCTTGAATGGCATCATGTACCGCATGTATTTCTGTTGGATGATGCGCATAATCATCAATCAAAACAAAATCATTTGTTTTGATCTTATATGAGAATCGTCTTTCAACTCCTTTAAAAGTTTGCAATGATTTTTTAATGCTATCTAATGGAACTCCATAAGAATCAGCCATTGCAAGTGCAGCTAAAGCATTCATTAAATTGTGCTTTCCAGGTAAAGAAAATTCAACATTCTTTATAGTTCCCTTTGGTGTTTCTACATCAAATATGTAGTTCCCTTTTGAGATATTAATATTTTTAATTTGATAGTCTGCTGCTTCATTAACAGCATAGGTAATTCCTGAAATATCCAATCCTTTTGCTACCACTAATTGTTCGGTAACTTTCTCACTAAAATCGCGGAATGAGTTCTGTAATTCTGCATGCTCTCCATAAATATCTAAATGATCTGCATCTGTAGAAGTAATACAAGCTATATTAGGAGATAACTTCAAAAAAGAACGATCGAATTCGTCTGCTTCCACCACACTAATTTTATCTCCCCCAAGAATCAAATTAGAATGATAGTTTTCTGAAATTCCCCCTAAAAAGCTTGTCGCATTATAAGGCTGCATAATATGTCCTAAAATAGAAGAAGTGGTTGTCTTACCATGGGTTCCAGCTACTGCAAAACAAAATGTACTTTCAGTAATTAAACCCAGAACTTCTGCTCGTTTAAGAATTGTAAAATTTTGATCTTTAAAATAATTTAATTCCTTGTTATTTTTTGGAATTGCAGGAGTATATACAATCAGAGTATCTCCTTTATCTTTAAACTGATTTGGAACTCCCTCTATATTCTCTTCAAACTGAATGGCAATTCCCAAGTTCTTCAAATCTGACGTTATCTTAGTTGATGTTTTATCATATCCTGCAACACTTTTACCTATTGCAGAAAAGTATCTAGCCAAAGCACTCATACCGATCCCTCCGATTCCAATGAAATAAACGTTATGTATTTCTTTTAGATTCACTGATTCAACAACTTTTCGATTTCACTTACTATATGATTTGTTGCATTAGGCAACGCCAACTCTTTAATATTCTCACTCAAACTTTCTTGTTTTCCTTCATCTTTCATTAAAGTTTCAAAAACAATTGGAAATGTCTCCAATTCACTTTCTCTTAACAAAATAGCGCCGTGCTTTTCTTCTATTGACTTTGCATTCTTTGTTTGATGATCTTCAGCAACATTTGGAGAGGGGATGAATATGGTTGGTTTTCCAACGATGCACAATTCTGAAACAGAACTTGCTCCTGCTCTAGAGATAATAATATCTGCAGCTGCATAAGCTAAATCCATTTGATTGATAAATGCATGCACATGAACATTCTTTTTCTCGTCGTACTTTTTGTATTCTTCATAGTACAACTTCCCACATTGCCATAGCACTTGTACTTTTTGCTCTTTAAAAAATGGAATATTCTTCTCTATTAATTCATTAATTTTTCTAGCTCCTAAACTTCCACCAAGTACTAAAATTGTTTTTCTTTTTTTCTTTAAATTGAAAAGCTCTCTCGCTTCATCAATCTTATTCTTTACATGGATAGACAGTAAACTTTCTCGAACAGGGTTCCCCGTCTTAATAATTTTATTAGCAGGAAAAAAACGCTCAAGGTTATCATATGCAACACAGATTATATTTGCCTTTTTCCCTAAATATTTATTTGTAATTCCTGGAAAAGAGTTTTGCTCTTGAATCAATGTTGGAATTCTTCTTCTGCTAGCAACTAGCAAAGTAGGCCCGCTTGCAAAACCTCCTGTACCTATAGCTATATCTGGTTTAAATTTTCTGATAATTTTTCCAGCTTTAAACATGCTATCGATTAGCTTTACAGGAAACATCAGATTTTTTAGAGTCAATTTTCTCTGAATTCCGGAAATCCATAAGCCTATAATTTTATATCCTGCTTGCGGAACTTTCTCCATTTCCATTTTATCCTTTGCTCCTACAAACAAAAAATTAGCTTCAGGATATCTTACTTTTAATTCATTGGCAATCGCTAGAGCAGGATAGATATGTCCTCCTGTTCCTCCTCCACTAATGAGTATGTTAATCGATCGCTTCATGTAAAATATCAAGTGGGTTATCGTCTAATATTGATTCCTCGGTTTCCTCTTTCGAAGCACTAACGCTAAGAATCATTCCTATTGCAAAACATGTCATCCAAATAGAAGTTCCTCCACTACTTATAAGTGGTAATGTCTGACCTGTAACTGGGAATAAGTTTGTAGCTACCGCCATGTTTATTCCTGCTTGAAAAATAATTGGAAGTCCAACTCCAATTACTAACAAAGTTCCAAATATGGTGTTCGATTTTCGAACTGTTATAAAAATTCTAAATAGTAATAAGAAATACACAAATACAATTAAAACAGCTCCTAGTAAACCATATTCCTCAACAATAATTGCATAGATAAAATCCGAAGATGATTGTGGTAAAAAGTTCTTTTGTACACTTTTACCAGGACCTATACCAACAGGACCTCCTGTAGCTATGGCTATTTTTGCTTTTTCTACCTGATAGGCTTCAGCACCGCTAGAACTTGAAAAATTTTCAATTCGATTTTGCCAAGTATTCACACGGTTAGGCATTAAATCTGGGAAAGCTTTCGCTGTTAAAATAAACAGCGTAAATGCGACAATTCCTGTTCCTAAAATGTAACCGATGTACTTTAATGGGTAACCTCCAATAAAAACAATCAAAATAATCATGCTGAAAATAATAGCAGTTGTCGAAAAATTCGCTGGCAAGATTAATATGAGTATCAATCCAACGGGCAACCACAATTGCCAAAGACTCTCTTTAAATCGAATCTTCGTTTCTTTATTTTTTGCTAAATACCTTGCTGTGTAGACCATCAAAACCAATCCAGCTAAAGTAGATGTCTGGAAACCAACCCCCACAAACGGAATACGAATCCACCTACTTGCATTAGCACCACCAATTGTAGTTCCTTGAGCAAGCGTATAAATCAACAGAACAAATACGATAGGCAACATCAATACCGATCCTCCGCTAAAATATCTATATGGAATTTTATGTACACCATAGATAATAGCAAACCCCATGATTAGTAATACAACATGTTTTAAAAGGTACCCAAGAGTAGAACCTCCTACTGCGTTTACTATATTAGCACTTGCACTATAAACAGGCATAAATGAAAAAATTGCCAAAATAGCAACTAATGCCCAAATGGTTCGATCTCCTTTAATATGTTGTAATATTCCCTTCAATTCTACTTGTCATTCCTGCGAAGGCAGGAATCTTTTATTAATTATTTGCACTATTTATGAGATTCCTGCCTTCGCAGGAATCTCATACTATTATCTTTATAAACTTCTTACAGCGTTTTTAAACTGACGTCCTCTGTCTTCGTAATTATCAAATAAATCAAAACTTGCACAAGCTGGTGATAGTAAAACCGCATCTCCTTTTTGTGACAATTTATTGGCAACTTTAACAGCCTCTTCAGCTCCAGCTGTTTCAATCATCATCTCTACAACATTCGAAAAAACAGCTTTTAATTTTTCATTGTCAACTCCAAGACAAACAATTGCTTTTACCTTTTCTCTTACCAGAGGTAATAAATCATTATAATCGTTCCCTTTATCTACACCTCCAACAATCCAAACCGTTGGTTTTTCCATACATTCTAGTGCATAAAAAGTAGCATTTACATTGGTGGCTTTTGAATCGTTGATAAATTGAACTCCATTTACTTTTTGCACATTTTCTAAACGATGCTCAACACCTTCAAAATTTGCTAAACTATCTTTAATGGACTGACTTCTCACATTCAATAATTGTGAGGCCAATGTAGCTGCCATTGTATTTTTTACATTGTGTTTTCCTTGTAAGGTTAATTTAGAAATGCTCATGCTAAATTCTTCTGTATTTAATTTTGTTATTATTTTATTATCTCTTATAAAAGCACCATAATCCAATTCTCTTTCAATAGAAAAAGGAACCAATGTCGCTTTTGTTTGATGCTTTTTTAAACCTTCTTCAATTGCTTTATCGTCTGCATCGTAAATCAAAAAATCATCTTTCGTTTGATTCTTTGTAATTCTAAACTTTGAAGCAACATAGTTGCTGAAATTATATTCGTACCGATCCAAATGATCTGGTGTAATATTGGTAATAATCGCAATTCGAGGATTAAATTCATGTATTCCATCCAATTGAAAACTGCTTAACTCTAAAACATAATTTTCATATGATTGCTCTGCAACTTGCTCTGCAAAACTGTTGCCAATATTTCCTGCTATTCCAACATTCAACTTCGCCTCTCTCATCAAATGATGTATCAGCATTGTTGTTGTTGTTTTTCCATTCGATCCTGTTATTCCTACAATTGTAGCATCTGTAAACCGACAAGCAAATTCAATCTCAGAGATCACTAAAACCTTAGTTTCAATCAGTTTTTGAACAATCGCTACTTTCTCTGGAATTCCAGGGCTTTTCATGACTAGGTCAGCATTTAAAATCAACGATTCTGTATGCTGTTGCTCTTCAAAATTTATTTCATGATGTAAAAGAACTTCTCTATACTTCTCTGCTATAACCCCTTTGTCTGACACAAAGACTTCATACCCTTTTTTCTTTCCTAATATGGCGGTCCCTACTCCACTCTCACCACCACCAAGTATTACTAATCTTTTCATTATTTATAGATTCCTGCCTGCGCAGGAATGACAAACTTTATCTTAATTTCAATGTCACAATGGTAAATACCGCCAATAGAATTCCTACAATCCAAAAACGGACAACAATTTTACTTTCGTGATATCCTGATTTTTGGTAATGATGATGCAATGGAGACATTTTAAAAATGCGTCTTCCTTCACCATATTTTTTTCTTGTGTATTTGAAATAGGACACCTGTAAAATCACGGATAAATTTTCAACAACAAAGATTCCTGCTAGAATCGGAAGCAGTAATTCTTTCCGTATAGCTATAGCAATTACAGCTATGATACCGCCGATAGTTAAACTCCCTGTGTCTCCCATAAATACTTGCGCCGGATAGGTATTATACCATAAGAACCCTATTAACGCTCCCGCAAAAGCCAGTATATAAACCGTCATTTCTCCTGAGTTGGGGATGTACATCACATCTAGGTAATCAGAAAAGACAATGTTTCCTGATATCCACGCAAACAATGCAAGCACGATGACTATAATTGCTGAAGAACCTGTTGCTAAGCCGTCAATCCCATCAGTAAGGTTTGCTCCATTTGAGATTCCTGTAACAATAAAAATTGTGATAAAAATAAATACGATCCATCCGTATTTTTCAAAGCCATCTCCAAGAAAACTTAGAAAGTTCGAATAGTCTAGCTCGTTATTCTTTAAAAAAGGAACTGTTGTTTTGGTTGACTTGTGAGCTTCACCAAATAGTTGTTTTCTACCATCTTCTTGAACAATTTGCTGATCAGCTGGTAATTGCTCTTTGATGGTTACATCATCATGAAAATACAACATAGAACCAACGATTAGACCTAAGCCTACCTGTCCTAGTATTTTGAATTTTCCTTTGAGTCCTTGCTTATTCTTTTTAAATACTTTAATGTAATCATCTAAAAACCCAATCAACCCCATCCATACCGTTGTTATTAACAGAATGATTACATAGATGTTATCTAGTTTTGTCAATAAGAGTACAGGAATCAAAGTTGAAAAAATAATGATCAACCCTCCCATGGTTGGTGTACCTACTTTTTGAGTTTGACCATCTAAACCAAGGTCTCTAATAGTTTCTCCAACTTGTTGTTTTCTCAAAAAATTGATAATTCTCTTTCCATAAATAGAAGAAACAAGTAATGCTAAAATAAATGCTGCTGCCGCTCTAAAGGTGATAAACTGAAATAATCCAGCACCTGGAAAGTTAAATTGAGAATCTAAATATTCAAATAAATAATACAGCATTTTACTTCTTTAATAGATTAAAACATTGGGTTACTTCTTCTAAATCATCAAAATGAGATCTTTCTCCATTGATTTCTTGATATGTTTCATGACCTTTCCCTGCTATCAACAAAATATCTCCGCTTTCAGAAAACTTGCAAGCTGTTTTGATTGCTTGTCTCCTATCTAAAATGGTTAAGGTTTTTTTATAGTTTTCAGGTGAAACTCCCACTTCCATTTCTTCTAAAATAGTTTCAGGGTTTTCAGTCCGAGGATTGTCTGATGTGAAAATTGCTTGATTGCTCAATTGCGATGCTATATGAGCCATTTTTGGTCTCTTCGTCTTATCTCTATCTCCTCCACAACCTACAACTGTAATTAGCTTTTCATTGTCTGTTCTAATATCATTTATTGTCTCTAAAACATTTTTCAATGCATCTGGAGTATGAGCATAATCAACAATGGCAGTCACTCCATTCTCAGAAACCATATATTCGAACCGTCCGCTAACACTTTCAAGTTCACTAATAATGGTTAAAGTCTCAAGTTTATCAAGCCCTAATTCATTTGCAGCTCCTACAATAGCTAATAAATTATAGGCATTAAATGTTCCTATAAGCTTCGTCCAAACTTCTGTTCCATCAATAGATAACATGGTACCAGAAAATCTTTTTTCAATAATTTTAGCTTTGTAATCTGCTAAGGTCTTTAAAGCATATGTTCTTTTCCTAGCCCTTGTGTTTTGCAACATGATGTTTCCATTCTTATCATCAATATTTGTTAGTGCAAATGCAGATTTCGATAAGGAATCAAAAAAGATTTTTTTGATATCTCTATATTCAGCAAATGTTTTATGATAATCTAAATGATCGTGTGATAGGTTGGTGAAAATTCCACCTACAAATTCTAATCCTTCTGTTCTCTTTTGATGAATTCCATGCGAACTCACCTCCATGAAACAATAATCCACACCCGCTTCAACCATTTCATCTAAATACTGATTAATCGTTACAGAGTCTGGAGTAGTATGTGTGGCTAAATATTCTTTCTCATCTACCAAGACTTTTACGGTAGACAACAGTCCTGTTTTATATCCTGCCTTCTTAAAAAGTTGATACAAAAGAGAAGCAATCGTTGTTTTTCCATTGGTTCCCGTAACTCCAACCAAATTTAATTTTGAAGAAGGATTATCATAAAAGTTTGACGCTATAATCGCTAAGGTTGTATTTGAATCTTGTACTTGAACATACGTAATCCCTTCCTTTTTTTTCTCTGGAATAACTTCACAAACAATTGATATAGCACCCAATTGAATTGCTTTTTCTATGTATAAATGCCCATCAATAGTCACTCCTCTTTGAGCAACAAAGAGATCTCCTTTTTGAATTTTTCTAGAATCGAATACGACATTAGAAACTTCAACAGTAGTATCTCCGTAAACAGCATTTACAGATACTTTATACAATATGTCTTTTAAGATTTTCAATTAAGACAGATTTAAAATAATGGTAGCTCCTTTTTTAATGAGGGCCCCTTTTTTTATTGATTGTTTTTTTACTTTCCCAACACCAAGAACTTTAACTTTCAATCCGAAATTTTCTAATAGTGAAATGGCGTCCATCGCTGTCATACCATTTACATTTGGAACCTTTTTAGCATCACCTGTAATGAGTTTATCATAAACAGCATACTCATCTTTTATAACCTCAGGATTGACATCTTCATCAACAATTTCATTTTCTACGGGAGTACTTGTATATATTTTTTGTGCTATTTCCTTAAAGACAGGAGCCGCAACTGTTGCGCCGTAATATCCTTTCTTTTTATCTGGATCATGAATAACTACTATACATGAATACTTAGGCTTATCAGCTGGAAAAAAACCTGCAAAAGAGGCTACATATTTTTTGTTTGAATATCCAGCAGGAATAGTGTTTCCATTTTCGTCTACATGTTTAGGTACAGATTTTTTTGCTGTTCCTGTTTTCCCTGCCATAGAGAAATCGGGAGTATATATATTATCTGCTGTCCCTCTAATGACAACATTCTCCATGATTTTCTTCAATTTCTTGATGGTTTCTGGAGAAGCTATTTGTTTATTAACTACTACTTTCTCAAAAATCTTTTCTGTTCTGTTTTCTTTTCTTAACTCTTTGATAAAACGAGGCTTCACCATCTCCCCATTATTAGCAACAGCATTATATAGCATTAATGTCTGCATAGGAGTTACCGCAACACCGTACCCCCAAGACATCCACTCCAAACTAATCTTATTCCAACCTTTCTTTTTAGGATGTGGAACTTTAGGAATTCCTTCTCCTTTAATTGCAAAACCTATAGGTTTCGTAATCCCATACTCTTCCATCCTTTTGAGAAATTTCTCTGGATTATCATCGTAATGCTTACGAATGAGTTTTACAATTCCAACATTTGAAGAAACCTCAAAAACTCTTGCTGCGGATATTTTACCATAACCACCCCTCTCTGAGTCTTCAACCTTGCTGCCATGAATAAAAATTCTACCCTTTTCTGTATCAACAACTGTAGAGGTGTCAATTACCTTATCATCTAAAGCAGCCATTAAACTTGCTAGCTTAAATGTCGATCCAGGTTCGTGCGATTCCCACACAGCATAATTTCTTTTCTCGTAATATTTACCGTCTTTGGTTCTTCCTAGGTTTGAAATCGCTTTAATTTCACCAGTGGCAGTTTCCATAACTACAGCACAGCCATGTTCTGCTTCAAAATATTCTAATTGTCTTAATAAGGCGTGATGTGTGATGTCTTGAATATTGACATCTATTGTAGTAATCACATCATATCCATCAATAGGTTCTTTTTCATTGACATTATTGATAGGCTTCCATTGACCTTTCCCTATTTTTTGTTTCAATCTTGAGCCATCAATTCCTTTCATGTTATCAGCAAAAGCTCCTTCTATACCTGCTTCTCCTCTAGCATCGTGATAACCAATTGTACGTTCAGCAATTTTACCTATTGGATGTGCTCTGACTGTCTTTTGTTCAGCAATAAACCCACCTTTGAAAACCCCCGATTTAAAGATGGGAAATTGCTTCATTTTTACGTAATCGTTATATCCAACATCTTTTGCTATTAGCAAATATCTGTTCTTAAACTTTCTTGCATTACGTAATTTTTGCTCATAATAACTACTAGATTTCCCTAGAAAGTCTGATAATGAGTTTGACAGTGCTTTAATATCTTTTTCAAAAAGCTTACGGTTTACCGACATGACATCCATGCGGATTGTAAACTTAGACATCGATGTTGCTAGCAAGTTTCCGTCTGCTGCATAGACATTTCCTTTGTTAGCATAAATGGTAAATGGTTTTTGCGTAAGATCTTTAGACATCTTACGATATTTTTCACCTTGAAAATATTGAATATCGACTACCTGAAAAATAATGGAGAAAAGGAGGAGCGTCATAAAAGCAGCTACAATGTAGAATTTTGTGAGTATGCTTTTTTTATGAGTCTTCAAGGGATTTAAATTTTATTCCTTATTAATTACTTTTATTCTTTTGGGTGGAGTCTGAGCGGGTTGCAATCCCATTTTTTTTGCTTTTTGCCGAATATTGGACTCCATTTTCATTCGCATTAGCGTTGTTTGTGTATCTATATACTCTGCCCGCAGTTCTCTTTTTAGTTTATTTAGATCAGAAATTTTTAATACCTTTTTATCAGCACTATGAGCATTAGAAATCATTATTAATAAGAGAGCTACAACAAAAATGATCATTCTCCAATTTTTAAAAGCAGATTCATTTGTAAGGAATCCTCCTTTCAAAACATCGTATATGCTTTTTTTTACTTTAGACATTTACTTTTTTAATGTAGCTACTCTTAATTTAGCGCTACGAGCCCTGTTATTGACGTTAATTTCCTGTGGGGTAGGCACTATTAACTTTCCTACTTTCATTAATGGAACACTTATGTTTCCAAAAAAATCCTTTTCGGGCTCGCCGCTAAATAATCCTGTTCGTATAAATCTCTTCACCAATCGGTCTTCTAGTGAATGATAAGAGATCACACTTAATCTTCCGTCAGGCTTTAAAATCCCTGGCATCTGATTTAAAAATTCTTTCAATACTTCTAACTCTTCATTTACCTCAATTCTAATTGCTTGAAATATCTGAGCTAGTATTTTATGTTCTTTTGCTTTTGGTAAATATTTTCTCAACACTTCCCTAAGCTGATAACTTGTCTCAATTTTTGATTTCTCTCTTTCCTCAACTATTGTTTTTGCAATTGACCTAGCATTTCTTAACTCGCCATACAAAAACAAAATATCTGCCAATCGTCCTTCTTCATATGTATTGACCACACTCTTTGCCGATAAGCTTGAACTCTGATCCATTCTCATATCTAACTCACCATCAAAACGAATTGAAAAACCTCTTTCCGCTTCATCAAACTGATGAGAAGAAACTCCCAAGTCTGCCAACACTCCATCTACTTTCTTTACTCCATAAAATTTTAAGAACCTACTGATATATCTGAAATTCTCTTCAATCAGCACAAAACGATCATCATCTATCTTATTTTCAACTGCATCTGGATCTTGATCAAACCCGAACAGCTTTCCTTCATCTCCTAATCGTTTCAATATTTCTCTTGAGTGACCACCTCCTCCAAATGTCACATCAACATAAACTCCATCTTTCTTTATATCGAGACCATCAATGCTCTCTTCTAACAAAACAGGATTATGATAACTCATCTACATCGGTATTTCCCATCACTTCTTCTGCAAGAGAAGCGAAATCCGTAGTAGCATCATCAATAGCCTTTTCATAATTGTCTTTATCCCAAATTTCGATGATGTTAATTGCGGACGACAAAACAATTTGTTTTTGAATGTTTGCAAATGCACATAAATCTTTTGGAATTAATAACCTCCCTGAAGCATCCATTTCCACAACCTTTACGCCTGCAGTAAATCTTCTGATGAAATCATTATTCTTCTTAACAAACCTGTTTAGTTTATTAATTTTCTCCATCATCAAATTCCATTCTTGCATAGGATATAATTCCAAACAAAGCTGAAAAACAGCTCTCTTTACCACAAAACCATCTTGCAAAACTGGAGCCAATTGCTTTTTGAAAGCTGATGACATCATCAGTCTTCCTTTAGCGTCAGCCTTACATTCATATGTTCCAGTTAAGTTAATCAACAGTTTGGGTTTTATGTATCGGAGTCAAAAATAGAAATTTTTTACCACATTTTACCACATTTTACCACTTTGTTAATAACATTTTACACTTGAGTAGTATTTTACACTATTTAGAGCTTAAGATTTTGAAACTCAGCAAGATTGTAAATCGATAGATTTTTAATAAAAAAGAACTACATTTGCGATTAAGTCAAACCAAAAAAAAATGACTGAAAACTTAAAGACCGAAGGTAAATTTACTTACGCTGAAGCCGGAGAAGGGAGAGCAATTATTGTATTGCATGGGTTAATGGGAGCTTTGAGTAATTTCGATAAAACTTTTCAGCATTTCTCTTCTAAAGGATATAAGGTGTTAATCCCTGAATTGCCTTTATATACACTTCCTTTAATAAAAACTAACGTAAAAAATTTAGCGAAATTTTTACATGAATTCATAGAGTTTAAAGAACTTAAAGATGTTATTCTTCTTGGAAACTCACTAGGAGGTCATATTGGTTTATACTTCACAAAACATTACCCTGAAAATGTTGGAGCACTAGTATTAACTGGTAGTTCTGGTTTGTATGAAAAAGCAATGGGTGCTAGCTATCCCAAACGAGGTAATTACGAGTATATCGAACAAAAAACAAAAGATGTTTTTTACGATCCTAAAATTGCCACTAAAGAATTAATCGATCAGGTTTATAGTATTGTTAGCAACCGAAATTCTGTACTCAAAACATTAGCGATTGCTAAAAGTGCAATTCGCCATAATATGGCTAGTGATTTACCAGAAATGAAACAACCTACTTGTTTGATATGGGGGAAACAAGACAATGTAACTCCTCCTGAAGTTGCAGAAGATTTCCATAAGTTACTTCCTGATTCTGATTTATTTTGGATCGACAAATGTGGGCATGCTGCCATGATGGAAACTCCTGAAAAATTCAATGAAATATTGGAAGGTTGGTTTACTTCTAGAGGAATCTAAAATCCACAACTGTGAAAATTAAATCCGCAGAATTTGTAATGAGTAACAGTAATGTTACCAAAGCTCCAAAAGACAGAATTCCTGAATACGCTTTTATTGGACGCTCAAATGTGGGAAAGTCTTCATTAATTAATATGTTAATGGGTCGTAAAGATTTGGCGAAAATCTCTGGGAAACCAGGAAAAACACAATTAATCAATCATTTTAAAATAAATGATAGTTGGTTTTTAGTCGATCTACCTGGCTATGGTTATGCTCAAGTTTCTAAAAAAAAGAGAACAATTTTTCAGTATTTTATTGAAAATTATTTTAAAGAAAGAGAACAGTTAGTCTGCACTTTTGTTTTAATTGATTCAAGACACGATCCTCAAAAAATTGATTTAGAATTTATGCAATTCTTAGGAGAAAATCAGATTCCTTTTTGCATTGTATTTACAAAGGCAGATAAATTAGCAAGCTCTAAATTGAATAGGCAAATTGTTTCTTACAAAAAGAAATTATTAAATACTTGGGAAGAAGCTCCTACTTCTTTTATTACTTCATCTTCAACTGGTCTTGGTCGCGATGAGTTTTTAAATTTTATTGACGGCGTCAATCAAGATGTAGCTGATAACTTTAAATAGTCATGCATTCTAACAAACACAACTTACAGGTTCTATTTGAAGATAACCACATTGTTATTATCAATAAAAGAGCTGGTGATATTGTACAAGGCGATAAAACTGGCGACAAGCCTTTGAGTGATGTTGTTAAGGAATATATCAAAGACAAATACAATAAACCTGGCGAAGTTTTTTTAGGTGTTGTACATCGGTTAGACCGTCCAACTACTGGAATTATTATTTTTGCAAGAACGTCGAAAGCTTTAGAACGTTTGAATAAAATGCTACGAGAAAAATCAATTCAGAAAACCTATTGGGCAGTTGTAAAAGAACATCCCAAAAAGGAAAAAGATACACTCATCAATTATTTAAAGAAGAATCCTAAGAATAATAAATCAACTGTTTATAATCAAGAAACTGAAGGAAGCAAAAAAGCTATCTTACATTTCCAGGCAGTCAAAAAACTGGACAACTATTCACTCTTAGAAATTGACTTAGAAACAGGAAGGCATCATCAAATTAGAGCACAACTTTCAGCTATTGGAAGTCCAATTAAAGGCGATTTAAAATATGGTTTTCCACGAAGTAATAAAGATGGAAGCATACATTTACACGCTAGAAAAATTGAATTCACACATCCGGTTAGCAAAGAGAAAATTCTAATTTCAGCCCCAGTTCCTGACGAGGTCATCTGGGAAGCTTGTCTCTAAATTCGTATATTGAGGCAAATTTAATTTGTCAATGAAGCGCTTAAAATACCTTTCCATTTTATTACTACCCATTACCGTTTATATTTCATTTACCTCTACGGGTTGGATGACTCTTTTACCTGTGATTGTGTTTTTTGGATTTGTTCCGACATTAGAGTTATTCTTTAATCCTGACAAAGAAAATTTTAGCAAAGAACAAGAACAAATCGAAAAAGAAAACAAAATATACTCTGGAATTTTATACTTGACCATTCCTATTCAAATCTTCTTTTTAGTTTATTTCTTTGTTGTGATTCAAGATGCAGGCTTGACTAATTTAGATTTAATCGGGAGGATCTCAGCAATGGGATTGATGTGTGGTGTGATTGGAATTAATGTTGGCCACGAATTAGGCCATAGAAATAACAGAGTGGATGAGTTTTTGGGTGAGCTTTTACTTCTCACCTCTTTAAACACCCACTTCTTACCATATCATAATGGCGGGCATCATTACAATGTAGCAACTCCAAAAGATGCTGCTACTGCTAGGAGGAATGAACTACTATATGTGTTTTGGGTTCGCTCTCATTTCACAAGCTATCGTCAAGCATGGCAAATAGAAAACAGACGTTTAAAAGAAGATGGGCGTAGTTGGTTTCATGTTCAAAATCGCATGATTATATACACCTTTCTAAATATTGTTTTACTAGGAACCCTTTTCTTTTTCTTTGGTTCGTTTGGACTCATCTGTTTTCTTGGAGCTGCTGTGACTGGAATTTTACTATTAGAAACGGTAAACTACATTGAGCACTATGGCTTGTTACGGAAGCTAAATGAACATGGACGATATGAAAAAGTAAAGAGAACCCATTCATGGAATTCAGATCATGTGGTAGGAAAAATGATGCTGTTTAATTTATCTCGTCATTCTGATCATCATTACAATGGGAGTAAACATTATCAACTCTTAAAGTCCTTACCTGAAAGCCCTCAGATGCCCACAGGGTATCCTGGTATGATGGTCCTTTCTTTATTTCCTCCTTTATGGTTTGGATTGATGAATAAAAAAATACAACATTTAAATTCCTAAAATTTTATGTCTACTGAAAAAACTGTTTCAGAAGCGATTCATTACCGTCGTTCCATACGAATTTATGATTCTGAAAAACCAATTGATTCCAGCATTGTTAAAAAATGCATCGAACAAGCTTCCTTGGCTCCGAACAGCAGCAATATGCAGTTGTGGGAATTTTATCATATTACTTCTAAGGAAACCATTCAAAAGATAGCTCCTTTATGTTTCAATCAGAATGCGGCAAGAACTGCTCAGGAATTGGTTGTTTTTGTCACTCGAAAAGATTTGTGGCGAAAAAGAGCGAAAGCGAATTTAGCAATGGTTGATTCTATTTTTCCTCCAAAACCAAAACCTGAACAAAGTAGTAGAGAAAAAGTAAGCAGGCGCTACTATGGGAAAATCATCCCGTTTGCTTATGCTGATTTCTTAGGCATCTTTGGATGGCTTAAGTATTTAATGATCCTCGTTATGGGAATATTCAGACCTATATACAGAGAAGTTCGATCTAAAGATATGCGCGTAGTTGTTCATAAAACTTGCGCTTTAGCCGCTGAGAATTTTATGTTAAGTATGGCTGCAGAAGGTTATGACACTTGCCCTATGGAAGGCTCAGATACTTGGCGAGTAAAACGAGTCTTAGAATTACCCTTAGGCGCAGAAATCAATATGATTGTAAGCTGTGGTATTCGTAAACCAGAAGGTATTTATGGAGAGCGTTTTCGAATTCCTTTTGAGGAAATATACAAAACGATTTAACTAGATGTATTAGATCTATCAGAAAGTTTGATTTTTTTTTCTTTATAATATGCCGACTTATTTTTTTGGTATAAGAAATCATACAAAACCATTTCGTATAATCTTTGCCTCGCCTGAAAAACTCGATTTACATGCATATGCACAATACTAGCCAATAAACTTTCTATAGGAATTTCTAACTGCCCTTTTTTATGTAATTTTTCTAAGGTATTATGTATCGATTTAAAAGAGCTTAAATCTATTTTTAATGTAGAAGTGTCGGATTCACCTTTAAAAGAACGATACTTTTTCCCCAATGTTTTTTTTCCGAAATTGTTGATTTTAAACTCTGTTTTATAGCTCAATTGTAGACGTTCTAGAAAAATAAGTTTTGTTTCTAAGTTGGGTAGAAACAGGTTGGTAATTTGATCTAAAAATTTTAAAACTCTGTCAAAACGAACCTCTTCTGTTGGACTTTCTTCAATGATTTTTATAATCACTTTGGTGTCTTCATAAAAATAAGATTCTAATACTTCTATGGTATTTTCACCATACCGTTCAATCTCTCTATGATACGTTGCTATCTGTAAATCTCGTACAAGCTGACTCTTAATATAAGTATCTAAAGAAGCTTTAATAGTTTCCATAACTTTTCCAATAAACGCTGTGTCCTTTAGGTGAAATCGAACTCGTAAATGTTGATCGGGATCTACATAACGAATAAAAAACCATTGATCAATCAGGTCGTCTTTTACAAGCTTATCACTTAAAGGAGCAATGGTTTTTGTTAACAAAGAATCTGCTGTGTTAATCCCACAATAGATTTTGTAATAAACCCATTTGTCTCCAGGAATAAAACTCCTTTGAATACTATTTGTGCTCATCTAATCTTCTTGAAGATTTTTATAAAAGGAAACTACATATTGGTTACAGAAAAATTCATTGTTATTCTTTCTATCATTTTTAAAAAGAAACTCTTCTAAAATAAATGAACCTCGTTTTTTGACTGTGTTATAAAGCATCAAGATAGAATTCTTATTTTTTAAGTTGATTAACAATCTGTTATCCCCTTCTACAAAATCTACCAACTTAGGCAACTTTAATTCAAGTCTCCATTTTTCTATTTCAGCGAGAATATCATCATTTTTAAAAATCACATCAAAATCTGAAACTGTAACCAGCCATCTCTCTTTAGATAAAATTAAATTTTTGTACTCTACTCTAGGTAAATAAGGATGATTTAAGAAAATAGAATTCCAATAAAAACCAACACCTCCTGTTTTTTCTTGATTCTGTAAATCGCATAAAAACTCATAAACAGGTAATGGATTTCTTTTAAAATTATGAGAATTTGTTAATTTTGGAACAATCTCTTTATTCAATCTTTTAGATCGTAGTACTACCTTATTTTGTCTTACAGAAACCAACACATCATCGATTAAAATCTGTTGTGATATATCTAAAGAAGAATTTCCAAGGTAAGGTATTTCGTAATTTCTATTATTAGCACGTTGCAAAACATTACCTGTTCTAGCTTCTGGCAAATGAACAATTTCTGCAATGATTTTATTTGGATTAGATTCATCTTCAAAATCAAGAATTTCTTGAACATGATTGAATAAATCGTCATCATTATTTGTAAACCTACCCAATAAAAAAGCTCCGCTTGAACCGCCGGCATTTGTAATGTGAATTTTTTCATTTTCTGAATCTAGAATCACTTCAATTAAAGTAGAAAAGGTGTCTGGAGAATCCCATTCATCTTTAAATTGTTCCAAATCTTTATCTGTTAGCGTTACTCTCTGATCATTATTTTGATAAGCTATAAATAACTTTTGTTGCATTAAGTGGTCAAAACCTGTCCAAGTGATTTGCTGATACTTACTTGAAGAATACCCTAGAGCAATATCGTTTAAAAAATGACTGTTATCGTATTTTTTATCTCCATAAGAAATTCCAATTTCTGAATCTAAGACAACGTTGATCGCTATTTCAGCATCATCAAACCGTTTTCTAAAAGCCGTTTTAAATGTATCTATTTTATGATTAGAAGAAGGTATTGATATTTTACTAAAGAGTTTGATCGCTTCTTTTAATTGAGGAATAACTTCTTTGTTCAGTGTATTTGTTTTTAGCTTCGAAAAACTATCCGTCTGTAATAGGTGTTTTGTATTAAAATCATTAAACTTATTTTTAGACAATTCAATAAGATCTTGATAATTAGAGGTTGTATTCCCTACTTTAGCATCAATCTTTAATAATTGCTCATCCAATTCATTCAACCACTTTAAGGTCGCTTCACTTTTTGGAATTTCCCCAATTCTATTTAATAAACCTTTAAAGTAATCTTTTCCAGTGACGGTTAGTTCTAATTCAGAAACTAAAATTTGATTATTGATTAAATTTTCAATAAAATCAGTAGCTTCTTCTAAGTTGATGTCTTCATCTAGAATACTCTTTGCTAACTCACTGATTTTTTTCCCGTTCTTGGCTTTTTCTAAAATAAGATCTATGTACTCACTCCAAGTAAATCCTTCCAAAGAATATTCTCTTCTTTTATTTTTGAATGTGTATTCGATGTATCGAAAATGATCTCCAACAACATACAAACTTGTGTTTGGATAAAATAAAAGGTCGTTTCTAATATTTTTAACTTTTAATAATTCAAGTTGCAATTGTGATAAAAATGACATGTCAAAACGAGTTGATCGAGTATGAGATTCTTCTTTATGGAATTGTATTTCTGTTTCCTCCGCAAAAGTACCAGCAGCACAAGAGGCAAACAAGCCAAATGGTGTACAACGTGTACTAATTCTTGATGCGTATTTTAATAGTGAAGATTGTAATCGATTAATTTTTTTTTGATCTGTTAAGACTCCTTCTTTCCATTTCTGAAGTTGTGCCTCTAATTCTGGAGAGGCTAAATAAATGGCTTCTCTTAAAACATCGTTTTCTAACAATGTCATAAAATCATCATGAGCTACATGAGTTTTTTTAGTAAGGTTTTCATAAAAAGAAAATGGAAATAAAGGAGTTCTAAGACAGAAAGTACTAAAGATACCGTATTGTTTTTGCTCTTTCAAGTTGATAATTTACATTACAGTTATTTAATTATTTGCATTGAAGATAAAATTAGAAAACCTGCGTTTTCCACAGGTTCTTTCTTCTTTCCATTAATATTGTAATTCTACGGTCCAGTTTCAATACTAACCGTTACATTGAAAGTAGGTACGGCGCCTCCATTTGTTCCATCTCCACTAGTACTACTCGTGTCACTAACTTGATTTACTGGACAAGGCACATTAGTATCCGTAGTAAAAGTAGTATCAGCACTAGGGCTTGTGACGGTGTTGTTGATAGACGTTCCTCCTCTAATATTTGAAAGGTTAGTAAATGTTGCAATTCTAAACTTATCAATACTCAATTTGTTTTTTTTCATAATACTGTAAATGTTTTAATTACTTCTTTAAAAATATATAACTTATCCTTTTTAGAAGTAAAACTTTAGCATGAATTGGTACATATTCATGAATATATAAATTTTTAAGGTTTTACTTTTTTTAATTCTCTTATAAAAAAAGAAGGATTAATGCCTTTGCTATTGTAGAACGCTTTAGCAAAAGATTGTACATTGTTAAACCCTACCTCTGAAGAAATGGCTTTGATCGTATATTTTTTATAGACAGGGTTTGTTTTCAATTGATAAATCGTATAATCTATTCTTAAATTATTGAGATAATTAGAAAATGAAGATTTTTTATAATGGTTGATCACTTTCGATAAATAATTAGGGTTTGTGTGCAGCTTCTTTGCTAAAGAATTTAAAGTAATTTCGTTAGAAGTGAATTTGCTCTTTTCTTCGAAGGTTTTTAATTTTTCTAAGATGTTTTTTACAATATCTTCTGGAACACTAATTTTTTTATTTGGATTTTCACTAGATTTTTTTTGAATAGGAGTTTCATTATTGATGATGCTGTTAAAACGTTTTCTGTACCGTTTTCTTTTTGTATACTGAATTCCAAACCCAATAATTAATAATAGAATTAGAACAGAAAGTAGTATGGTAGTATTTTTAAAAATACTCTCCTTTTCTTTCATTTCTCTCGATATGTTTTCCTTTTCAGCCTTTAGTTTAGGAATATCATACTTTTTAATAATACCTCCATTTAAATAAATTTTATCTTCTGATAAAATACTATCAACTTTTATTAGCTTATCAAGATAAACCAACTGATTTTTGTAATCATTCTTGTCTTTATAATAGTCCCTAAGTCTTATGTAATTTTCTCTAAGGGTAGGAAATAAGGATTGGTTTTTTTGGAAAATAGTATCAACCTTTTTAAAATAATAAATTGCTTTTTCTGTATGATTTAATTTACGATAAGACTCCCCTGCATAATAATAGGCAAACGATAAATTATCATAATTCTTATTCCTTATAAAGTTGGGAATTTGTTTTTCAATACTATCTATGGCTATTGAAAACTCTCCTCTAAAATGATGTACTACTCCTTGACTCAAAGAAAAATGTGAAATAAAATGTTTTTGATTAACGTTTCTAGCTTCTTTGATTCCGTATTTAATATAGTGTGCTGCTGAGTCAACTGCTTTCATCTGATTGTATAAATTTACCAGAGCAGTAAATGTATTCAGATAAGTTTTGGAATCTATAGAACTTTTATTATTCTGTGCGTATGATAAATTTTCTTTATATATTTCTAGTGCTTCTTCATAATCCCCTGTTCTTCTTTTGGTAATTCCTATATAGTATTTTGAATTGAAAATTAAATTTCTGTTTTTTTGTTTTTTTGCATAAAATGAAAACTGAAGAAAATTATCCAAAGCTCTTTTGTATGCTTTTTTATTGTAGTAATAGTCTCCTTTTATTTTGTAACCGTAAGCAGGATAATATTTCGTATGGTTTACTTTGGTTAAGTAAATAATACTATCCGCATATTGCAGTTTCTTTTCATCATTATAAAAAAGAGAAAAAAGATGATAACCTCTAAGTTGATCATTAAAACTATTTTCTTTTTTAGCCTTTTTGAGAAAAACACCAAGGAGGAAAAGTTTTTTATCACTACTCTTCGATTTTTGATATAGATCATGAATTTCATTATAACTTTTCTGTAAAGTAGTATCTACTTCTGTTTGAGCAAAAACAGATATACTAAAGAGAAAAAGAACAAAAAGGACAAGAGGTTGGTTTCTATGCGACATGTTTATAAATTATAATTTTTAAGGATATTAAAATTTAACTCAAAAAGCTTTTTAGCAAAAACTAAAGATACTTATCAAATTTTATACCAAGTATAATTTCACTTAATGTACATGCTAAGAGCATGTTAATTCTCTCGTGAATTATATCAATACATATTCATGAATATAAATGAAAAATTCATGAATGTAGAGATTTAAAGATTGTAAAATCATTTTTTCTTCTGTTAGTTTGATTGATAAATTGAAAAATATTTGTTGCGCAGCAAATTAGGCGGAAACCGAAAAGCCTTTATAATAGAGTAGGAAATATTACTAATTAAAAAATTAATAATCATGAAAAAACAAATTTTAAGCTTAGGTGTAAAACTTACAAAAACTCAGCAACAATCAGTTCTTGGTGGAGGAGATCCATCATATCCAATAGGACCTCCAGGTGGAGGTGGCAATAACGGTGGAGGCGGACCCTTTGAAGGTTGTGCAAATCAAGCCACATGTACACATGCTGGAGATTGTTACAATGTAATTAACGGATCACCTTCTTCTTGTGTAGCAGGTTGCTGTATTACACCAAATTAATTCAATGTAAAGCATGGAAGGTTTTTTAAATCTTCCATGCTTTTTGTTTTAAAAATTTAAACAGAATTCCTCCTTGCATTTATATTCAAAGTAAAGAACGAGCGACCACTTTTTGATAAGGTTCTAGTTCTTTTGCATTAGGCTTCCTAAATTTTTGAATCTCTTAAATGTTTTTTAATAAACTCTTATCATCAATTCATGAATCCATGTATAGGAAAGTTACAAAATTCATATTTCTTCTATTGATTTGATGTATAAACATCAAAGTATAAACTTTTAACCTCTGATCAAAAATGTTACAAATTGCCATCCTACTTTTACAAAATAATGCCGTCGCATTTGACAAAGAAGAATTCTCATTTCAAATTCAAAGCCACCCATCCTATCCAAGTTTACATTCCATTACAGGGGTTTTTGATCATTTCAATATCGAAAATGTTGCTGCAAAGGTTCCTGTAAACAAAGAAACACTAGCCCAACTTCCTCTTAGTTTTATTGCTCAAATAGGCGGAAGAAAAGGGCTTCAATTGGTCTTAGCTAAAAAATCAAAAAAAAACTATGATATTTATGACGCCAATAAGAAAAGAAAAATACTCTCTGAAGATGATTTTTTAAAAACCTTTACTGGAATTATATTGGCTGTAGACAAAGGCGAAAATGAAGCCATTAAAGTTGCTGATAGTAACTTTGTTCGTAAAGCATCTTTTTGACCCGTCCTGAATAAAGGCTACATAATTTTAAACATTATGTACAAAAATGACAAAGTAATTAGACGGTATTCTGAATCTTTTAAACTTAAAATTTTAGACGAACTTACCGCAGGAAAACT
>Ga0115559_1000326_pt1 | contig 33365 bp, 27 predicted proteins | sample COGITO_mtgs_1105_3_FD_87281 | JGI IMG/M metagenome (GOLD analysis project Ga0115559, IMG submission 87281) | Pelagic marine microbial communities from North Sea - COGITO_mtgs_110506 | ecosystem: Environmental > Aquatic > Marine > Epipelagic | place: Germany:Helgoland, sampling site Kabeltonne... | reverse complement strand
TAGAAAAGAGAGGGGATTTTCAATGTTGACGAGATCTATAGTCTCTACGTATATAATAACCTTAATCCTCTCTTTTGTCTTTTCTAGTTTATACTCTAATTTAATGAAATGTAAACTTAAGACGTATTATTGAACTAGAGGAGAAAGTCAAGTTATTAGAGAAGCAAAAAGCACGAGCCGAACATATAGCAGAACGTGCAGATAAGAAAGCGATTTTGTTTGATATGATGATTGATTTAGCAGAAAAAGAGTTTAATATTCCCATTAGAAAAAACTCCAAACCCAAGTAATCGATATGTTTAGATTGAATTACCAAGAGAGTATCTCATCCACCTGTGAGTTACTTGGGTTAAGCAGGCAGGTTTATTACAGAGCAATAAAGTCTAAACAAAGACGTCAATGCGTTGCAAAACAGGTTTTATATTTGGTTGGTTCAGTTCGCATGGAACAACCACGTATAGGAACTAGAAAATTGTACCATATTTTAAAAGAACCATTACAAGAGTTGGGTGTAGGTAGGGATCGATTGTTTGGTATTTTAAAAGCCAACCATCTGCTTATAAAACCTAAACGTAGTTACCATATAACAACCAACTCACATCATCGTTTTAGAAAACACGAGAACTTGGTAGAAAATCTAACGATTCAAAGACCAGAACAAGTTTGGGTAGCAGATATCACCTACGTTGGTAACAGGCAAAATCCAATGTATTTATCTTTAATTACAGATGCATACTCTAAGAAAATAATGGGATATGATCTGGACAATACATTAGAGGTTAAAGCCTCTTTAAAGGCATTAAAAAAAGCGATTAAAAATCGAAGTTACCCTAATACTGAACTGATAGATCATTCAGATAGAGGATTGCAATACTGCAGTAATGCATATCAACAACTACTGACTAAAAACAATATAAAATGTAGCATGACAGAATCTTACGACCCTTATCAAAATGCAATAGCAGAACGTGTCAATGGAATTTTAAAACAAGAGTTCTTAATAAATACAAGCAAACTCAATATTGATTTAATGACTGAAATTGTAGAGGAATCTATAAAAATATATAATACTAAAAGACCCCATTGGTCATGTCAAATGAATACTCCTCAGAAAATGCATCAACAAAACAGTATCATAATAAAATCATATAAAAAGAAAATCTCTGAGCAAAACATGTTTTGCTCAGAGATTTAGTAATTTTAATCCTAATAAAACTGTAACGGTTATCTAGGACTAGTCATATCTAAAAATATAAAGAGATACTCGAATGTTTTATTGTTTAGTTAGAATCGTCGCTATTTCCTCCTAACCTAAAAACTAGCCCTAAAGCAATTTGAAAATGATTTTCTATGTCATCACCCATTCCAACTTTAATACCAGTTTGATAATTTATACCAAAAGAGTCATTAACCCAAGCATTAAAACCAACACCTGTATTTAGTGTCGATCCACGTAATGCTGAATCTCCAGCTAGGTGAATATAACCTACACCAGCATATGCATAGGGGTCAAACCAAGAAGTATCACCAAAAAGCTCATTTAAATCATATCTAGCATTTACATCTAAAGAATAGTATTGGAATTCTACGGAGCCAGGACCATTACCTCCATCTGTAATTTGATTCATTGAAAAAGCTGCATGAATAGTAAAGCCATCTCCTATGTACTTTCCTGCTGATACTCTTGAAAGCATTTTACCTATATCCCAATCACTAGCGCCAAAATAATCTTTGACAAGATCATTTCCGCTGTTAAAATCAATCGCGTTTATACCAAACCCAACTGTCCAAGGATTATTCTCATCTTGTGCATTTACGCTACTAACTGTTGCTAATGCAAAAACAGCTATAAGAGTCAATTTTAATTGTTTCATCATTAAATTAATTTAAATTAAAAGTTATATATATAACACCAAAAATAGCTTTTTTTTGTTAAATCACTAACATCTTGGATAATTTTTCGGTAGTATGTTAAAAAAACAGTTTATTTTTTTGAATCATTACCCTTCTTTTGAAGCTATATTTGCTTGAATATGGCTCAGTCTACACTAACTTTTATGTTGTCTAATTCATAGGTGCCGTCAAAATCCGAAGAACTATTTCCAGTATATCTAAATGCTATATGTATTTTTCCTGTTCCGCAAGATAGATTCACAAATCCTGAATCAAACCAAGATGAAAATGAATCGGAGTCTTGAACTATATAAGCAGCGGTAAGTATGCCCCAAGAAGCATTTGTAACTGAATTAGGATCGCCATTCCAATCATTTGAGAATAATACTTCTAGGTTACTGCCATCAGCAAAACTATTAGATGTTTGGAAAGATAAAGTGGTACTAATATTTGTATCTAAATTAATTTCTGGAGTTATTAACCAAGCAATATTACTATCATCTCCAGAATTAAAAGAACCTATTCTGGCAGAGACTCCTAACGATGCATTAGCCCCGTTTGCTGTATAAGCTTCAAATCCTTCACTTCCTTTTTCAATGAAGTTTGTCCATCCATTTCCTATAATCAAAGAACCTCTAATTTGTGTTTCAAAATTATCTTTAAATAGTATAGTTTTTCCTTCATTAGATGCTAGCCCGCAGTCTAAAATAATGGGATCACATCTTACATCATCAGTAAATTGAATATCTTCTGGAGAATTAATAATTAGAGTATAAAAATTGTCAAAGAAATTTCTTGTTAAAATACCATCTATACTTCCTCTATTTATAGGTAAAGGAAGAGCTTTAAAATCTGAAAAGGTGCTTGTGCTTAAAATGATTTGGTTATTCTCTGGGCAAGTTTCTATAATTCTTTCACCATTAAATTCATCTGTTGGTTCACTAGCGAATGTCAATATTCTATCTCCTAGAATTTCAGATCGATGAAATTGAGCATCTGTCAATCGAATGAAAAGATTCTCTTTACTGTTAGAAAAATCAGCAACATTTAATTCTAATGGGATAATTGTAGCGATTTCTGCATCTCTGATGACGTGTTGATTCCTCAAAGGAGATGAGATTTTTGCTATACTGTTGCCATCTCTTTTTCCAATTTTAATGACTCCATTTTCTTCTGCGACCGATAAACCATCTAACTTTATAAATACTTTCCTTCCAAATTCATAATATGTGTAAAGTGGATTTACATCTATTTGCACGGTAATCCCAGCAGTTGGATTTTCTGGCTGGTCTTGAAGTACTAACTGCTCGAAAAAATTTCCACTTTCATCATTGGAAATTACATAGCCCTCCATATACCTGCTATTTGTGGAATTTGATAATGATTTATAGGTGAAAATTTGACCTTGCTGTGCTAATTCTCCAATAACTGAACTAATATCGGTGACAATGTCTCCGGAATTAGGAGAAAAAGCAATATTATCAGTTTGTGGGATGTCAAAATTATTGTTTTCTACACAAGAACTAAAAGTAATCAGTCCGATTAGTAATGTGAATAAATGAAGTTTTCTAAATGTTTTCATAGCGTATTAATTATAATTTCTAAAACCGAATGTAAAAGTTTAAAAAGTAAGTTGTTCCGTTTCCAAAGAAATAACGATTTCCAAATAAAGGACCCTTATCGTTTCTTTGTTCTTGAAGCTGGTCACGGTAACCAATTCTCCTAGATTGCTCAAATCCGCCTGTTTTGTATTCTTGATTAAAGAGATTGTTGATAAAGGCAAAAAAGCCAACATAATAGCTGCCTATTTTCCATGATTTACCGCCTGAAATATTGACTAGCAAATAGTCATTGAAGTTCTCTTGTTTCAGTAGTTCTCTAGCTAATGTCTCGTCAAAATCATTATAAGTATAACCATTAATAGTACCTCCTTGAGCTAGAATAGAATCAGGAATTAAATCAAAATCAATAGCAAAAGCATCACTTCTTTTTAAAGTACTAATGTTTGCGTAAGCATTAGAGAAATGATTTGCTGTAACTCCCAGCCACCAAAAATCTGGATCTCGATATTCAAAACCCAGTTGGAATGCTCTTTCTGGTCCTCCTGCTACATGTAAGTTTTTTAATTTACTGGTTCCATCTCCATCCCTAACGTTGTTTGCAAAATCATCACTTGCATAGTAAACGTTTGGGTTATTATTATAAGTATACTGACCTACAGAAGCGACTCCTTTAAGTTTAATTGTAGGAGTTGCCTGGAACCCTATTCCTAGTTCTCCTCCTAAATTTCTTCTTTCAATATTAGTCACTACTTCTTGAGTGAATGTTGATCCACTTTCTGTGAAGAAGAATCCTAAATTAGTTCCATTTCTAAAATTGGTATGATACCCAGTGATCCTTGCGGTTACTTTTGGAATTCTTAAAATATAACTAATATCAAAGGCATTAATTTTTTCACTTTTTAATCCGCCAATGATATTATTATTTTGCCTTGGGTTTTCAAAGGAGTTTCTAATTGTTGGTGCTTTGGTGATTAAAGCGGCATTAAAGTCTAGTAAATGTTGACCATTAATTTTATAGGTAAGACCACCTTTTGCTCCGTAATCATTAAAGCTCAGTTTTTCACTTTTCCCTAAAGAAGCTGCACTAGGGTAATAGCCATTTTCATAAATTCCATTTCTTTGATAACTGCTAGAATTAATATTGATAGCAGTATAAAAATTTAGCTTAGGATAATTAAATTGTATTTGTGTGAAGACATCAGTATTAGAAGCATTTATTTCATAATTATATTTATAGCGATTTCCTGTGGTAACAATTCTATTCGGATTTTGCAAATCACTTTGCGCAAGATTACTTGATACCTGTTCATTTTGTAAAGCTTGATTTTCTTCTGCAAAGAAATCAATATCTAAAAAACCAGTTCCTCCAAGTAAATCTTTAACCTTAGCATATGTTTTATTAGCTAATTTTCTAAAGCTTAGAGATACATTTAATCGAATATTATCTGTCAATTTTAGATATAAAATTGAACTAAAAGAAAGTAGACTGTCATCTACACGATCTTCTTGTAATACATAAATGGAGTTATATCCTTGAGAAACCTGTAATTGATTTGCTTCGAATAAGTCACCCCAATTGAATTGACCATCATTTATAAAATTCTGTTGCGCTAAAAAAGCTTGTTCATATTGGAAAGCAGCAGGGTTTTGATCTTGTAAAAAGAAACTAGGTAAATTTTGATAGTAATCTGGAGCAGGATTTTTTGCGCCTCCTAGAAATACATCTTGACCATTAAAATTTACCAAACGAGTTCCTCCATTATCAATTCTGGTATTTCCTTGAGATCCAAATTGATAAGAAATATTTGTATTTAAGGTAGCTTTTTCTGAAATATTCCAATAATGATTCAACATTAAGATAGGTTCTACAATACTCCGCTCTCTAGAATTTTTCAACTTTCCATTGATCTTACCCCAAAAAGGATTGTATTTTCTGCCCTTTAATTGATAGATTTCATTAGAAAGTGCCGTTGAACGTCCTCTTCTGTTTTTAGCATAAATAAGATTAAAATTTAAACTATGGTTATCATTTAATTTTTTTTCTACAGAAGCAAAAAATGAATTTGAATCATACAAAGTTCCATCAACAATACCTTCATTACCATATCTTCTCGATAGTAAGAATGCATATGCCCACCCATTTTTAGAAAGACCAGAGCTATAACTACCCATTATTCTACCTCTATAACTTCTATTGGCAGATGCATAAGAAATCTTACCACCCTCATTATAAGAAGAAGCTCTCATGGTAATGCTATTAACACCAGCAATTCCACCAAAAGTATGATCGTTTGGACTTAAGCCCGGCGTGAAAACTTGACTTCTCTGTAGATCATTCAAACCACCCCAATTAGCCCATTGTGGTCTTCCGTTTAAAAGTTTATTCATCTCTATACCATTGATTAAAACCTTCCCATTCTTATTGTCTAAACCTCTAGGTCTAAAAAAGGTGGTACTAAAATCAAATGCAGCGGCACTTAGAAAAACATCTTTCGTAGATTGAAGTAATCCAGCAATATTATCAGTATAACCTTCATCAGAATTTAATTCATCTTCAGAAATAGTAATAATACTATGATCTAATTCTTCAGTTAGGTCTTTCGATAGAAAAATTATTCCAAGATTTATGACTTTTCCTGTTAACTCTATATCAAAGTTTTGAATTTCATAAGAAGGAAAACTTACCTGAAGTGTATAAGAACCATTAGGGATGTTTTTGAGTAAAAAGACGCCTTTTTCATCAGTACCCGTAGTAAGATTAGTTTTAAGCACCTTGACGGTCACTTTTTGTAAAGGATTCTCAGAATCAATATCAACAATGATTCCTCTAACGACATTTTGGGCATGTATCTCAAAAAGAAATATCAAGCCAAATAATGCCAAGGCAATATTCTTTTTCATAACAATTTTTTTTCATAGCATGATAAAGGTATTTTTTTTTCGATAAAGTCCTAGTTTTCAAATAGTTTTTTTTATTTGTAATTAAAAATTATAGCTATGAGTATGAAAACCATCACATTTTTAGTGATTGTCTTTGGGTTTTCTGTATGTTTTTCTCAAGGAAAAGAGAAAACCTATAGAATAAGAACGGTCGCTTTTTATAATCTTGAAAACCTTTTTGACACTATAAATGATCCCACAAAAGATGATGAACTAAGTCCAATTATGGAACTCAAGGGAAATCGATCTAAAATTTATTGGGATAAGATAAATAACCTAGCAGATGTAATTTCTCAAGTAGGAAAAGACAAATCGAATACCAGTCCAGTAATTATTGGTGTTGCAGAAGTTGAAAATAGAGCAGTTTTGGAAGATTTGGTAAAATCTGAAAAATTGAAGCCTAGAGACTATGGAATTATTCACTATGAATCTCCTGACAAAAGAGGGATAGACGTGGCATTGTTATATCAAAAACGCTATTTCAAACCAATTCATCATGAATCTTTTGACCCCAGAATATATAGAGATGGATATAAAGTATATACAAGAGATCAACTATTAGTTTCAGGATATTTGGATGACGAATTGATACATGTCATAGTAAATCATTGGCCTTCAAGAAGAGGAGGAGAACAAAAAAGCAGACGGTTACGAGAAAAAGCAGCCTATCAAAACACAAAAATCATTGAAAAACTAAGGGAACAAGAAGAGAATCCTAAAATCTTAATTATGGGTGATTTTAATGATGATCCTATCAATAGTAGTTTCAAAAAAGTGCTAAGGACAAAAGCAAAAAGAAAAGATGTAAACAAAGGCGATATTTACAATGCATATGAAAATATGTTCAAGAAAGGATTTAATACCTTAGGATATAGGGATCAAATAAATTTGTTTGACCAAATCTTAATAACATCACCCTTATTGGACAAAGGAGAAAAAGACTTTTCATCGTATAAGCTATTTAAAGCAGCAATTTTTAATCCAAGCTTTTTAACGATTCATAAAGGGCGTTACAAAGGATACCCTTTTCGAAGTTTTTCTTACGGAAAATACTCTGGTGGCTATAGCGACCATTATCCTGTATATATATATTTAATTAAAGAGAAGTAGGGCTTTTTATATCTTTTAAGAGAAGTTGAATGGATTTAAAGCCATTCCATTCATTTTCGTCTAGAGAGTAAGCAATGTCAAAATCATTTTGAACCAATGACATTTTTTCTCCTAAACCAAAACCAATGGCATTATAGGTTTTACGATCAGCACCATAAACGATATTTAATTTTAAATGACTTTCGTCTGCTCCCACCTTTTTTGCATAGCCATTATCACGAACTGAGGAGGTTTTAAAAATAGGCTTCATGTTTTGAGGTCCAAAAGGAGCCATTTGTTGTAATATTCTAAAGAATCTTGGAGTAATGTCCGATAGATCTAATTCGGCATCAATACTAATTTCTGGCGTTAACGATTCCTTGTCAATAGTCTTGGCAACTACTTCTTCAAACTTGTTTTTAAAATCTTCATAATTTTTGGGATCAAGTGTTAAACCCGCGGCATATTTATGTCCTCCAAATTGTTCAATAAACTCTGAGCATTGTTCTAAAGCATTGTACACGTCAAAACCTTTTACAGATCTCGCCGAGGCAGCTAACTTATCACCGCTTTTCGTAAATACTAAGGTAGGTCTGTAGTATTTCTCTATTAATCGAGAAGCCACAATACCAATAACACCTTTATGCCAAGTTTGATGATAAACAACCGTAGTATATTTTTCTTGCTCAGTATTTTCTGTAATCTGTTGTAAAGCTTCATATGTAATTTGTTTGTCTAGTTCTTTTCGATCTGTATTGTACTCGTTGATAGCTTTTGCAAAATCAATAGCTTTATCAAAATCAGCTTCGGTGAGCAATTCTACAGCAGCATTTCCATGTTTAATTCTTCCTGCAGCATTGATTCTAGGAGCGATGATAAAAACCACATCAGTAATGGTTAGTTCTTTTTTGATTAGTTGATGAATGATGGCTTTGATTCCAGTTCTAGGGTTTGAGTTAATTACTTGCAAACCAAAATAAGCAAGAATTCTATTCTCTCCAGTCATAGGAACAATATCGGCCGCAATCGCTGTAGCCACTAAATCTAAATATTGAACTAAGTCCTCAATCGTTTGACCTTTTTTAGTAGCTAAGGCTTGTACCAACTTGAATCCAACTCCACATCCGCACAATTCATCATAAGGATAACTGCAATCTGCTCTTTTTGGATTTAGAACAGCGACAGCATCTGGGATTTGATCTCCAGGTTTATGATGATCACAAATGATAAAATCGATATTCTTTTCTTTCGCATAAGTAACTTTATCGATAGCTTTTATACCACAATCTAGAGCAATGATTAAAGAAAAATCATTATCCGAAGCAAAATCGATTCCTTGATAAGAAATACCATAGCCTTCTTCATATCGATCTGGAATATAGGTAGCAATAGTGTCTGCGAGTGTTCTTAAATAAGAAGACATCAAAGAAACAGCTGTAGTTCCATCTACATCATAATCGCCATAAACGAGAATATTTTCATTGTTAGCGATGGCTTGTTCAATTCTAGAAACAGCAACATCCATATCTTTTAGTAAGAAAGGATCATGCAGTTCATCAAGAGAAGGTCTGAAAAATTTTTTTGCTTGCGCAAAATCATGAATTCCACGCTGCACCAAAAGTTTCGAAAGTGTTTTACCTATCGAAAGTTCTTTGGAAAGTTGATATACAATTTCTGGGTTAGAATCTGTTTTTAAAGTCCAACGCATAGCAATTTTTATTGCTCATGAAGATACACTTCTGTTTTGACATCTGCAAATTGACGAAACATTTCCATCACGCCACAGTATTTTTCTACAGACAAATCTACAGCTTTATTGATCTTGTCATCCTTTAAACCTGTGCCATAAAAATGATATTCAACAGCTACTTTGTGATAGAATTTTGGATGTTCGTCAGTTAATTCACCATGAACAATCATTTTAAAATCATCCACTTCAGCACGCATTTTTTTTAATAAAGAAACAATATCTAGACCAGAGCAGCCTGCTAAAGAGGCTAACATCATCGACTTAGGACGAAGCCCTTTACTTTCGATTCCTTCATCAGGAGCATCTATAAAAAAAGTATCTCCACTTGTGTTATCAGATTCGAAAAGCATATTTTCTTTCCAGACAGTTGTTACTGTGTTTGTTGACATAATTAAGAGTTTTTTAAAAGACCTAAGTCGTATCTTTACAAAAGTAATGACAAAGTTCTAATTATAGCATTTATTTCGGCGGAATGGCTTTTTAGAAAGGTCATTTTTTCTTTTTAAAATGATAAGAGATAAATCTTGTATTTTTACTTCCCTAAAATAAAAACAAACAAACAAATTATGCCATTAGTAACACCCCTATCTACAGATTATGATAAAGAAACCAAAGAATTAGCAGAATTTTTTAATGAAACCTTAGGGTTTTGTCCTAATTCAGTATTAACCATGCAACGTAGGCCAGCTATTTCTAAGGCTTTCATTAACTTAAACAAAGCTGTAATGGCCAATGATGGTCGAGTAACTTCAGCTTTAAAGAGAATGATTGCTTGGGTCTCTAGTAATTCAACAGGTTGTAGATATTGTCAAGCTCACGCTATTAGAGCTGCAGAACGTTATGGAGCAGAACAAGAACAATTAGATAACATTTGGGAGTATAGGACACATCCAGCATTTTCAGAGGCTGAACGAGCAGCATTAGATTTTTCATTGGTAGCAAGTCAAGTTCCTAATGGAGTAGACGAAGAAATCAAAGCGCGGTTGTATAAACATTGGGACGAAGGGGAAATTGTAGAAATGTTAGGAGTTATTTCTCTATTTGGATACTTAAATCGTTGGAACGATTCTATGGGAACGTCTATTGAAGATGGAGCAGTAGAATCTGGAGAGCAGTATCTCGGAAAAACCGGCTGGGAAAAAGGAAAACATCAATAGAACACAATTTAAAACAAACAATAATTCAAATAATTAATCATGAAAACAATTTTAAAACTATGTTTTTTCTTTCTGCTTTCGACGACCATTATGATGGCTCAATCGAAAAATCCAGTGGTACAAAACATTATCAAAGAAGCCACTGAAAATTCACAACTTGAAAAATTAGGACACGAGTTGGTGGACGTGATAGGGCCTAGACTGGTAGGAACTCCACAAATGAAAAAAGCCAACGATTGGGCTGTAGCCAAATACAATTCTTGGGGAATCTCTGCAAGAAATGAAAAGTGGGGAGAATGGCGCGGATGGGAACGTGGAATCACACATATTGATATGGTATACCCAAGAATTCAAAGCTTAAAAGGAACACAATTAGCTTGGAATCCTTCTACAAAAAAGAAAGGAGTTACGGCAGAATTAATTACGTTACCAACGGTAGCTAATAAAGCTGAATTTGAAAAATGGTTGCCTTCTGTAAAAGGAAAATTAGTGATGATTTCTATGGAACAACCTACAGGAAGACCAAACTATAATTGGGAAGAATTTGCAACCGAAGAGTCATTTGAAAAAATGAAGAAAGATCGTACTGCAAAAACTAGAGCATGGAGAAAGAATATGAATAATACGGGTTATAATGGTCGTACTATTATCAAAGCATTGGAAGATGCTGGAGCAGTAGGTTTAGTTTCTTCTAGATGGTCTAATGGATTTGGAGTAAACAAAATCTTTAGTGCTAGAACCAAAAAAATTCCAACAGTTGATTTAGAATTAGAAGACTACGGAATGTTATACAGAATGGTTGAATATGGAGACAAGCCAAGAATTAATATTGTTGCGATGTCTAAAGAACTTGGAAAAGTTTCAAGCTTTAACACAATTGCTGAAATTAAAGGAACTGAAAAACCAGACGAGTATATCATCCTTTCTGCACATTTGGATTCTTGGGATGGTGGAACGGGAGCTACAGATAACGGTACTGGAACTTTAGTAATGATGGAAGCAATGCGTATTCTTAAGAAAATGTACCCAAACCCAAAACGTACTATTTTAGTAGGTCACTGGGGAAGTGAAGAACAAGGGTTAAATGGATCTAGAGCTTTTGTAGAAGATAATCCTGAGATTGTAAAGAATATACAAGCTTCTTTTAACCAAGATAATGGAACAGGAAGAGTAGTAAACTTATCAGGACAAGGATTCTTGCATGCGTATGACTATTTAGGAAAATGGTTAGCAGCAGTTCCTACAGATATTACAAAACATATTAAAACAACTTTTCCAGGAACTCCTGGTGGAGGAGGTTCTGATTATGCTGCTTTTGTTGCAGCAGGTGCTCCAGCATTTAGTTTAAGCTCTTTAAGCTGGTCTTATTGGAATTACACATGGCATACCAACAGAGATACGTATGATAAAATTATATTTGACGATGTAAGAAGCAATGCAATCTTGACAGCTATTTTGACGTATATGGCTAGTGAAGATCCAGAAACTACTTCAAGAGAACAAAGGGTAATGCCTATAAACTCTAGAACAGGAAAACAACGTACTTGGCCTACAAAACGTTCACCAACTAGATTGGGAGGGATGAATAAATAAAAAGTCAATGCATTCATAAAAAAACCTCACTTTTTAGTGAGGTTTTTTTAGATTCTATATTTAAGTAAACTGTCATTCCTTCCTTCGCAGGAATGACAAACTATTACTTCTCTTTCTGAAGCACAGCAATAATTTTCTGAGCTTTGTTTTTTATCAAACTTGTACTTTTCTCAATTGATGGCTTTATCAAAGTAGAATCTTTAACCATATCGTATGAAGTAGCAATGGCTTTTAGATACCAATCTTCCCAAGCAGAAATAATATTGGTTTGTATATGCAGTGAATCACCTTTTTGTAATGCAAGTTTACTCTGCTTTAACTCTTCATCCAAACGATTTAGAGCAGCATTCTCAATGTTTTCAATTACCGATTTCGCGGTGACTCCGTTACTATTAATTAGTGTATACGCCGAGACCAGTGCTGCTGTCCCTACATTCTTTAAGGTTGTTTTAGAGACCTTATCAATTCGATCATTGTCAGTGTGGTAAAACTGATCTGTAAAATGCCAAAACAACACACTTGGAATATTTGATCGCAAAAAAGGAACATGGTCACTTCCACCTTCAAACGGATTCGTATTGACTGTCCAATTAGCCAATTTTCCTTGCTCTTGAAATTTTTCGATTAGGAAATCATTTAGGTAATGAGGTTTCATTTCCTTCAATTTCATTTTCCGCCCGCCCCATTCTGTATGTTTGTCATTTCCACGAGTCCAAATGGCGCTAGGGTCAGGCATTTTTTCAATCAAAAAAGATCCTCCAGTGATATAGGTATTTTCGCCAACCATATCCAAACTGATTCCCCATTTGATACCTTGAGTTCTGATACTATCTTCTTTTACATATCGATTTGTAGAAACCATTTCATCACCCCATAAAAAAGTCAAGCTACGTTTAAGGTTTAACTTCCCTTCTTTAATGAGTTGAGCTGTTGTAGAAGCCATCTCTAAAGCAACGCCAACACCTGTAGCATTGTCATTGGCTCCAGGTTCTTGCACGTGTGCACTAAAAACCAATCGTTCTTTTGGTAAAGTACTTCCTTTAATATCTGCAACAATAGTTAACTCTTCTGACGGATAAATTTTTGTTTCTACCTGTACTTTTAAAGTTACTTTACCTTTAGAGAGGCTTTTTAGTAAGCGTTCTTTTGCAGCATATGACATGGCGATTGCCCATGGTTTATTGACGGTGTCTAAAGGAATGCTTCGAAATTGAATGGATGTTGTATTCTTTTTTGGTTGTAAGTATTTCGGATTATTATAGGAAAGGATTCCCAATGCACCACCTTCTACAATTGCAGCTTTAAAAACACGAAAAGGACTGGCTTCTACAAAGACAATCTTTCCTCTTACATTTATGTCTTTCACTTTTTTGTAGTCTTTGATATGAATTACTTCAGCAGTTACACCTCCTTTGGGTGTGCTGTAAGAATTCATGGCAATCATATTTCTATTGGTACTGTGAGTTAGTAGAGGTTCTTCTTGATCACCAATAGAAACTTCAGCGTTTACAGATTCCCAAGTAGGTCTTTTTAACGGGCGCTTTTCAATCCGATAGGTTAAGATATCTAATTCTGTTGCATTTTCTTCTAATACATAACCTACTTTTTTAAGTTGTTCAGCAACTCTGTAGATACTTTTGTTAAAACCTGTATTTCCAACTACACGCCAGTATTTCTCTACAAAATCAACTGTTTCATAGGCTAGTTCACCAGTGAATCGTTCATTAAGCGTAGTTGAATATTCTGTAGATTTGAGTTCTTTTTCTGAAGTACAGGCTGTAAAAATTAATAGTGTTATAACAGCCAAAAGCATTCTTTTAAACATGAGGAAATGATTTTAGACTGTAATATTACAGTTTTTTAAGAGATGATACTAGCAACTCTTTTTTTTAACTCTGGCAATACGTTTTGTTCGAACCAAGAGTTTTTTGTGAGCCAAAAACGATTTCTAGGAGATGGATGTGGTAAAACAAAATATTTTGGTAAATACTTAGGGTAATTGTCTACAGTTTCTGTAAGTGTTCGTTTGGCTTTGTCTTTCAAATAATAGTTTTGTGCATACATGCCTATCAGGATGATAAGCTCTAGATTGAGCATCTGGTCAAATAATGATTGATGCCATTGTGGAGCACATTCTTTGCGTGGAGGTAAATCGCCACTGGCACCTTTTCCAGGATAACAAAACCCCATAGGAACAATAGCAAAGAGTTCTTCATTATAAAAATCTTCGTTAGAAACACCTAACCATTTTCGTAATTGCTTCCCACTAGCATCGTCCCAAGGAATTCCTGAAGCATGTACTTTGGTTCCTGGAGCCTGACCGATAATAACAATCTTAGAATTCTTATGCGCAGAAACCACAGGTCTTGGACCTAAGGCTAAATACTCAGCACAAATAGTACAGTTTTTAATATTGGTTAGGAGTTGTTGCATGTGGGTTTGGTCGTGAAAACTAATAAGACTTACTTTATAATAATAAAACAAAGGTAAGGTCTATTGAACTAAAAAATGCCTTGAGAGAACCCAAAGCATTTTTAAACTCTAAAAAGAGTCAGACTTAATCAACCAAAAGTAATACTGTATAAATTCTTGAAAACTCGATACGTTTAGGAGTATTGCTTAAAGGAGAAATTACTTCTACGGAAACATTAACTCTCCATTGGTTTTCAGAGATTTTCACACCTTCTATTCTTCCTTTGTTAACCTCGGTTTGCTCATGACTCACCCAAACACCAAATTGATTGTAAAAACAATTTGTTGTAAGAACTTCGTCATCAGTGATATCAAACGCTGAAATTCCAGGATCTATTTTAAAGAGTAATTGCTCTCCCCACTCATCATCTATAATATCATCGCATTGTGCTCCAACAAGAGTATAAGCAAATAGTAATTGATCTCCATTGATTATATTGTATACATTTCTTTGGAGTTCTGCGTTAAAGACTTTCTCAATTTTTTGATTAGTAGTTACAGTAGAAAAAAATCCTTCAGGAGTGCAATTTTCATAGAGATCATTTTGATCACAAGCAATAATTCCTAATAGCAAAAGCAAAAACAATTTTTTCATGGTAGTTTGTTTTTTTAAGATGCAAAAACTAATAAATGGTTGCGCATATTTGCCCAATAAAATCAAACTTATTGATTATTAGAATAAATTTCAAAAAGACCAATTGAGAAAATTAAGAAAGAGTTTTTAAATTCATATGCCTTAACAAATTAAGACCAAAAGAAAGCATGTTCTGAACTTCATCGGTGCGAGCAATATGAAGATATTTAAATATCATCAAAGCTTCTCCGTTACTTTCTATATGATGTATTTCATTTTCTTCTAAAAAACGTATCAAATCATCTGTAAAAAAAGCTCGGATAGCATCTTCATTTTCCCCACTTAATTGAAACTTATTTGAGAAATCTGAATGTCTCTTAAAATCAATATCTCGATTTGCTCCTGCAAAAACTTTAACACGATCAAAAATTTTATCAAAGAGTCCTTCTTTGTCAATTATAAAACGGGGTATGGGTGAAGGTAATTTTACTATTTGTACGGTAGTTTGATATACTTCTAAAGCAAGTAATGCCCCTTCGTCAAACACAATGTCGGCAATTTCCCAATGAGCATTATTTTCTACATCGAGTCCTTGTAGGGAATTATTCTTCATTTCAATTGGACGCGAATCAAAGAAATGAAAATTCCGTAGATATGAAGTATTCCAATCGACTTCTCGTTCAAAAGACCAACCATTTGCAATGGCTATTTTTTGTAGTCGAATTTGACGTTGTGTAATTCGTTTTTTCACACGCCCTGTTACAATTTTCAAAGCTCTATTGTGACTTGTAGACGCAACATGATTTTCTAAACCAATGAGTTTGACATCTCCGCCTTGATTGTCATGAATGCGTTTAAAATCAATTAAATTTTCCATAATAGAAAGATCTACCAAACGTGTTTGAGACATATCAACACGTATTTTGGAGCCATTAGGAATGTCTTTTAATAACTTATCTAGTTTTAGTGCATATAAGAAATTAGCAATTCCTTTTAATTTAACATCATAGGTGTCATTTTCTAAACGGTATACTTTTGAACCAGATCGATAAATCATTTTAAAGAAACGAATGAACCCCACCTTAGCTAACAGGATATGTAATAGTAGTGTAATTAAGATTCCTCCTGCAATCCCATAAAGCAAATCAGAATATAATGTAATAATAAGTGTAGAAGAAAGGAATAATAATTGCTCAACTCCTTGATTGTATGCATCTTTGAACACTTTAGGGGAAGCTAGTTTAAATCCAGTATACACCAATATTGCAGCCAATGCTGCCAAGGGTACACTTCTTAAAACTGGCGCTAAAATGAGAACAAATAGAATTAAAAAGAGACCATGGTAAAGATTGGACCATTTGGTTTTGGCATTGCTATTTACATTTACTGTACTTCTAACAATTACAGTAATAATTGGAAGTCCACCCAAAGCTCCTGAAACCATTGTACTTAGACCTACACCTATCAAATCTTTATTAAGGTTACTGGTTCGTTTATAAGGATCTAATTTATCAATAGCACGAGCACTAGCAAGAGTAACCACTGTAGCAATTGTAGTAATTGATAAAACAGTAAGCCAAAAAGCAGAAGTTCCTATCATAGCAAAGTCAGGATGCATAATACTATCTAAAGGGTTATCAGGGATGTCAATCAATAATTCAGGACCAACACGATAGGTGTTCCCTAAGAATGAAATACTATGCTCATTAAAAAAATCAAAGCCAAACACTACTGGTAAAGCCAATAGTAAAACCCACATTGGAGCTGGGATTATACGAATGAATTTCTGATTAATTTTTTTATAAAAAAACAGCACTAAAATACCAATCAATGCAATTAAGAATACAAAAGGATTTATTTCAGGAAGTTTATAGAAAACGTCAAATAAAGTTCCAATAATTGTATCAGCATTGGACGTTGTTCCTAGAGCATAGTGAATCTCTTTTGCAAAGATGATGATCCCAATTGCCGCTAAAATACCATGCAACACAGAAGAAGGTAATAATTTCGCAAAACGACCCATTTTTAAAAAGCCTAATATAGTTTGAATACCTCCTGATACTACAATTGCCGCCAAAACGTAATTGATGTTTCCATCTAATGCAACAAGTCCTCCTAAAATTGCAGCAATTAAACCAGCAGCAGGACCATTGATAGCTAGATTTGAACCTCGAAAAAATGTTGTAACAATTCCACCAATAATTGCAGAAAGAATACCTGACATTGGAGACACTCCAGAAGCGACAGCAATTCCTAAAGCTAAAGGCAAAGCTACTAATGATACACTTATTGCGGCTGAAATATCATTTCGCCAATTTTCTTTGAATCCTTTAAAACCGGTAGAAGGGATTTGGTTGTTGGTTGTCATATAGTTCTTGTAGAAAGATCAATTAAGGGGCTTAATATACGGTTAAAAAAAAGAATCCCTTAAAAGGATAAATTTTTTAGAGAATTCCATTTTATCAAATTTACTGAGAGAAAATTAATGAATTTAGAAAGTGTTTATTTATGATTTCTTGATGATAAGGAAAAAATGGAAAACAAAAAAAATGCTTTAGGCGAGCCCGAAGCATTTTTTGAATTTGAAAAAAGAGTTAAATCTAAATCAACAACGAATCTATCTTATAAATCATTATAAACCAATAAACTCTTTATAAGTCATTAATTGTAGGATATTCTTTCAGAAACTCTAACTTCCCGCTGGTAATCAGAAACCGATATTCCCTAAGCTTCTCCTAAAATTAATTCCTCTTTGTAAATCAAACCAAATTTCGATAATCCGTAGATCATCTTCTTTTGTTCAAAACATTTTCATAATTTCTCTCTTGATTCCGTTTGTAACGTTATAAACGGTCTATGAAAATATGTATCGAAAGCTTTTTAATCTTTCCTCTTACTTACTCCAAGGGAGGAAATGATTTCAGGAGTAAACAACCTTTAATACAATTATTAAGAACTAATAAAGAACATGATTAACAGCTTTTCAACAGCTGATTCTTATATAAGATGAACAAACGATAAAAAGGTTGCGTGAAAAAATAAATTTTTTTAAAAAAGAGAAAAAGCATTCAATTTAGAGCTTCCAAGAAAACCTTAATCTGTTGTGCATAATGAAAATTCGAATCTATGGATTTTATTATTTTATAAAGAATTGTTCCAAAATTAAATATTTTTAAATAAAGAACCTTTGTAAACAAAGGGATTCAAGCTCTGTCCTTTTTTTATAGCTGTCGATGAAGTAGATTTTGAGCTATAAATTAAATGAAACTACCGAAAAATAGATCTTCAGTCTATAAATAAACAAAAGCATAGAAATATTTTTACAAAAACAGATTATAAAATGGATACTCATTTAATATTATTAGCAATAATTGGAATCATAAAAGGACTTGGAATAGATAAGCTTTTAAGGATTTACCTTTTAAAGAAGAAATTTCCTGAATTAACCATAGGTGAATTAGAAAGCTATGATAAAAATACGAAATGGAGTCTGCCAGTAAAAAAGAGAGATAGGTTTAATGATAGTTGATTGATAGATTTCTCACACTCGTTTTGAAATGACAATTACTTAATTATAACATTAAATCATTCTTTTATTAACCAATTACCTCATTGAATTATTTTTTCCCTTCCATCACAATTACAATCTCGCCTTTTGGAGGTTTGCTGGTATAATGTTTCAGTACTTCTTTCACAGTTCCACGTTGGGTTTCTTCGAACATCTTTGTTAGCTCTCTAGAAACAGAAACGAGTCTGTCTTCACCAAAATACTCAGCAAAGTGACTTAATGTTTTGAGTAGCTTATGAGGAGATTCATAAAAAATCATTGTGCGAGTCTCTTCAGCTAAGATCTTTAAACGTGTTTGTCTTCCTTTTTTTACGGGTAAAAAACCTTCAAAAACAAAGCGATCGTTTGGAAAACCAGAATTAACCAAAGCAGGAACAAAAGCAGTTGCACCAGGCAAACATTCCACCTCAATCTTGTTTTGAATACAAGCACGAGTCAATAGAAATCCAGGATCAGAAATCGCGGGAGTTCCGGCGTCAGAAATTAAAGCACATGTTTCTCCACTTTGAATTCGTTTTACAACACCCTCAACAGATTTGTGTTCATTATGCATATGATGACTGTGCATTTGAGTTGAGATATCAAAGTGCTTTAATAATTTTCCACTTGTACGTGTATCTTCCGCTAAAATAAAATCAACATCTTTTAAAACAGTAACAGCTCTAAAAGTCATATCTTCTAAATTTCCAATAGGAGTGGGAACTAAATACAGTTTGCTCATGAGGTGAGTTTTTAATTTTGATTGTTAAATATTGAGTTAACTAATCATTCAAAATTAAGCATTCAAAACTTTATATAGATTCATACGTTTCTACCGTAATATCTGCCATTACATCACCAGTGTGTTTCGTGCTTAATGGTTCAAACAATAGTAAATGTGTTTCTTCTTTGGCAATGGGTTTGTGCTCCACACCTTTAGGGACAATAAAAAACTCACCTGCATTTAAGGTTACGCTTCGATCTCTTAATTCGAGCTCTAATTGACCTTTTATCACCATAAACAATTCGTCTTCATTTTCATGTTTATGAAAAACGAATTCTCCTTTTAGTTTTGCCAGTAATATTTGCTGTCCGTTTAATTCTCCAATTTTCTTGGGAGACCATTTATCTTCGAACAAACTGAATTTTTCTTGGATATTTATAACTTTCATATGTAACAAAATTAAAAAACAAATGTATAATATAATATGGATGGATATTTTTTAAAGCTTACAATTCATCAATAAATATGTTATAAAGTGTTAAAAAAAAATATCTTTCAAAAATCAACCAAAATTTCAATTATAAAGTTATGAAGTTACTTCTTTTTACAGTTATTGTCTGTATAACAATTACAATACAAGGGCAAGAAAAATATTTTTCTTCAGCAGAAATAAAAAAAGATATAGACTCTTTAGTGTCTTATCTTGAGCAAACACATCCAAATCCATATACAGTTGTTAGTAAAGCAGATTTTTATAAAAAAATTGAACTTACTAAAAAGTCACTTCCTGACTCTTTAAATGTAATTACATTTTTTTCAAAAATAGCACCTATTCTTAGTAGCTTGAATGATGGTCATACAGCAGCTGTATTCCCTTATGTTCAATGGACAAAGTCAAACCCCTATTGCTTTCCAATTTCTATAAAGATTAAAAAAGACAGGAGTTTGGTAGTTGACGAAGAACAAGCATATATACCTTTACATTCTAAGATTTTAAGTATCAACCAGGTTGAAAGTAAAGAAATTATAAAAACGTTAATTAGTTCTCATAGTGGAGAAGATGTAAATTTTAGAATACCGCACATTAATAGAACTCTTAGAGAAAGATATGGTGCACATTATGGATTTAAAGAAAATTACAATGTAAAATATGAACATGAAGGAATTGTAAAAAGTTTAAATTTAAAAGGATTGCGCATTGCAAAAGATATTCGAGATGAAGTTCGTAAGACATCTGCAAGTACAATGGTAGAATTACCTTTTAGCTATACTTTGCTTGAAGATTCTGTAGGCTATTTAGATTCTAGATCGTTTTTTGGAACCTATAGAGAAAAGTTTGCCAGTTTTTTAGATTCAACTTTTACATTGATTAAAAAACAAAAGATTAAAAATTTAATTATTGATATAAGAAATAACGGTGGAGGAGATTCTAAACTTGCTGATGACTTGTTTCAATACATTTCAAAAGTGCCTTTCCAACAATTAGGAAAATCGATTGCTAAATACAGCCAAATAAGAAAGAGGTTTTATGATTATTACAGAAAAGCTGGAGGGTTTGGAAAAATCTCTGATAGTGTTTTTGAAAAAAAATATTTTGCTCATAAAAATGGTAGCCTTGTGGTTGAAGAAGATAGTCATTTGATTCCGTTACGAGAAAACCCTTTACGATTTAAAGGCAACGTCTTTTTACTAACAAGTGTAAAAACCTTTTCAGCAGGTGCAGATTTTGCTTGGACTTTTAAGTATTTTAATATGGGTAGCATAATTGGAGAAACTACAGGAGGTCAAATTGTTTCTTTTGGAGATCTTGTGATTGCAACTCTACCAATCTCTCGTTTATCATTAACTATTTCTCATAAAGAGTTTTATCTATATGGAGCAACAGAAAAAGAAAGACATGGAGTGATTCCGCATTATAAAGTTTCTTCAGAAAAAGCTTTAGACTACGCACTAAAACTAATTAAAAATAAAGAATAACATTTATTTAAATTACACTCTTTGATAAAGGAAATATTGTGTAATCAAAATATAAAAACTTCAACATATTCTTGAGATTTGATTAAATTTGCAGCCGACAAATGTTTTGTCGTTCCTGCGCAAGCAGGAATCTTTATTTTATGGATTCCCATTTTCATTGGAATGACATAGTAAAAACAGAAACAATGTATAGAACACATTCTTGTGGAGAATTAAGAGCTTCGCACATCAATACAGAAATAACCTTAGCAGGTTGGGTACAAAAATCAAGAGACAAAGGATTTATGATTTGGGTCGATGTGCGTGATCGATATGGAATTACGCAATTGATCTTTGACGAAGAAAGAACTTCTACAGAATTGATTGAACAAGCGAAAGGGCTTGGGCGTGAATTTGTTATTCAAGTAAAAGGAACTGTGATTGAGCGTCAGTCTAAGAACACAAATATGGAAACAGGAGATGTGGAAGTGCTGGTTTCTGAACTAACAATTTTGAATACAGCGAAAACGCCACCTTTTACCATTGAAGATGAAACGGATGGAGGAGAAGACCTTCGAATGAAGTATCGTTACTTAGACATTCGTAGAAATCCAGTGAAAGAGAACTTGCTATTTCGTTACAAAGTATCTATGGAAGTTCGTAAATACTTATCTGATGAAGGATTTATTGATGTAGAAACACCCTATTTAATCAAATCAACTCCAGAAGGAGCGCGTGACTTCTTAGTGCCTTCACGTATGAATCAAGGGCAGTTTTATGCATTGCCACAATCACCTCAAACCTTCAAGCAATTATTGATGGTAGGAGGAATGGATAAATACTTTCAAATTGTAAAATGTTTTAGAGATGAAGATTTACGTGCCGATCGTCAGCCTGAGTTTACTCAAATTGACTGTGAAATGGCATTTGTAGAGCAAGAAGATATTTTAAACACATTTGAAGGATTAACTCGTCATCTATTGAAAGAAATCAAAGGTGTCGAAGTAGATAAATTTCCAAGAATGCAATATGATGATGCGATGCGTTTGTACGGAAATGACAAACCAGATATCCGTTTTGGAATGGAGTTTGGCGAGTTGAATGCAGTAGCTCAACACAAAGATTTTAAAGTATTCAATTCAGCAGAATTAGTTGTTGGAATTGCCGTTCCCGGAGGAGCCTCTTATACCAGAAAAGAGATTGATAAGTTAATCGACTGGGTGCGTCGTCCTCAAGTAGGAGCTTTAGGAATGGTCTATGTAAAATGTAATGAAGATGGAAGTTATAAATCATCGGTAGATAAATTCTATGATCAAGATGATTTGGCAAAGTGGGCAGAAGTGACTGGAGCAAAATCAGGCGACTTGATTTGTGTATTATCTGGTGAAATAAACAAAGTAAGAGCACAATTAAGTGCTTTACGCATGGAGCTAGCAGAGCGTTTAGGATTGCGTAAACCTGACGAGTTTGCTCCACTTTGGGTGGTCGATTTTCCATTGCTAGAATTGGATGAAGAGACTGGCCATTATCATGCCATGCACCACCCGTTTACATCACCAAAACCTGGACAATTAGAACTGTTAGATTCTAAGCCAGGAGAGGTGAAAGCAAATGCATACGATTTGGTATTGAATGGAAATGAAATCGGAGGAGGATCCATCAGAATTCATGATAAAGAAATTCAAGCAACCATGTTAAAGCATTTAGGATTCTCTGATGAAGAAGCGAAAGCTCAATTCGGATTCTTAATGGATGCCTTTGAATATGGTGCGCCGCCACATGGTGGAATTGCCTTTGGATTGGACCGATTGGTATCGATTTTAGGTGGACAAGAAACTATTCGTGATTTTATTGCCTTCCCGAAAAACAATTCAGGAAGAGATGTCATGATTGATGCACCTGCCACGATTGATAATGCTCAGCTACAAGAATTGAATATCAAGTTAGATATACAAGAATAATTGTCTTCGCGAACAAAGTGAAGCGATCTTTTAAATAATAGCTAGGATCGGACAGATTGCTTCGTCACTCTTCCTCGCAAAGACAAGTTTGGATTTCCCTACCTCTTTTTGTTGGAAAATAGGTTCAAGGAGGGAACTATAGGGGGAGTAAAACGATATACTATCCCGTTCTATTTTTAGGGCGGGATTTTTTACCGTCAATTCTAAGAAATAATGAGCGAAAGAATGGAAGTGCATTGCGTAGCGATTAGCATGAAATTCTAGAAGCGATTGATGCGAAGTAATTTCCTATGGATTGACTTGATTTTTTATTTCATTTTGTATCAAGACAAAATGAAAAGAGATAAACTTTAATTGATATAGATGTTGAAACAACTTCAGAACAACATTTTTTGTTACTTTTAAGTTATGAAAAAACTAATCATACTTCTTTTTGTAGCTTTTGCTGGAATTTCAATTCAATCACAAGAAATAAAAGGAAAAGAATTACTTGAAAAAGCCATCAAGTACCACGATCCAGATGGAAAATGGGAAACGTTCAAAGGAACGCTATACATTACAATGGAAACTCCCAACAAACCAAAACGAGATAGTGAAATTAAAATTGACATCCCAAATCAATATTTTTATGTGAAAGCCACACAAGGGAAAAATGTTACTGAATATGCCGTGCATAAAGGAGATTGTTCCATTGCATTTAATAGAGATGCCAATCCTTCAGAAGAAATAAAAAAGGAGCACGAATTAACCTGTGAACGCGCTAACATGTATAAAAACTACTATACCTATTTGTATGGTATGCCTATGAAGTTAAAAGACCCAGGGACTATTATCGATGAACAGGTAAACTTAGATAAGTTTATGGGAGAAATGTATTTGACCTTAAAAGTGACGTATAAAAAAGAAGTAGGTGAAGATATTTGGTACTTCTATTTTAATCAAGAAAATTATGCATTAGAAGCTTACCAATTTTATCATGATGAAGAAAAAAATGACGGAGAATATATCTTGTTTACGGGTATAGAAACCATCAATGGGATTAAAATGCCTAAAGAACGAGCTTGGTATTACAATAAGAATCAGCAATACTTAGGAACAGATTTATTGAAGAAGAAAGACGAATAGAGTAAAGATAAAAGTGTCAGTCTGAGCTTGTCGAAGACAATTTAAGTTCGTAAGACACTTCGACAAGCTCAGTGTGACAAAATATAATATGCCAACAAAAAAGCGAAATATATTTACGAAAATTCTTATCTGGAGATATAAGCATATCTCTGAGCGTCAGTTTGTATTGGTGTTAAGTATTCTAGTTGGATTTCTTGCTGGATTAGGAACCGTTATTTTAAAATATTTAACCTTACTGATTCAATCTATTTTGGAAGGTGGGTTTATTAAGAATTATCATTATTCCTTATATTTTGTCTTTCCTATCATTGGAGTTTGGTTGGTATATCTGATCAAAAAGAATTTCATCAAAAAAGAAATCGGACACGGAATTTCTACAACATTATATTCCATTTCCAAACGAAGTGGAATTATAGAGCGTTATAAAATGTTTGCTTCGTTAATAACAGCACCAATTACTGTTGGATTTGGAGGTTCAGCCGGACTACAAGGACCTGCTGTAAGTACGGGAGCTGCTTTGGGGTCTAATGTTGCGCAGTTGTTTCACATGAATGCTAAAACGAGAATGCTTTTGATTGGTTGTGCCACAGCAGGAGCCATGTCGTCCATGTTTAAAGCACCCGTAGCAGCCATTGTTTTTGCCATAGAAATCTTTAGCTTAGATTTGGTTTTTGCTTCTATGGTGCCTTTGTTATTGGCCTCAGTAGCGGCAGTTATTACCTCTTACTTCTTTCGAGGGACAGATGTGCTATTTGGATTCGAATTACAAGAAGCTTGGCGTGTTAAAGATATTTTATTTTATGTGTTTTTAGGAATAGGAACAGGTATTGCTTCTGTCTATTTTTCAAAAATGTACTTTTTTATCACACGATTTTTTGCTCGTTTTTCTAATGCTTATTGGAAAATAGGAATTGCGGCAGTAGCTATTGGTTTGATGTTGTATTTTATTCCGCCATTATATGGAGAAGGTTATGGATTAATCAATAATTTATTGAATGGAAATACTACAGAAGCATTAAGTGGTATGGAAAACAGTATAGACTTAAATAGTGCCTGGATGGTGATTGGAATGCTGTTACTCATTGCTATTTTTAAAGCCATTGCCATGACCACCACTTTTGCCGCAGGAGGAGTTGGAGGAATTTTTATTCCAACACTATTTATGGGAAGTGCTTTAGGAAATGTTGTTGCAAAAATTATCAATCAGTTTGGATTTGATGTTTCAGAATCTAATTTCACTTTGATTGGGATGACAGGTCTCATGGCAGGAGTATTGCATGCTCCGCTAACTGCCATTTTTTTGATTGCTGAAATTACGGGAGGATATGATTTGTTTGTTCCGCTAATGTTGGTGGCAACAATCTCTTATGGATTTACAAAATACTTTGTTCCAAATTCAATTTATACGGCAGAATTAGCAAAAAGAGGTGAATTGATTACCAACGATAAAGATAAAAATGCCTTGATGATGATGAAGATAGATCAGGTAATTGAAACTAATTTTATTACTGTCCATGCAGACATGACATTGGGTGAAATGCTAAAAAAAGGAGTTTCGAAATCGAGTCGAAACTTATTTCCTGTCTTAGATGAAGACGATCAGTTTTTAGGAATTGTATTGCTAGACGATGTGCGATCCGTAATGTTTGATCAAAGTTTGTACGAAAGTACAACCGTATCATTATTCATGAAATCTGCGCCAGATATAATTTTTTATGATGATTCTATGGAAACCATTATGAGAAAATTTAAAGGCTCTGGAGCGTGGAATTTACCTGTTATCAAGGATAAAAAATATATAGGATTTATTTCAAAGTCAAAACTTCTTACAGCCTATCGAAATAAATTGATTGAAGTGACAAATTCATGAAACTTATGATTTCCTTCTATCTATTTTATAGCAAATTTATTTTTATTACTAATTGAAAGTAAGTGAAATTTTCATCTAACATTTCTAGTTGTATTGTACAATAATCAATGAGGTTTCAAGATGCAAAAAAGAAGAAGAAAACAAAATATTTAATTATTAGCGTATTCAATTGCTTTTTCAAGAATTTCATCTCTTCCCTCAATAATTCCTTTAATTGTTGGTTGAACTATAACATCTATTTTAACTCCTTTTCTTTGAGTTACTTTATTGTTAGGATAAAAAATCCCAATAGCTGACATTTGAGTAGGAAAACCTCCTACAGTTAAAAACCTGCTAACGTTTCCGTCAGTACCAGCTGTTTGACTTCCAATAGTGATAACATTATCTCCAGTTTGAAAACACATTGTTGTAAATTCTGATTGACTAATAGTACTATGGTTAACTAGTAAAATCACTTTTCCTTTATATTTTAATTCAGAGTTTCCACCAACTTTACGACCCTCTTTCCAGATGAATTTTCCTGGATAATTCAAATCAGGAATTATATTTTTATAAAATAGTTTTTCCTTAGAAGAAATGTATTTTATAATTTCATATACAGTTCCATTAGGGTACTTTCTGATATCGAAGATGATTGCTTTAGTATTTTCCAAAGTTTTCATAGCATTAGCAACATCTTTTATTTTTATCGCCCCCATGTTTACATATCCGATGTTATCATTTAAAAGTTTGTATATATCTTTTCCTTTATTTTTATTAAACTGAAATTTATAGTTAAAATCTTTGTACAAATACCTTTTTACTGTTCTGAAAAGAGTTTTATTTTCTCTAATAAGCTCTACTTTTACTGAATTAGACATCCCATGGAAAATAGAATTAGCATTAGATTTTTTATGCGAAAGATTTGAGCCAAAAATAAATTTTTCTTTTTTCTTAAAAATAGTTTTGACTTCTTTATTGTTCAGTTTTGTAATTACATCACCAATTTTTAAATCATTCAGTCTAGCTATAGAATCATTATAAAAACCTGTAATTATGACTTTATTATCAACTATTTTAAATTTTGCAGGAAACCAGTAAATTCCAAAAAAGGAATCTATTTTATTAGATCCAAAAAAAGTATGACCATCATCTATACTAGCAAGCAATTCTAATATTGCTACATGGAAATCAATCTCAGTTTTTGGATTTAAAAATTTCGGTATCATTTGATTTAAAACTTCATTCCATTTAAGGGTTGTCTGATATTTGTAAGGGAAAAAATATTCTATGATATTCCAATATCTAAACAAAGTAAGCAACCTCATATTTTCATCTTTCCAATCGAAATTTTTATAAGGAAGTTCATTCTTAATTTCAATTTTTCCAGAAGGCAATACTGAGCTTACATAGTGTTTTTCTCCTTGATGTCTATTAATTTCAATAGTCTTCAATAAATCAGAAAGTTTTGGAATAAAAACATTTTGATTTTCAATCCAATTCAAATCAAAATTTTCATTAAAAATTTGTGTTTCTTTTTTTTGACTACATTTATTACAATCTTTAATTTCTCCGAGATCATTTATCCAGCTCATGAAAACTTGAGATAATTGTTCCTTACTGATTGAATTTTTTATGTTGGGCATTATCTTAAATAATTGTTCATCCCAATTATATTTTCCGCCAGCAACTTCTGGGTGATAATATTTTAAAAATCCCCATATTTTAGCCGTAACTGCTAATTTTTCTATTTCAGTAATCTGATTTTGGGCAGATAATGCTTTTGTCAAAGCAAGTAACATAATGAAAATCAATAAAGCTTTTTTCATATTTTAAATGAGATATTTAACAAAAATAAGCTTTTTTTAAAGTAAGGAATGTTAATTTCTTAACTTCAATAAAATAACAAGAACTAAATATTAGCAATATCATAATAAGTTTATAATTTTAGACACATGAAGAACGCACTTAAAATCCTTTTTATCATTTTTATTCTTTGGATGATTGTTGGAATCTATCTAATAAACATTGAGCACGAAAAAGCACAAGTTATTATGGGCTTAGGTGTTTTCTTTTTTTCTTTCCTATTCATGCCAGCTTTCATTTACTATAGATATAGAGACGGGAAATACAAGAAATATATTATAAATGATAAAACTTTATTGGGTAAAATGAATAAAGAAGATTAATTCTTCACTACCTATAACTTACTTTTTTATCTCTTTCAATTTGAAGCCACACCTGAAAAAGTTGTTTTAATTGGTATTGCTACCTAACAGCAATATCAAACAAAGTCTGATATAAAATATATTATTTTTAATTAAAATGTTAAGTGTCCATTAACTTAAATAGTGCTTTTTTCAAGAAAAAATAAAATTTTGCGTTACCTTTTGTAACTACTCCGTCTATAAAGTAGAAACATCGATGAAATTGACAGAACTATCAGATGAAGAACTAATGGCGTTAGCATCAAATGGTAATTTGGAAGCTATGGAATATCTTTTTGATCGGTATCAAAAAAGAATCTTCAATTTTCTATATCAAATGAGTGGTGACTATACAGATAGTCAGGATTTGACACAAAATGTATTTTATAAACTCATTAGAAACAAGAAATCTTATAAAGGAGGGCAGTTTTCTTCTTGGATTTTTAGAATTACTAGAAACTTATTCTATGATTATATAGCTGATAAGAGAAAAAGTAAGATTTCTAATAATATTGAGAATTACGATTATTATGAAATGATCGATGAATCTGAAGCCGACAATAGAAGACAACAATTGAACATTTATAAAATTTTAAATGAACTCAAAGTAGAAGAAAAAGAATTGATTCTTATGTGTAAAAGCAATGGAATGAGATATCAAGAAATAGCTGTCATTATGAATTCCAATCCGTCAGCAATAAAAATGAAAGTATATAGAATCATGAAAAAGATTAGAAAAAACTTAAAAGGAACATCATGAACTGTAAGCAATCTGAAAAATGGATCTCTGAATTTTATGAGTCTCAATTGTCAAATCAACAAGCAGAGCAATTAAAAAAGCACCTAAATGGTTGTAAGGATTGTAGTGGTTTATTTGATGATTATGATATGATTATCAATTCTTTGTCATCATTACCAAACGTTGAATCTCCAAAAGAAATAAAGTCGTCTTTTCTTCATGAATTAAATCGTCCTAAAGTAATCGACTTAAAACCAACTGAACCCAAAAGACGAAGCAGTAAAATTCAAGCTTTACAAATTGCGGCTAGCTTTGTACTCTTTTTTATGATTGGTTTTTTTGCAAAAGACCTGATGAATGACAATCGTATTGAAAACTATATTTCAGAATTGAAAACTGAGAATGAGACACTAAAAAATAACATGGTTTTAGCATTGCTGGAAAACCAATCTCCAAGTATGAGAATCAAGGCAATAGACATTTATGAGAAGAATGATGTACGAAATGATGAAATCATAAAAGTACTATTGGATAAGATGAATAACGATTCTAATGACAATGTACGAATGGCGGCTATTAAGTCAATTTCTAAGTTTATCAGCTTTAGTGAGATAAAAAAAGAATTCATACAGCAGCTAAAAAAAGAAAAAAATCCTAACATTCAAATTCTCATCATAGAAGCACTTTCTAACATCAAAGAAATAGAAATAATTAATGCTATGAAATATTTAAAAAACAGGCAAGATGTTGAAGAATATGTAAAAGTAGAAGCCAATAGAACACTAAAAAGCATAATTTAAAATGACAAAAAAAACGATATATTTTGTACTTATCCTTTTCCTAAGTATACACAGCTCTATTGCACAAGGAACATTTCAGTATTCTCTAAAAGGAATTAAACAAATTCATTTAGTAACCGATCGTCATGTGAAACTTAAAAATAGCGAGGCAGATAGTTTGTTGATTGGTCACTATGATGGGTGTGAAGGTTGCTCTAGCAATACTTATATAGATAGAAAAAGTAAGGGCTTAAGATCCATTTATCAACAGGGGTATGACATCTCAGGATTTGCTTTGAGTATTGATAAAAGAGGAACTACTCTTTATATCAAGGATTTAAAACAACAGCAACAAAATATTTCTCTAGCATTTCCTAAAAATGTAAGCATATATATAAAAACTGAAAAGGAGGGTAAAGTAGATGGTAATGGTATTTCATCTGATATGGCGATTACTACACTATACGGGCATGTAAATTTAAAGAATGTTAGTGGGCCTCTTACCGTCAATACGATCCAGGGAAATGTAGAAGTAGTTTTTTCATCGATTAATCAAAAAAGTCCTACAACGATTGTTTCCTCATATGGTCATATAGATGTCACGTTATCAAAAAGCACAAAGTCAAATCTTGATCTTCAATCAAGGTATGGAGCTATTTACACAGATTTTATGATCGATTTAGACAAGAATAAGAAAGCTGATAGAGGAGGAAGAATCGTTGTTGGAAAGATTAATAATGGGGGCGTTAAAATATTATTAAATACAAACCAAGGGAATATCTACCTGAGACAGAAAAAATAATTCAAAACACATATTATGAAACCATTAAGAGTAGTGGTAAGTATACTCATACTTACCTTGTGCTCCTGTAGTACTATTGCCAAAAAACAGGAGTTAGAAAAGAACAAAGCATTTGAAAAATCATTCAGTAGTTTTATAAAAAAAGTAAAAGACCGCTTTGATAGAAAGCATGGATTATCGATAGCTGTTGTGAAGGATGATCAGTTAATTTTTGAAGATTACTCAGGATATGCAGACGTTGACAATGGAATGGTGACGGATGAAAACACAAGCTTTTATATTGCATCCTCTACAAAATCATTTACAGCACTTGCTGCATTAATTCTAGATTCAAAAGGGCAGATTGATCTGGACAGAAGTCTTGCTTCCTACTTTCCTGAGATTTCATTTCCAACCGAATTAAAGGCAGATGAGATCAACCTCCATCATTTATTAACTCATACTTCGGGAATCCAAAATTGGCCTATAGATTTCTCAAAAGCATATTCAGGCACGTACACAGATGAAACATTAGTACGTCAGCTAGAGAAATATACCCGTGCAGAAAAGAAAGGAATAGGAACATTTAAATATTCAAACATTGGGTATAATATTCTTTCCATGATCTTAAAAAGAGAATTAGGGAAAGACTGGAAAACAATTGTAGATGAAAAAATTTTCAAACCGCTAAAAATGAATCAAACCTCAGCAAATATGTCTGAAGGAACCAGAAAAGGATGGAAAATAGCAAAGGGGCATTCTCAGTTTTTTACAGATACTCCAAAAAAACTATCACTTCAGAAACAAGACAATACGATGCATGCTGCAGGAGGTATAATTTCTACAGCCAGAGATTTGTCTAAATGGCTCATCGTACAATTAAATGAAGGAAAACTAAATGGAAAACAGGTTATTAATCCAGTGGTTCTGAAAAAAAGTCAAGAACAACAAGTAGTTCAAAAAAGGAAATATATGGATTTAAAAAGATTTGGCTACGCATACGGTTGGAACATAGCATTAACACCTAATAAGGATACCTTAGTACATCACTTTGGAGGATTTAACGGTACACATGCAGAAGTATCTTACATACCTTCTAAAAAAGTAGGCATTGCCATCATGGCTAATGATGGAGGAATAGGAACTGATGTTTCATTTTTAATCGCTTCGTATGCTCTAGATTATTTTGCAGGAAGAAAGGATTTGGATGCATATTATGGAAAGAAATTGGATACAGCTTATGCCGATATACTAGATTGGAAAGCCAAACGAGAAAAAAGCAAAAGAGAAAGAGCCAAAAGAAAATGGGATTTAGATTACAAATTTGCTGATTATGCAGGGATTTATGAAAACCCAGATTTCGGAACGTTAACCATTAGTTATTTAGGAGAAAATAGATTGATGGCAGCAATGGGAAATTTAAAAACAACAGTTTACGGGCAACCTTCTGGGAGAAAAAATATGATTCGGTTTGAAATGCGTCCAAATTCTGGATGGAATGTCTCTTTCGAATCAGAAAAAGGAGTCATTATATCTGCTAATATGGTGGGAATGACATTTAACAGAAAAAAATAATAAACCATGAGAAATAAAATATTTTTTATACTAACAATTCTTTTGTCTCAATATTTAATGGGACAAACGACTGATATTATAACCTCAAAAAAATACAAAAACGCTATTGAGAAAGCAGAATTTCTAATTACAGAACATAAAAAACAATTAGATGTTCCTGGTGTACAAGTGGCAGTAATGATAGATGGAAAACTAATTTGGTCCAAAGGATTCGGTTTTAAAGATTTAGTCAATAAATTACCAGTTACAAGAAACACAAAATTTCAAGTAGCCAGTATTTCTAAATCTATAACTTCAATTGCTTTAGGAAAATTGATACAAGAGGGAAAAATAGATATTGATGCAGATATCAGAACTTACTTACCTGAATTTCCTGAAAAAAAATATCCAATTACGGCAAGGCAACTAGCAAGTAATACTGCTGGGATAAGACATTATACAGATGACGATCCGATATTCAATACAAAGCAATATAATGATGTAATAGAATCCTTAGAGATTTTTAAGAAAGATAGTTTAGAATTTAAACCAGGTTCAAAATATGCTTATTCCAGTTATGGTTGGGTTTTATTGAGTGCTGTGATCCAAAAAATTGCAAAACAATCTTTTTCCGACTACATGCATAATACTTGGAAAGATTTGGAAATGAACAATACCACTTTTGACTGGCCGAATAAACCCATTCCTAATCTAACAAAACTCTATGGTAAAAGATCTAAAGAATTGGGTAGAAGAGTAGATTTTCCTTTTGATAACAGAAGTTATATGTATGCAGGAGGTGGTTATGTATCGACAGCAGAAGATTTGGCGAAAATGGGATGGAAACTAATTTCTAATGAGTACTTAAAACCTTCTATTAAAAATATACTATTTACACCTTACATAACCAGTGAAGGAGAAAATGTGTATTATGGTTTAGGATGGAAAGTTTCTAAGAATAGATATGGAGTAAAATACGCATATCATGGAGGAACAATGGGAAGTACCAGATCACATTTAGTAATGTATCCAGAGCATGGAATTGTATTTGCATATTTAGCAAATACAGGATCATCCATTATTTTCAATCGCAATGAAGCCCATACTATTGCT